>SDBV01002388.1_pt1 | contig 28032 bp, 23 predicted proteins | sample 2277081 | NCBI WGS metagenome assembly SDBV01 (sample SAMN10402039, study PRJNA504765) | marine sediment metagenome | isolation source: marine sediment core GS10_PC15, 223 cmbsf | place: Arctic Ocean: Southern Knipovich Ridge | collected 2010 | reverse complement strand
TCCCGGATCACCTGCCAGTGGGGGAAGATCCCCGCCAAGAACGGCCGGACGCGGGTCAAGCTGATCGGCGGCAAGGTCGAGTTGTTGCCGTTGCCGGTGTTTGTCCCTTTTGCGAATCATGCTGAAGCATAACCTACGCCACTGTCCATGGCTTTTTCCCCTGTGGTTTGTGGCGGGCAGTGTTTCAGGTGGGACACCCTTTAATATAATCGCCCGGGCGGAATAGTCAAAGGGGAGAAGGGCCGGCTGACTCGATTCGGGTGCAAATCGCGCTTTGCGTACCGTAGGCTGGGTCGAGCGGCGCGTCACTGGAAATCTCTGCCTATGGTAAGCCGAGAAAGGTGGGCCTCGCTCGACGAAATGCGCTGCTGACATTCTCTCCGGCACAATGCAATCCGTCTACTCCCAGTCTTCCTGTTAGCCCCGCTCGACCCAGCCTACAATCAATCTGCAAAGCGCGATTTGGACCCACTCGATTCCGTGGTGAGTTAAGCCCCAAGGCTTGTGTCCGCATGCCCGGGCCGGTAGGATGCCGCGGTGCAACGGTTTGGAGAAAGAAAGGCGAGTACGACATTGCCATCGCCGATTACAACCGGGCCCTCCGGCTCGATCCGAAACACGCTTACCCCTATAACAACCAGGCATGGCTGTGGGCCACGTGTCCTGAAGAGCGATTCCGTGACGGCCGCAAGGCGGTCGAGAGCGCGACCCGGGCCTGCGAACTGACCGGCTGGAAGAACTGCGGTACGTTGGATACGCTGGCCGCCGCCTACGCCGAGGCGGGCGATTTCGCCGCGGCGGTCCGCTGGCAAACCAAGGGCATGGACCTGGCCCCGGAAGGCCAGAAGGCCGACTTCCGCTCCCGGCGGGAGCTTTACCGGACCGGAAAGCCGTACCGCGAAGAGTCCAAGTAAGAAGAAGTAGGGTGGGCACTGCCCACCAAAAACCGCTTGACGTTCGCGATAGGACAATTGGTGGGCAGTGCCCACCCTACCCTCTACCCTCTCTCAGCAACCAGTCCACGGCGGCTTCGGTCCCGCGACCTTTGTCCGACGGCCGTTGGCTCGCAAACGTCTGCTCGAACTCGAAGAGCCAGTCCAACTTGCCGGGGGCGGGCGCCGATTGGCTGCCGCCGGCGTCAGGCCGGGCCGAGCCGCGGCCGGTCGGGTCCGCGACGTCCGCCGCCTCTTCGCCGGCGGCCTTCCCCGCCGGCACGTCGATCAGCGCCAAGGCGTTGAGAAAATGGGTCGAGTTGTTCCGCGCGATGAGCATGTCGGTGGCGCTGACACGGGTGTCGCGATCGAAGTCGAAGGGGAAATCGATCGGCGCCGGGTCGATGAACGTCCGCTGGTTGTCGCGGGCGGCGAGCATGTCGAAGGCGTTGACCTTGGCGTCGCTGGTGGAATTACCCGACTCGCCGACGGCGTTGCCGAAATAGAACACGTCGTCCGCCAGCGTGCCGACGTTGCCGCCGGCCCGTACCTTCACTTGTAGCCACTGCTTCTGGATGGCATGGTCGGGCCAGATGATCGTGACCCGATCGGAGCCGCCGACGCCCGCGCCGGGCCGCAGCGTGATCTCGGCCTCAGCCGCGACCGTACTCCATCCGGCCGGGCCGTCGCGGTTGCCGACCTTGAACTCGAAGTCGGCGTCGGTCGGCGTGCCGGCCAGGTTGGCGACGTCGACCATGATGCCGTTGATCCCCCGGCTGTAGCTGGTGTAGTTGGCGAAGGCGGCGGTCTGGCCCGGCAGCAGCGCCGTCTTGTCCGGAGCAATCGCGTCGTCATCCAGGACGTTGGCCGCCGGATCATCGCCGTCGAATGCGGAGTTGTTGTAGAAGACCTGCCGGCCGACGACGGTGGCCGGCGGTAGCGGGTCGGCGTCAATCCGAAACACCTCACCACCGAGGTCCACGATGTACAGGTTGGCCAAGGCGTCCTCGCCGAACGACGAGATGTTATTGATCCTTCCCGCGTCCGGCACCAGCAGGTCGGTCCAATCGGTAAACTCGACGAAGTTCGTGCCGTCGAACTGGTTGGGGTCTGATCCGTCGAAGCGGAACGACCAGATGCGGTCGGTCACGTAGTCGGCGAAGAAGTAGAGCCCCTGCAATTCGTCGATCGGTCCACGGTAGACGTAGCCGCCGGTAACGGAGTAACCTTGAGTCGGTCCGGAGCCATGTGAATAGTCGTAAACCGGATCGATGGCCCCGGGTGGTCGAGTCCCGATGGTGCCTTCGCGGGGTCGCCAGCCGTAGTTCTCGCCGCCGCTGCTGGCGGCCGGCTGAACGTCGATCTCTTCGCGGGAGTTCTGGCCGACGTCGGCGATGTAGAGGTCTCCCGTGGCCCGATCGAAACTGGCCCGCCATGGGTTACGCAGGCCGTAGGCCCAGATCTCATCGTCGCCCGTGACGCCGACCAACGGGTTCGACGCCGGAATGGCATAGTTGCGGTTCGGGTCAGCGGGAAAATCGTCGCCGTCGACGTCGAGGCGGAGCATCTTGCCCAGCAGCTTGTCGGTAATATCCTGGCCGTTGTCCCAGAGGCCGCCGTCTCCGGAGGAGATATACAGGTAGTCGTCGGGGCCAAAGCCGAGCCACCCGCCGTTGTGATTTGTCCCCGGCTGGCTGTAGGTAAGCACGGTCTGGGCGCTGGGCGGGTCGGCGACGTCCGGGTCGCCCGCCGACACTTGGTAACGGCGGATGTTGGTAGTCCAGCCGGAGTCGGTGAAGTTGACGTAGAACAACCCGTTGGTGGCGTAGTCGGGATGAAACGCCATGCCGAGCAGCCCCTGTTCGTTGCTGGTGGAAAGGCCGTCGATATCCAGAAAGGGTGTGGGGTTGACCACGCCGGTGTTCAGGTTGAGGATCTTGATCCGCCCGGTGTGTTGTTCGGCAATGAACAGCCGATCGGCGTCGCCGGGCGGTGAAGTCGCCAGTATCGGCCGGCTCAACCCCGAGGCCACTCGCACAGTGTTCAACCCGATCGCCGCGCCGTCGGCCGTGGCCTTGTTCACGGTGACGGCCTGGTCGGCGGGCTGCGACAAGGTGACGGGAAAGACGGCGTTGACCGTTTTGGCCTCGTCCTCGACGACCGAAACGTCACCGATCGAAACCGAATTGTCGCCGTCGCCAGCCGGCAACACGCTGCCCAAGGCCAACGGATCGGATGCCGCCAACAGCAAGCGGCGCTGCAAGCACTCCACCGCCAGTTTTCGATGGCGGTCCGATGCATGCCGTTTTCGGGCCTTCAGCCATGGGCGAGGCCGCGCCAGCCGGTTCAACATTGGTCACCTTGATGAGGGCAACAGGATCGGCAACCAGTGCCGGTTACGGCAAAGTCCGGCGGCAAGGAAGCCCCGATTTTCCCAGTTGCACCAAATTACTCCTATTATACACCCATTCTTGTTGTACGCTAGTCCTATTATTCCGCACCCTGCTCGGCATTGCAACCACGCCGGGTGAAATGGTCCACCGACCGTGATATCCCCGTGAGAGGGGGGAAGCTTTGACACGACGGTGGTGCGAAACAGCGTGAATGCGCGGCGTTTGGGCCGTCCATGCGAGTTGACATGGCCGACAATTGCCAGGGGCTCCGACTGGGCCACAAGCCTCGCCCCGTAGCGATGAAGCATCTTGGCCATCTCTGCGAGCTTCATCGCATCGGCGCGGAAGTAGTCCCGGTTGTGAATGTACCAGTGCAACGATTTGTCAGGCCGAGCGTTCCGCCTTGATTAGCCGAATAGGAAACGCCGCCGGCGCGTCCTGGGAGTAGATTTTATGAGGTTCGATTGACCGAATATTGAATCCCGCGGCTTGCACGTGTCCTACGGTATTTCGGTTCCAATTGCAGCCGATCTTGTTGATGCGGAGCCAGATTGGATTGAGCAGATCCATCATGGGGCCTGCCAGCCAATGTTCACTACGGACGTGCTCCAAGAGGCGAACTTGCCCGCCCGGGCGCAGCACGCGCTTGAACTGCTCCAAGGTCTTTGCCGGGGACGTGACGCAGCAAAGCACCGTCGAAGCGCTCACGGCATCGAAGGTGGCGTCTTGGAAAGGAAGATCCTCCCCTTCACCGGGAACCACTTGAATCTCGGCCGTGGCGCTGCGGGCCGCCTCGACGGCGGCGGTCCTGAATTCGTCGTGCGGTTCGATTGCCGTGACGTTGGCCTTGGGACCGTAATACTGAAAGGTGGCACCGGTCCCCGCGCCAATCTCCAGAATATGCCCTTGCAGGTCCCCAACCAGCCTTGATCGCAGCTCGGCGTAGCCAGCGGCATCCTCCCGCCTTACGAGGTCCTTCTGAAACTCGACGAGCCCCATTTCCTTCAGTCTTCTCTGGACTTTGGGGCCGTGCCGAAGGAAGAAATAAGTTTCTCTGATCATATCTCTGTCTTGCCCGACTTGTTGTTCGATCCCAATTACGGTTTGCCGGGAAGCACGGGTTGCTCTTCTCTGTCGCCGAGCGGGTCGAAACGCCAGAAAACGACGCGTTTAGGCGTTCTGCAGAGTCTTCACTTCCTCAAGCAGCGTCGGCAGGTTGCTCGCAATGGCCGACCAGACCGTCGCATCATCGATGATGTCATACCCATGAATAAGCACGTTGCGGAACCCGATGATCTTCTCTCGGTCTGAGATTCGTTCCAGAAGCGCTGGAAAGTCCTCTCTAAGCCGGACGAGAGCTTCGCCGATAATGGCGAACTTGCGCTCGACCGCCGCCCTGACGAGTTCGCTCTTGCAGTAATCCTCCAGGGACATCCCCTTCGTGAATCCCCGTATATGCCCACCGGCTTCTTGGATGTCGTGCAAGTAAACTTTGGCATCACGCTTCATAGATTGGCATCCTGTCTTGCTGAAGGGTAGCGCGAAGATGCGGATTCCTGACCGCTCCGCTCTGAATCACATCGACTTTTCTACCGAAGATGCTCTCCAGGCCGAATTTGAGCTCGAAATACCGATCAAAGAGAGCATGGTTTCCTTCGAATTCGATCAGCACATCGATGTCACTCGACTCCGGATGAAAGTCCTCGCGTGCGGCCGAGCCCACGAGTTCCAGACGTTTCACCGAGAGAGAATGACACAGCTCTGTCAGCCGGGATCGATATGCACTTAGATCAACCATCATTCTACTCCGTCTCAAACGTGTGGGTCTTGGTTTTGGGGTCGGCCCCCTAGGAGGCGCTAACAAATCTTCCTCGATTCGACTCGACAACCCACGTGCTTAGTACCTCCTACCGGCCTGACTCCAAGATCCATGCATTTGTTAGCCAGTCAATACGTTGCAGCCCCGATTACATGTTGTGACGCGTCAACGAGATTATCGTAGTGCAAGATCCACTCTCCACCATCGTTTCGTTTCTTCCGCTGAATCCGGTAGGTTCTGTCGTTGAAATGCATGCGTCTCCCAGCGATCACGATGTAATGGAGGCGCGACGTGTCCATGGTGACAAACTCGGCCGGCAAATCGGCGCCGGCTCGTTTGTACTTGCCAAATGTCTCTTTGAGGGAACAGTAGTGAGCCTCTAGCCAAGCCTCCCAATCTTGGATTTGGGCCACGCCGTGTGGACGACCTCTTTCTGCCGGAGTAAACGCCATTGCGCGTCTTCACTCGCACTCAGTCGCGTATTGTCCCTCTCGTAAAGTCTCATCAGCAGTTCGGTTGGATGCTTTGCGGGCTAGCAATGATCATGCAGTCTGCATAAATCTGCAAAGGCAGCCTGTTCTCGTCCGTATCAGCCGCCGTCGAAGCCCATCGGCCGGGTGCCACTGCTCGCCACCGGGCAGGCCGGCAGTGGGACCCGAGGGTACGCTCATTTCGATGGCCCATAAGGCCGATTGTCGCGCCGGCCGAACCGGTCGTCAACCCCCCTTTGCCGGTTTTCTGCCAGGTGACGACGTCATGCGGACACGCTCCTCGGGGCGATTTGGGAAGCTGATGCCGGCGCGTGACTTCTGCGTTCGGCTTGGCTATGATGAAGTGCCGTTGGACCGTGGCCGCGGTTCGAGGACGTAACCCCCCACTTGCAAAAGAGGACTGAAATGATGCAACGCAAACTCTATTCCGGGATGCTCTTGGCCGCTTTCCTGGTCGCCCCGGCGATGCTGCTGGCCGCGGACGAGAAGACCCGCGACGAGGGCTTCACGACCATTTTCGACGGCAAGACGCTTGACGGCTGGCACGTCAGCAGCCAGACGGGCCACGGCAGCGGAGGTCGCTGGGTCGTCGAGGACGGCGCCATTGTCGGCAGCCAGGACAAGCCCGGCAACGGCGGAATCATCATCACCGACAAGGCCTACGGCGACTTCGAGGTAATCGTCGAGATGAACAACGACTACGGTCCCGACAGCGGTCTGTTCCTGCGGAGCACGGAGCGCGGCCAGGCGTATCAGGCCCTGATCGACTATCACGGCGGCGGGAGCCTGATGGGGATCTACGGCGAGGGACTCTCCGGCGGTATCCACGCGCGAAACTTCAGCCTCGGCGGCAAGCCGTCGGAGATCCGCCGCCACGAGTGCCACTTTCCCTTGCCGGTTTCACCCGAGAAGTGGCCCGAGTTCTGGAAACACGGCCGCTGGAACGAGTTTCGCGCCCGCATCGCGGGCAACCCGCCGACGATCACCACCTGGATCAATGGGGTGAAGTTCATGGAGTGGACCGACCAGCAGAAGCGTCATCCCGAGCAGGGCGGGATCGCCCTGCAGGTCCACGGCGGCGGCGATTTCACCAAGCAGTTCGTCCGCTACCGGAAGATCCGCGTGAAGCAGTTGGACTAAGTCAACGCCGCATCGACTCGGCCAACCCCACGGCCGGCGGGACGAACAGGATCAGCGGCGCCCAGGCGGCCAGGTCGGGGTCCAGCAGGCAGAGCGCGCCGAGTTGCCGGAACCCGATCACCACCAGCAGAAACACCGCCACCACGCCCACGCACGTCCCGATGGCCAAAAACACGTTGCGGCTCTGGCGTGAAGCGATCAGCGGCAGGCCCAGCATCAGCAGCGTCACGTCCAAGAAAGGCTTCACCAGCCGCGAGTGAATCGCCACCCGCACGTCCCCGCCGAAGTCCAGGCTCGGATTGTGCAGGCCCGCGATCAACTGGGCCGTCGACGAAAACTCGCGGAAGGCCCGGCCGCCGGTCAACTGCTCGAAAGTGACCTCGCTGACCACGAAACACTGTCTCGGCTTGAGCCATTCGGGCGCGTCGTGCGGGGTGATGATCACCGGCTGCCCGTCGATGCACAACGAAGGGTGCTGGGCCAGGTTCTCCGGCTGCCGCACTCCGTCGAGCAAATACCCACCCGGCCGCCCCTGTGCCGGCGGATGGTAGAAGGCGTTCTCGGCCAGCAGTCGTCGCCCGTAATCGCGCAGCCCGACCGGCAACAGGAAATCGGGCTTTTCGATCCGCTTGCAGTCGGCAAAGGTTCTGTCGCCGCGGATAAAAATATCGGTTCGATAGTCACGCAGGAAGTCCAGCGGCTGGCCGACGTCGCCGATCAGGTCCTGTGGACGGCGCGATAACTGTTCGCGGAGCCGGGGGATGACCAACTCCCGACTGGCCGCCGAAAGCAAGCTGATCACAACCGCCGCAATGACGATCGGCTTGACGATGCGAGTGCGGGAAATGCCGGCCGAGAGCAACGCCGTGGCTTCGTGGTGTCGCTGGAGCCAGGAGACGGTGAACATCGCCGCCACCAGGGCCAACAACCCGCTGGTCCGATCGAGAAACAGAATCGACTGGTAGCCGTAAAACGAACCCATCAACGGCAACAGCCCGCCGGCCTGGTCGCTGCAGCGGAGAAACTCTTCCAGATTGGTAAACGCATCGAAGACGATGTACAGCCCCGTCAGGCTGAGAAAGCAGATTGCAAACGTCTGCAGGAACTGGCGGAGCACGTAGCGGTCGATAATCTTCATCACAACACCTGGCGGATGGCCCGGCCAAGGGCCTCGACTCCCCGGCGAATGCTCTCGCACGACGGGATGCCGAAGCTCAGCCGCAGCATGTTCTTCCTCGGCGGCCGGCCTTCGGGCGGATAACAATACTCCCCGGGCACGTAGAGCACCCCTTCGGCCACGGCCCGATCGAACAACGGGCCGGACAGCCCCGTGTCGATCCCCTCGGGCAGACGCAGCCAAACGTACAGCCCGCCGGTCGGGCGAACCCACTGGACCCCTTCGATTCCGCCCAGCAACTCGTCGGCGGCGCTGAGGGTCGCGTCGATCTTCGCCCGGTAGCCTTCGCGAAGTTGCTGAAGATGGGCGTCGAACAGCTCCATCTGAAGCATCGTGGCCATCAGGTGTTGATTGAAGTTCGGCGAGCCGAAGTCGACGTGTCCTTTCTGGGCCAGAATCGGTTCGACCAGCCCCGGCGGCACGATCCCCCAGCCCACGCGAACCCCCGGCGAGAATGACTTGGAAAACGTGCCGGCGTGAATTACCGTCTCGCCTTGTGGATCGAACGACCGCAGACTGGCCAGGTCTTCGCCGTAGTAACGCAGTTCCCGATACGCAGCGTCTTCCACCACGCGGATCGTGTGGTGGCGGGACCAGCGTTGGGCAATCTCCACCAAGGCGGCCCGACGTTCCGCCGGCACCGTCACGCCGCTGGGGTTGTCGTAGTACGTGGTCACGTAGATCATCTTCACCCGGCCCAAATCGCCGGCGGCCTCCAACCGGGTCAACTCGTCCTCGACGGCCTCGGGAATCAGGCCCTGCCCGTCGATCTCGACGCCCACGGCCCGGGCCCCCAGATTACCCAGAGTCCCCAGAAATACAAAGTAGCTCGGCGCACCACAGATCACCACGTCGCCCGGGTCCAACAGCGTGTCGCCCAGTAGGAACAGAAACTGGTTGCTCCCTGCTGTTAGTACGACCTGTTCGACCGACAGGTTCAACTCCTTGGCGCCGCAGCCGTCGGCCGCCAGCATCCGTTGTAGAATGGCTTCCCTCAGCGGCGGGTGGCCGATCGTGGTGCCGTACTGCAATGCAGCCCGGGCCCTTTCGGCGTCCGAGAAGATCGCATCGGTCGCCCGTCGAGTCGGCTCGACTGCCAGCGTGTGGTAATCGACGAAACCGGCGGCCAAGGGGATCAGTTCAGGATTGGCCAGAGTCTGGGCCATCAGCAGGTTGGCGATGGGCTCGCCCCCCGCCAAATGCGCTCGCCGACTCAGACCGTCTCGCTGGGACATGGATGGGGGTGTTCTTTGATGCATCATGATGGGGCATTTGATGCGGCAGCATAGGAGATCTGGGGCGCCGGGTCAAGGCGTCTCGATCCGGGTGGAAATGCCAAGCCTTCAACCTTCCACACGGATTGGGACACACGGATTGGCAAAAGGTTCTCACCCTCTTCTTGACGGGCCGCTACTTTCTCAAACAGTAAAGCCACTTCCGCCCGCGAATGAAGATCTTTCCGTCGGACACCGCCGGCGAGGCGATGGTCTGGTCGTCGAGCTGGTTCTCGGTCAGGCGGTCGTAGCGCGGCGAAGCGGAGACGACCGTGGTCAGGCCTTCGGTGTTGAGGAAGTAGATCCGACCCTCGGCGGCCAGCGGCGAGGCCCGATACTGGCCTTCGATCCGTTGCTTCCACTGCAAATGGCCGGTATGGGCGTCGAGGCAGCGGATGATCCCGTAGTTGCTGACGAAGTAAAGGTATTCGCCCCAGACGACCGGCGTCGGGCTGTCCGACGTTCCCTGGTCGAGCCTCCAGACGACGTCCTCGCGGGTTCGCTCGCCCGGGCCGTCGACCTTGACCGCCAACAGCGCCTGCCGCATGCCTTGCGTGGCGTAGATCATCCCATGGGCGGCCACCGGGCCGGGGATCACCCGGTTGCCCACCAGCCCGGGCAGATGCCAAAGCCGCTTGCCGGTGGCCGGGTCGTAAGCGTCGAGCACCTGGGCGCCCATCACGACCATCTCCAGCCGGCCGCCGATGCGACGCAAGATCGGCGTGGTATACGAATCGCAGCTCTCGCGGATCGCCGGGGTCATCCGCATCGTCTTCCACTTAGGCTCGCCGGTCCGCTTGTCGTGGGCGACTAAGTAGCTGGGCGACGGTTCGCCCGGCAGATCGTGGCACGAATCCTGCATGCAGACCGAGATCACCAGGTCTTCGTGCAACACCGGGCTGTTGGCGTGTCCCCACCAGACCGTATACTTGCCATGGTCGTCTTGCAGATTGCGCTTGAAGAGCTGCTTCCCGTCGAAATCATAGGCGGCCAGATCGCCGTTGCCGAAGTGTACCACCACCACCCGGCCGTCGGTCACCGGCGAGGGACTGGCCAGGTTGTGCGTAGCGTGGAACTCCTGGTGGCGTCGCATGTCGGGCGATTTTCTCGACGCCGCCGCGCGTAGTTCCTTGCCGGCGCCCACCTGGCGGGTCCACTCGATCTCGCCCGTCTTCTTGTCGATCCGCAGCAGCACCAACTGCCGGTCGTCGAGTTCGCTGGTGACAAACACGGCGTCGTCCCAGATGGCCGGCGTACTGGTTCCCCACTGAGGCAGCTCGCACTTCCACTCGATCCCGGACCCTTCCGCCCAGGCGATCGGCAGCCCCGTCTCCCGGCTAACGCCGTCGCCGTCCGGCCCCCGCCACTGCGGCCAGTTGCCAGCCTGCACCGGCAGAGAAACGCTCAATAGGCCAAACAGCACGACGCGGCGCAGAAGACGTGAGGGCATGGAGCATCGTCCTTGTTCTTGGGAAGGTCGGATTGCCACGGATGCTCAAGCATACAATGGCCGTCGGTCGGATACCAGTCTGAGGACCTCCACCGTGGCTGCAAGGGGGCTCGAAGCCCCGCCGATTGAATACGAGTTTGGCAGGAAATGGCGCGTGTTTTACGGAAACCAGATGGGACCACCGGATAGGTAACGTCGATGTCGCCAGCCCTTGACATGCAAGCACTTGGCAGACGACAATTGGGGATGTGGCAAGAGGCTTATGCCGACATTGGAATGGGCTGGCCAAGACCGTGCCGCGTGCACCCAGTGTGTTTTGGAGTGCGGCGACTTGTCGCCGCTTTCTTTTTCATTTACATTGTCGAATGATACGACGCTTTGAACTTCCAGGACGGCCGGGACGATGAACGACCAGCAGCAGCGCTTCACCCGTCTTGTCGAGCGGCTTGGCCGGATGAACTCGTTGCAACTGGATGAGGTGGAGCGTTTGGTTGCGAAGATCGAGTCGGTAGGGAAAAACGGCTTGTTGGAAAAAGAAAGCGGCGACAAGTCGCCGCACTCCAAAGATTGGCCCCATGCGCCGTTGCATCGTCTTGGGGGTAAGGGAACGTACATTGTCACGGCGGGCACGTTGAACAAGGAACATTTCTTTCGCGACTCGGCGTCGCTTGACGTTCTCGAATGCGAGTTGCTCGCCAAGGCGAAACAATATCAATGGCAACTCGAAGCGTGGGCCGTGTTTTCCAATCATTACCACTTCGTCGGACACGCGTTGGGAGATGCGGGCACGTTGAGGGCGCTGATGGCACACCTGAACGCCGACACGGCGCGAGAGGCCAACCGCCGCGACGGCAAGCCTGGTCGGCCAGTATGGTTCAACTATTGGGAGACCGAATTGACGTTTGAGAAGTCGTATCTTGCTCGTCTGAACTACGTGCACCAGAATCCGGTGAGACACGGGTTGGTTGCTGTGGCGAACCAGTATAGCTGGTGCTCGGCTGCCTGGTTCGAACGAACAGCGACGAGATCGCAGATCAGCACCATCTATAGCTTCAAAACGGACAAGATTCACGTTGTCGACGACTTCGAGGTCCTTGCAGGGGACAACTTGGGTCAGGCCGGCCTGTAGGCATTCAGCGTTGTGGTCTTTGGAGTGCGGCGACTTGTCGCCGCTTTCTTTTTCATTTGCATTTTCGTCCATTGATACGACGCTTTGAACTTCCAGGCCGGTCGCACTCACTTTGGATGAACCTCGCAACAGGGGACGTGGAAGCGGTACCCCGGCATACGGAGATTCCCAACAAGTTGAGCGTGTCCGGGAATTCCAGGCTGTAGGGAACGGCCTCCGTGCCGTTCCGGTGCGATCCATGGTTCCACGGAACGGCACGGAGGCCGTTCCCTACAGTGGTTTCCGGCGTTTTGAATTCCCGGACACTCTCAATAAGTTGGCAAGGAAGATTTGTCGAGGGCCGTCCGCCCCGAAATCGCGTAATCGCCGGGACCGGGTGCTTCTATGGCGAATGTAATACGCCGGCACCGCTGCGGGACAAGTCGCGATATGGCCCGAGCCTGGCTTTACGGAGCGTTTCGAACTGCTGCGCGAGTACGGCCTCGGGTGCTCGAAGACCACGTTGTTCGCAGTGCCGCGCTGCCAACGAGCGCGGAGGAATACCTGCCCGCACGTCCTCTTCGACGGCGACGATCGGAGCCTCGAGTAGAACCGCGCGCCGTAGCCCCTTTCTTGCATTGATCGCTGCGGTGACGCACATCAGGATGAAGAAGGTATGCCTGATGCGGGTGGCCAATAAGGGCCTGGGGTACGTTTCCACGAGCAAGTAGAGAAAGCACAGAAGCGGGACGGCTAAGGTAACATAGCGGGGCATGAAGCCCGCCTTGGGACCCATCCACGCACGTCCAAACCCCACAGCTAATGCCAACAGAACGGTGGCTGCAAAGAACAATAGGAAGCCGATCGTTCGTTCCCGTTCACACGGACGGTTGCGATACACCCGAACCAAGAGCCACCCGCTCCACGTGCAGGCCGCGAGGATCAGAAGCCCGGATGCAGGCCAGATCTCTTTGGTTGCCGGTCCGAGACCGTTGCTGAGAAACTGCAGACTCGTAGCCACGGACGCCACGATCCCCGGCCACGCCGCTTCCGGTGCGGAGCGGTTGAAATCCACGAAATATAAACCCACAAACACCATCGGCAATACGGCCAATCCCACCATCAACAGTCCGCGACTCCTCCCACCAGGCTCCCCAGACTGCCATCGATTGATTCCCACTATAACCAGCCAGCACGCGATGGGCGGCACGTAAATCAAGCCTTCCAGTCCACCTAGGGCAAGCGCAACAAGACAGAACGCCGTAAGGATCGCGCCACGCAACGAAAGCTGTCGGTTGCACCGAAAGATCACTGTTAAGAGACTACCGACCAGGATGACCGATGTGACGTAGGTGACTTGGAAACCCCAAAGTAGATTCAGGTACTGTCCCCAGTGCAACAGGGCCAAGGGGAAAACCGCATCGGTGATTCTCGTATGTCCACGCGTGGCGCGAACCGCCAGCATTAATAGCAGTGACAATCCACTGAGAGCCAACACGTTAAACAACGGGCCGGCGCGAAAGTCAAAACCGCTGAGTTGTCCCAGACCGAGGTAGATCAGCTTGGGCAGGAGAAGGCGGTGTTCGTTGTGTTGAGACCAAAGCCAGTCGAGGGTCAACGGTTGCTGGCCAGTTGCGGCACCCAGCAGGGTCCATTCGTCACCGTAGGGCATCGTCAAGGCGTATTCGGCCACCAACCATACGCCCGACACGGTCATTAGCGCCCAAACAGTCCACGCACCGATTGCCCCACTTGCGCCGGCGGTGGACGGATGCGGAGACGAACGGTCACCGCAACCGGGAAGAATTCCTGCGGGGAATCGGACTGACATGGCCGACCCTGACAATCTGCGTCTTCGAATTCCGACGTTGCGAACCGACTCCAATGAGCCTCTATACCAGGACTTACGACGGGGGACAAGATCACTCCGAACTTAGCGTCTACCCGAAAGTAATCTTGCTCTAGGTTGCCAGGGCTGTGTAGTGTGCTGTCTTTGGCCTTCCCCAAACCAAGGAGCAAGCACATGGACGTGCCAGCACGCGAGGCCTATCCCAGCGACCTGACCGACGAGCAGTGGGCGATTCTCGAACCGTTGATTCCAGCAAGCAAACATGGTGGCCGGCCCCGTGAGGTCAATATGCGGGAAGTCCTCAACACCATCTTCTACCTGAATCGCACGGGCTGTCAGTGGGATAAGCACTTGGAGTGTCCGGCAATTCGGCGCCACCTCATGGGGACCAGTTCTTTGACGTGGACACGACGAACGACTTCGTTACCCAATACTTCAACCCCGGCTCCAGCAACACGGAACCCGAGCCCAGTAGCCTCGAGGGCAGGGGCGCGGAGGCTCTGCGGAACTCGCAGGCCAGATGGACCAGTGTCGACACATCCACGTTTGCTTTCAAAGAACCGACTCCGGAAGACGACCTCCTCACCGACCGCTGCCCCTCCCTGGTGAAGCAATGCAAGGGAAAGCAGTTCCTTGACGGCTTCAACGACGTGGCGTGGTTGCGGCTGGAACGGGGCGTTTTCGGCGTGACGTGGTAGAACACCAGCGTTCGCGAAACCGACGTGGCCCTTAGCACGGAGGTCTCGTGGTCGATCGGCGTCGGCTACTGGTCGCTGACGACGCTACGGGAGAAGCTTGTCAAGATTGGCGACAAGGTGACGCGGCACTCGAAGCACGTGACGTTCCAGCTGGCCGAGCGGCTGTGACATGAAACTTGTTCGCAACGATCCTTGACCGTTGGCGTTGCCGCCACCGGTCGTCGATGGGGGCACAGCATGTTATATTCACAGCACTGCGAGCCTGGAGTGTCTTCAGGCTCGACCTAAGGGGAGAATATCGGGTAAGATACGGTCGGAGTTCGAGTCATCACTGCATTCTCGGGGTTCTTGTCATGCTCGAAGGGTTGGATTGGTCGTGTATCGCCCTCTATTTCGTGCTGGTGTTCGGCGTGGCCGCTTGGGCCGCGTTGCGGCAACGCGCCACGCGGGATACTTCGGCCGGGTACTTTCTTGCCGGGCGAAATGCGGGGTGGTTCGTCATCGGGGCGTCGTTGTTCGCGTCGAATATCGGCTCGGAGCACCTCGTCGGGCTAGCCGGCGTCGGGGCCACCAGCGGCGTGGCCGTGGGGCAGTTCGAGATCATGGCCGGCTTCTGCCTGCTGATTCTGGGGTGGATCTTCGTCCCTTTCTATTTGCGAAGCGGCGTGTTTACCATGCCCGAGTTTCTCGAACGACGCTACTCCCCCGCAGCCCGATGGTACCTGGCCGTGATCTCCATCGTCGGCTACGTACTGACCAAGGTGTCAGTTACGATCGCCGCCGGAGGAATCGTGTTCAAATGGATGGGTATCTATGAGACGGTCAAGGACTACGCCTGGTCGCGGCCGCTGATCGCCGCGCTCGGGTGGATGGGTATCACCGAGCCGGCCGACCGCAGCTTCTGGATCGGGGCGTTGGTGGTCGTGTTGGCCACGGGCGTCTACACGATCCTCGGCGGGCTCAACGCCGTGCTCTGGACGGACCTCTTGCAGTGTTTCGTGTTGATCGGCGGGTCGGTGGCGGTGACCGTCGCCGGACTGATGCAGGTGGGGGGATGGAATGCCCTGGTCGAGGCCGCCGAAGCCGGCTCGCTCAGCCTCTGGAAACCGGTTAGCGACCCCGACTTTCCCTGGACGGGCCTGATCTTCGGAATCCCCGTGATCGGCGTCTGGTATTGGTGTACCGACCAGTTCATCGTTCAACGCGTGTTGGCCGCACGCAACGAGGAGCAGGCCCTGAAGGGGACCTTGTTTGCCGCCTATCTGAAGCAGTTGCCGTTGCTTATTTTCGTTCTGCCGGGCGTGATGGCGGCCGTGCTGGCCGCGTCGGGAGAGTTGAAGCTTGATCAGGCCGACGCCGCCTTGCCCGCATTAGTCGGCGCCCTGCTGCCGACCGGATTGAAAGGACTGGTTATCGCGGGGTTGCTGGCCGCGCTGATGAGTTCGCTCTCGTCGGTCTTCAACTCCTGCTCGACGCTGATCACCTGGGACATCTACAAGAAGCTGGTTCCCGATGCCTCCGAGCGGAAGTTGGTGCTGGTCGGCCGGATCTCGACCATGGTGCTGGTCGCCTTCGGACTGCTTTGGATCCCGCTGATGAAACACGTCTCCGACGCACTCTATATATACCTGCAAAACGTGCAGGCCTACATCTCGCCGCCGGTGGCCGCCGTGTTCCTGGTGGGCATCTGCTGGCGCAGGGCCAATGCACTGGGAGCCATCACTTCGCTGCTGGTCGGATTCGAGTTGGGGATGGGAAAGCTCGTGTTGCAGCTTTACAAGGACGATCTGACCGGTTTCTGGCACGAGTATGCCTCGATCAACTTCCTGCACTTTGCGATCCTGCTGTTTGGCGTATGCACGACCGTACTCGTGGTGGTCAGCCTGCTTTCGCCACCCACTGCGCAAGATCGGCTTGTCGGGTTGACGTTCGCCACCGCTGTGCGCCGGGAGCCAAACGCCGACGGCAGGTCGCAGCACCACCGGACCACCGGGCTGCTGACCCTCGGCATACTGGCCCTCACAGCGGCCGCGTGGGTCTTCTTCTCCTAGGCGGGAACAAATACGCCCAGACAAATACCATCCCTATGGTGTTCGGCCGCGTCAGTCGTTGAGCAGCTTTTGCCAGTCCTGCCCTTCGACGAGCCAGGGGAGGTTGAAACGGGCCATGGCCACACTCTCGTAGAGCTTCTTCTTCCCACGCTCGAAAAGCAGATAGATGGTTCCATCCGGCGCGGCCGCCAACGACGAATAGGCGCTGGGGCCCTCGTACACCAGGCGTTTCACCGGCCAGGTTTCGCCGCGGTCGAAGCTCGCCCACACCGTCATCCGTACGCGCGAGCCGCCCGGATCGTCTGGCGTGCTGAATAGCAGGACGTCCTTTCCGCCGGTCACTTCCAGCGGCAGACGCACCAGCCCCGCATTACATCCGTAGCTTGGTTTCGTGCCGTACTTGAAGTAGAACGGCTGGCCGACCTCTCGCAGATGCTCGCACACCCGCCAGTCGACGAACATCTTGCCGCCGTCGTGACTCAACGCGATACGTCGGCGATGGTCGACTGACATGTGGGAACGGGAGTTGTAGTAGATGGCGCCGTTGGATAGTTCTGCCAATGTCCCCTCACCGGTCCCACTCTGAACCGGTCCGCTCGTCTGCCAGGTCTTTCCTCCGTCGTCGCTGTAGATCGCCGTGTTGTAGTTGTACGGCCACCACTCCTGGTCGTTGTTGCCCTTGGGAGGTTGCACTCGGGCGGGCATGAGCAGCCGGCCCTTGTGCTTCCCGTAGCGCAGCGTGATCCCGGACTCCGAGCAGGCCGTTTGCGCCGGGATTCCGTCCAGGGCTCCGTGGCCGAGTGGATTGGGCTTGATGACGATCTCCTCCCGTTTCCACGTCTTCCCATGATCGCGGCTGCGCCACAGGTAGCCGCCTTTGGGGCGAACCACCATCACATCGGCAGTGTTATCGTCGACGATCGCACTGCCGCCGGCGTCGTGCCCCACTTCCTGGATGGGACTCCAGGTCTTGCCTCCGTCCTCACTTCGGCGAAGCACTCGGCCGCTGTTGGCGAAAGCCAGGACCGTCCCGTCGGTCGCCACCGTGATGTTCGGTATGCGCACGGATTCGAAGAGGTCCTGCACGGCGAAGACGGGTGTGGTGTCGGGCTCCGCCAGGGGTTCGGCAAGGCAGCGGCCGGTCGAGGCACAGAAGGCTACGGCGGCCAGCAACGCCAAGGCTGTCGAGATCGCTCGCGCTCTTGGAGGTGTTGCTCCCGATAACGGCAAGACTCGGGTGGGCCAAGTGGTCGGCAGTCCAGGGGTCGCTATTCTCATCGGTTTCATGGTCTGGTTCCGTCTTTGCGTTGATACATGACGTTTCCGCCGACGATCGTGCACAACACCTGGGTCTTGAGGATCTCATCCTCCGCCACCGTGAGGATGTCGTGGGACAGCACGACGATGTCAGCCAGTTTACCAGGAGCGAGTGAGCCCTTCAAGTGCTCCTCGGACGCCGCGTAGGCTGCGCCCAGCGTGCAGCAGCGCAACGCCTCCTGGCGGGTCATCCGCTGTTCGGGAAAGAAGGGCCCTTCGCCCCGAGGCTTTCGCGTTACGGCTGCGTAGAAGCACTGAATCGGGTCGACGCGCTCAACCGGCGCGTCGGTCCCGTTGCTCACCACGGCGCCGGTGTCGATCAGGCTCCGCCACACGTACGCTCCTTCCCGGGCCCGCCGCATCCCCAGTCGCTTGACGACGTACGGCGCATCGGAGGTGCAATGGATTGCCTGCATCGAGGCGATCACCCCTAGTTGGGAGAATCGCGGGATGTCACTTGGGTCGAGGTGTTGGGCGTGCTCGATCCGCCAGCGAAGATCCCGCTTCCTCGGGTTCGCCCGGAACACCTCCTCAAAGACGTCCAGCGTCTCCCGGTTGGCCCGGTCGCCGATGGCATGCACGCAAAGCTGAAAGCCGTGACGGATTGCCAGTTGGGCAGTCTTCCGGATCACGCTCGGCGGGGTGGTGTTCAGACCGGTGCTCTTGGGCAGGTCGTCGTACGGCTCGAGCAACCACGCGCCGTGCGTACCCAAGGCCCCGTCCATCAGTCGCTTGATCGCCCGGACGGTCAGATGGTGTTTGGCCAGTCCAATCATCCGGTACTCTGCCAGCCGGTCGGCCAGTGCGGCATTCGGTTCGTCGATCATCACCCACAGCCGGACCCTTAATCGGCCGCTTTGGGCAAGCTGGCGGAAACGGTCGATGGTGCCAAACGATGAACCGGCATCCTGAAACGAGGTAACACCATGGGCCAAGCACTCTTCCGTGGCCAGGCGCACGGCCTCGTCGAGCTGCTGGCGAACTTGCTGCGGCGTGCGGTTGGCTTGGGCGCCTCCTTTGGCTGCATGGATCAGGCCCGCTGCGGTCTCGCGGAACACCCCGGTTGCCCGGCCCAGGCCGTCGCGCAGGATCTCGCCACCGGCCGGATCTCTTGTCCGCTGGTCGACCCCCGCCAGCCGCATCGCTTGCGTGTTCGCCAGGCACATGTGCCCGCTGGCATGCGTCAGCAGCACCGGGTGCTCTGGCGTAGCCCGGCTCAGCGCTTCGTGGGTGGGATATCCTTGCACGCGAGGCTCCGGCTCGGTCTCCCACTTGGCCTGGTGCCAACCGCGACCTTCGATCCATTGGCCGGCAGGTGTCCGGGCAGCCGTCTGCTTCACCAGTCGGATGACGTCGTCGTAACTTCGAGCTGGCGATAGATCGACAATCCGCTTCGATCGTCCCAGAGCGACGAAGTGCCCGTGCCCTTCGACGAACCCGGGGATTGCCAGCTTCCCGTCCAACTCGATGACTCGCGTGTGCTCGCCGATCCATGGCTGCAACTCTTCGTCGCTGCCGACCTTGGCGATCCGGTTGCCGCGCACCGCGACCGCTTCGGCCACAGATGCCTTCTCATCCATCGTCACGATCCGACCGCCGCGAAGGATAAGGTCAGCCGGCCTTTGCGGCTCAACCGCGACGCACGGCGATGCGCACGCGATCGCGCCTGCCAGCAGCAGTGTTGGCTTCATGCGAACGAGTCCTTTCTGTCGTTTCTGGTCCCGGCGTGGTCAACGAGCTTCACCATCCCTTTGCACAAGTTCAATACCGTGCGTGCCCATAGTTCTGCGGCATCGCGTCGAAATACCCGCCCTTCGCTGCATCGGGCAAACTGCCCAAAAAGCTGGTCGTCCAGGTCGTTGCGGCCGGTCAAGCAGACCAGCGTGGGGTTCTCCATGGCCGGGTGCAGAACGACCTCGCCCGCATAGAACAACATCGACAGACTCTTGCCCGAGCCCTGGGTGTGCCAGACGACGCCACACCGCCGGTCGCCGGAGGGACTGGTCGCCTCGACCGTGGCCTCGATGGCCTGTCTCACGGCGTGGAACTGGTGGTAGCCGGCGATGATCTTGATCAGCCGGTGGCTGTCCGTATCGTGCTCGAAGACGATGAAGTGCCGCAGGAACCTGAGCAGCCGCCGCTGGTCGAAGACGCCGCGGACGAGCACCTCCAACTCCAGGATCGAGGACGCCACATCGCTGTCGCCCTCGATCGTCCGCCACGGCTTGAACCACTCCTTGCCGGCCGTCAGCGAGCCGATCCGGGCGCTTAAACCATCGGAGACGATCAGGGCCTCGTTGTAGACGAACAGCCCGGGGATCTGATCCTTGTACGTCTGCAACTGGTTGTAGGCCGTCCAGATCGTGGCGTCTTCGTCGGCCGCGTTCTTCAGCTCGATCACGCCCAGCGGCATCCCGTTGACGAACACAACCACGTCGGGCCGGCGGTTGTGCTGGCCCTCGATGACGGTGAACTGGTTGACGACCAGCCAGTCGTTGTTGTCCGGCTCGTCGTAGTCGATCAGGTGGACCCGGTCGCCGGCGATCGTCCCGTCATCGCGTCGATACTCCACCTCGACCCCATCGCGCAGCATCCGATGAAACGCGCGATTGTTCGTCACTAGCGTCGGCCTGTCGGGCCGCAAGACCTCGTCATCGACCCGGTCGGCGGCGAAGGCCCGCTCGATCAGTTCGGCCTGCTCGACGGCCTCCAGCCGCATCAGATCGCAAACGAAAAACGCATTGAGCGTTATGTCATTCTCTTCGTAGGCGGCCAGGGCGTTGCCCACCGCGGCCACGGCCACGGCCCGGCAGTCGGGCCGGCGCTCGGCCATCCGGGTCAAAGCGTTTCCGGCAGCCGATCGCGGATAGACGCCGTGCGATGGGTCGGCCAGTTCCTCCAACCGGTCCAGCGGCGGCCGGTACAATCCTTCGTCCAACATCAGGCGGCCTCCTCAGCAGGTTTCTCGGCATCGGCAACGCGGAGTTCGCCGGAAAGGAGTTTGGGGAGCAGGGTGTCACGCAACCGTGATAGAACACTAGCCTCCCGTAGATTGCTGGTGATTCCCTCGTAAAAGGACGCTACGAGTTCAGAGAACCGGCTCATCAACTTCAATGTCGGAACGACTATCGGAATCGGGCGAAAGCTGCGTTTGCTGATTTCCTGAAATGTTGTGCCGGACGCGCGACTCTCAATCTGGTCCATATTCTCTTTTGCCCAGTTGAGCATGTAGTAATTGGACGCTTCGTCCTTACAAACCATCGCAAGGAAGCCTTGATTCACCGCAACCGGAACTTGAGATATTGCCAAGTAACCGACCGGAGCCCGTGAAGACAATAGAAGTGTCCCTACCGGTAGCAGACCGGAGCTAGTCTTGGCCAGCCCGGCATCGGTGACCTTGCGTTCCGATGCCAGAAGTACCGGACTGTCAAGACGCGACAAATCCTTCGGCGTTACCCAATGGTTGGTGCCGCCCTCCCAATAAGCTGGTTCCTTCGTGTTTGGAGTACCACCGCCGACCGCTTTCACAACGTCTCCCACTGGCTTGACCGCCCAGCCATGCGGGATCTTCCCAACTTCGGTCTCAGAAAAGCTTGCCGGAAACAACTTTGCCGTATGCTCATCCATGCCGAACGGCTTCTGTCCATCCATCTTCGCGCGGACGGGGTCGAAGTCCACGAACCACGATTTGAACAGCGCCCGCGCCGTCGCCTCCAGCGTCTCGTTCATCTGCCGGTTCAGTTCGATCTTTGCGCAGAAGTCAAAGTAGATGCGTCCAATCGCCTCTTGCGTTTTCCTGTCCGGGTACGGCAGCTGGAGCTTGTCAAAATCTGTTTTCTTGAAGTGCGGAATAACTCCGCTCACGTCAAGATTCCTTATCTGCGATTGTGCGATTGGCGAACGCAACGCGGCGAAAAGAAAAAGCGGATCGATTACTTCTTCGTTTGCGCGCAGCGCCACCATGTCTTGAGCGATCACAAAATCGACGGGATCGGGAACGAGACAGATTGCACCGTTCTTGCTGCCCTTGTTGGTAAGGATGATGTCGCCCGGCTCAGGATGAGCGCGAAACCACGCGTCGTAGGTCTCTTGGGAAACTCGCCGCACGTTGATGTACTGCGGGTAAAGATGATCGTTAGTAATGCAGTTCGTGGCGATAAGCGCAATCCCCGTATCCGCCGTCGGCGAGGTCTTGCCTCGATTGTCCACGATGAACTTCGTTGTTTCGGACAGAGGGATCGTTCTGCCGTATGTGCTCATTGCATGCCGTCTCTGATATAGTATGTGCCGCTCCCCTTGACCGGGGCTGGCTCACTCATCTGTAGACTCCTTCGGCGGCAGCTTCGTCCGCCGCTTCTTCGTTTCCTCTACAAACTTGTCGAAATCGCTGGTGGGCCACTGGGCCTCCAACCGTTGGACGGCGGCGTGGTACTGATCGTATTGTTCGTGGGCAAGCCGCCTGGCTACCTCTGCCGAGACCTTGCCCGCGTGCTTCAGAACCTCGCGGTCGTTGAAGGCGAGAAAGGCGTCGAGCTTGCCCACCCATTGGCCCAGTGCAGCTTGTTCTGGACCGTGGCGTAGAATTCCTGGGTGATAGGAGCGTTGGGGTCGTAGTCGCTGCTGGTAGCGTAAATATCGGTGATCTTCTGATAGAAACGACGTTCCGAGGCGCGGATGACGTCGAGGTTGTACAAGTCAACCAACCGCGAAACCTGCCGAGAACCCTCGGTTTGAACTATTCGGGATTTCCGAATAGTTGCCTCGGGATCAAGCTCCGCTTCGTCGTAAATGTTCTTGATATGCTCATTTACGGTCGGTACGGACTTTCCGTAGAGTTCCGCGATCAGCCGTTGGCTGAGCCAGACAGTGCCCCCATCGAGGAGGACGCGAACACGGGTAACGCCGTCCTCGGCCTGATAGAACAGGAAATTGCCTTCCGGTGGTGCGGGCAGATTCTCGCTCACTTGGTGGTCCCTCCCGCTGTGAATCCCAACGACTTGAGGTTCTTGCTGATTGCCCTTTCCAACTTCCGCGACTCGGCGAACTGCTCGGCCAGCTTCGTTGTCAAACGCTCCATCTTTTCCCCAAACGGCTCGTCGTCGTCCTCGACCTCTTCGGCCCCGACGTAGCGGCCGGGGGTCAACACGTGGCCGTGCTCGATGATTTCGTCCGTGGTGGCCGACTTGCAGAAGCCCGGTACGTCTTCGTACTTGCCCGTGCCCTTGTCGCCCCGCCAGGCATGGAAGGTGCCCGCAATCCGGGCGATGTCTTCGTCGGTCAACTCGCGGTGGACGCGGTCAATCAGCGTGCCCAGCTTGCGGGCGTCGATGAACAGCGTCTGCCGGGCCCGGCTGATCGGCTTCTTGCGGGACAGGAACCAGAGGCAGACGGGGATCTGGGTTGAATAGAAAAGCTGGCTCGGCATGGCTACCATGCACTCGACCATGTCGGCCTCGATCAGGTTGCAGCGAATCTGGCCCTCCCCCGACTGGTTGGAACTCATCGACCCGTTGGCCAACACGAAACCAGCCCGGCCCTTGGGCGAGAGGTGGTGAACAAAATGTTGCACCCAGGCGAAGTTGGCGTTGCCCTTAGGCGGGACCCCGTACTTCCAGCGAACGTCGTCGGCCAACTTGTCGCCGCCCCAGTCGCTGTCGTTAAACGGCGGATTGGCCAACACGAAGTCGGCCTTGAGGTCCTTTTGTAGGTCGCGCCGAAAACTGTCGGCGTGCTCCTTGCCGATGTCCCCGTCGATGCCGCGAATGGCCAGGTTCATCTTGCACAGTCGGCGGGTCGTCGGGTTTGACTCTTGACCGTAAATGGCAATGTCCCCCACCCGGCCGCCGTGTTCTTCGACGAACTTCTCGCTCTGCACGAACATCCCGCCGGAGCCGCAGCACGGGTCGAAAACGCGGCCCTTGTACGGGGCCAGCATCTCGACCAGGACGCGGACCACGCAACGCGGCGTGTAGAACTGCCCGCCCTTCTTGCCCTCGGCACTGGCGAACTGCCCAAGAAAATATTCGTAGACGCGGCCCAAAATGTCCTTCGAGCGGTTTTCCTTGTCGCCCAGCCCAATCGTGCCGATCAGGTCGATCAGTTCGCCGAGGCGTTGCTTGTCCAAGGCAGGCCGAGCGAACTGTTTTGGTAACACGCCCTTGAGGCTGGGATTGTCCCGCTCGATGGCGTCCATGGCCTGATCAACCAGCTTGCCGATGCTCGGCTGCTTGGCCTTGCCCTGCAAGAACTCCCAGCGGGCTTCCTGCGGCACCCAGAAGACGTTCACCGCCCGGTACTCATCGGCGTCTTCCGGGTCCGCGCCTTCGTCCTGTTCGTCGACCAACTTCGCGTGCAACTCGGCGAAGGCGTCGGAAATGTATTTCAAGAAGATCAGGCCCAGGACGACGTGCTTGTACTCGGCCGCGTCCAAGTTGTTGCGGAGTTTGTCCGCCGCCTGCCCGAGCGTCTGCTCGAAGCCCAGATTGGCCCCGTTGCCGTTGGAACCAGTCTTTTTCTTGGCCTTCCTTTTCTTCGCCATTTTGCCCATCCTTTCGGTGCCGCCCGCTGGCCGGCCTGACCGCGTGCAAGCACCAATATAGCGACCCCTCGCGAGGGTTGCTAGTGTTCTGGCATGAATATAGCCTGTTGGGGTGGGGAGCGTTGAGATCCGCCCTTTGCCACACAAGCTTCAATCAGTGTAGACCGACGGACAGGACAACACAGGGACGGCCGGCTCCAATTTGCAGGCCGTTCAAACAAACGAACCCGGCAGGCGGTCCGCCTTTGCTGACCTTCGGCGTGCCCCCTGCCTGGTTCGGCCAGATGAATCGAAGGCGGGAATCATGGCCAGCGAGTCTTTTCCGCGGCTTGCGGACCTTTGTTACGAGTTGCTCAGACGCCTCGACACTGTTGGCAGAATGCCGGTTTCCTTTGAGGCTCCTCGGCAGAAAATGTGGGTCGATTTCGTGGCGTGGCAGCATAACCCTCGACATAGCAAGCCTTTACATCCCAGGTGGCGTGTCGTCTTTTGAGGTGGAGAAACCAAGTGCCGGTGCCTCTTCTCTATCCCTCGCCTACTTTGATCGATTCGCCTTGAAAGACGGGACCAGAGAAGAGGCACCGGTACTCCGCTTTCGCGCGCCCCAGGTGAATCCGCGCCGTTAGGAGGAAGTCGGCCGGGGCGTCTCCGCGGCGAATACGCCTTGCAGTAGCAGCAGTGGAGCGAGGAGCAGGAAGATGCGTGTCATTGTCGGTTGGTCCCTGGCTTACTGGTGCTTGTGTTGTCCCACATCGATCGCATTTCCCAAATATCGATCGATTGGAGGCTGACGTTCTCGCTTTGCTCAATGATCCGAAGGCCCTGATCCTTCTGGTCCGGATTATCGATCAAGGTCATGGCGTAGCCGTTGACATACACCTCGAAAATGGATCGGTCGATGAAGATTCGCACTGTCGTGACTTCGTCCGGTTGCAAGCTGATCTCTTGAGATGCGAGCCCGATTCCAAAGATCCCTTTCTCCGCGTCAAGCGTCACCGGTAGATACGAATCCCCGGACTCGGAAGCCCGCAGGCCAAGGGTGAGGCGACCGCCGGCCCCCAGCCTGACATCCGCACGAATCTCCAGCGCATCGCCTTTCACCGCAAGCAGGTCCGCCTGAGAGGGCGTTCGAAGGTGGACATGTTCGCCTCGCAGTTGCTCGATTTCTGGAATCGGTGTCTGCCACAACCGTTGGCCTTCATGTACGCGAAGGACCCTGGGGATGGAGTGCGCGTGCTGCCAGTAGGGCACGCCCGGCACCCACGGATGCTTTTGTCTGCGAAGCACCCAACCGTGCATCAGTTGTCGACGTGCTCCGCCCGGCCCACGATCGTCCGTCATGTTGACATTGAAGGAATAGTAGTGACCGACATCCACGGACTGCCATTTCAAACCGTCGGGCGTGAAGATCATGGTCTTGTCGTCGTAGGTTCCCAGCCAATAGGGGTTCCTCGATCCGACAAAAAGAACATGCTTTCCGTCCAGTTCGATCAGATAAGGCAGTTCCCAGAACTCGCCCTTCCTGATCGACGGCGCGATGTTCTTTTGCAACTTCCAATGCTCCAGGTCGGCGGACGTCCAAAGCCAAGCCGCTCCCTGTCTCCTCTTGCCTTCGGTGGCTCCGCCGATCAACTGGAACCATGTATCGCCTTTCTTCCACACCTGCGCATCCCAATGGACGGGAGAGTGTTCGTTCGGACGGTCGGCGTTCGGCATCACCATCTTCTTGTTGAAGGTCACCCCTCCGTCCGAACTGCGGGCCAACATTCCGTAGGCTTCACGATGCGCCGCCACGTTGCCCGTGTACAGAGCACACAAATCGCCGTTGTCGTCGATGATCGTGTTGCCCGAATAGACGCCCTCGACGTCGTACTTCGTGTCCGGCCAGATCGCCACCGGCCAGTCGGTCCAATGCACCAGGTCGTCGCTTACCGCGTGTCCCCAGCAACGTTTGCTCCGCTGGCCGTCGACGATGGGATCGAACTGGTAGAATAGATGGTACTTGCCTTGGTAGAAGATGGGACCGTTGGGATCGTTGATCCAACTCTCGGGGCCGGTGAAGTGATAAATCGGGCGTTGCGGGTCGTGTTCGATCATCCATCGGCGGAGATTCAGCGCCGCTTGGGAGTACGTCTCGATGTCTTGGCTCCGAACGACCTTTCTGAAGGCCATGATTTCCTCTGCAATTCTCTTCCGCTTGGGCCGTTCGGTCTCATCGCCCGACGCAACGCCTGCCGTCAGGACGACGGCAAGAATGAGCATGTGTGAAAGTGTCGCTGTTCTGATTGTGTTCATAATCCTTCTCCCATGAGTTTCAACTATTGTACCGATTGCGATGCCATTGTCCCATCCTGATGAATTCCGACGTTGAAGGTCATCGGAGATTTAGCCCGGTTTTGCTTCTTTATGTCAGCCATGGGCCGGATGTTTTCCTCAATCTCACGCACCATTTCTTGAGACGTTGCTTTCAGGGATGCGACGATCTCCGGATGTTGATCCGCGACATTGTTCTTCTCGGACATATCCATCGACAGATCGTACAATTCGTTCTGATTCGGGAACAGTTTCCATTCCCCGGAGCGGATGGCCGTGAACGCTCCCTGGCCATGCCAGTAGAGCAGGTGTTCGCGCGCGTTCTCCTTCCCCGGGGTTCCCCGGATCGCATCCCAGACATCCAGGCCGTCCAGTGGGTGGCCTTGGAGAACAACCTCTTTCAGCGGAATATGCGCGATGCGTGCAAACGTCGGCAGCAGATCGATCATCGACACGACGGCGGTGGATTCGATCCCCGGTTTCAGCACCGTGGGCCAGCGCATGATGCATGGAACGCGGTGGCCGCCTTCGTAGGCATCCCATTTCATCCCGCGCAGCGGAGCCGCGCTGGACTTCTGGGCCTGCTGGCCTTCTTGTGGACCGTTGTCCGAAATGAAAACCATCAGCGTATGCTGGTCGATTTTCTGCTGCTCGAGCGCCGCGAGGAGTTGTCCGACACTCCAATCGATTGCTTCGATGACATCACCATATTTTCCGAACGCCGACTTCCCCTTCCAGTCGGGATGGGGCTGCACGGGAAAACGCGGGGCTGAATACGGAAGATAGAGGAAGAACGGCTTACCCTTTTGGTGTTTAATAAACTTGATTGCTTCCTCGGTAAACCGTTGGGTAAGCAGACGATTATCGAAACGCTCGTCGCTGACCTGGTCGTCACGAATCAGCACCTTCGGCGACATGTTATTGCTGTAGGGAATTCCGAAGTAGGTATCGAAGCCCTGATTTGTGGGAAGAAACGGGACATGTGTCCCGATATGCCAGTTCCCGAAACAGCCCGTGGCATAGCCTTTGGTGCGCAAGACTTCGGCCATGGTAACTTCGTCCGGATTGAGTCCCTGGTCATGAGAGATCTTGTAGCCCAACACGTAACCGGGCCAACCGACCCGCCGCGGATAACAGCCGGTCATTAAGCCCATCCGGGTGGGCGTGCAGACTGAGGCCGCGGCATAGAAGTGGGTGAGCTTCACCCCTTCGGTCGCCGTCTTGTCAAGAACGGGGGTCTTGATTTGAGGATGCCCGAAACAACCGACGTCACGATACCCTTGATCGTCCGTCATGATGAGAATGATATTCGGTTGATCCTGAGCGTTCCCAAAGGGAGGATGGCTTTAATCCGCTCTTTTCCTTCGTGCTCTCGTTGCCGTGAGCCGCTGCCGACATCAGTATCGCGACCAATATGAGAACCAACAACACCTCCCTTCCTTTACTTCTCGGGACTTGAGGATCTCCTCGACTGCCATCGTC
>SDBV01002387.1_pt1 | contig 28047 bp, 58 predicted proteins | sample 2277081 | NCBI WGS metagenome assembly SDBV01 (sample SAMN10402039, study PRJNA504765) | marine sediment metagenome | isolation source: marine sediment core GS10_PC15, 223 cmbsf | place: Arctic Ocean: Southern Knipovich Ridge | collected 2010 | reverse complement strand
GATGAGACGTGAAGACGGGAGTATGCGATGATCAAAAGTGTTTCTTTTACCGTCGAGTGTGATAAGTGTCATTTTACACAAGATATACCTTGATCAAAAACTGTGTTAATCCATCTCCCAGTCTCAAGAAGGCAGGATGGACAGTTTCCTTTGACGGAACACTTACTGAAACATACCATTTCTGTTCTGATTGTAGTGAGAATATAGATTGGGATCTTACTTGGGCTGAATATGATAAGAGCTTTGCTGTATTCTTGAGGAACGCTGAATGAAAGCTCCTGAGATTATTGTCGGCCAAGAGGAAGCTCTACGCCTCATTGATCTCACCTCGCCCACTCACCTACTCCTCACCGGCCCGCCAGGTATAGGGAAGACCTATATCGCTATGTGGCACGCTGGCAGACTGGGTGCGTGGTGTGAGCCTATCAATGGCACCCGTGCGGATGAGTATATGCTTCGGATGATACAAGCAAAGGCAACTCTTATCATTGATGAGTGCCACATGATGAAGAAACCCGAGGCGTTGTATCCACTACTAGATGTCCCCATTGAAACAGGGCTAGATGAGGAGGGGGATGAGTATACAAAGGTGTTCATACTGGCGACAACAGACGAGGGCGACCTACCGCCTGCGCTACGGTCGCGTCTCCTCACCGTGTCCCTCAAGCCTTATACAATGCACGAACTGGCTCAGATTGCAATACTGAACGAGCCTGACATGACGCCAGATACCGCACTTAGGCTCTCAGAGACTAGCAAAGGGTCGCCCCGACGCGCTAAACGACTGGGGCAGCTCATAGGTACGATGCAGAGAAAGTATGACCGCCAGCTCACACCCGAACACATCTCCGCCGCTCTCAGGGATATAGGGCAGCCGAACGGGTTGACACTGGGGGAAGTGGAATTTATGCGCCAGTTGAGGAATGGCCCGCTGAGTAAATCAAGTCTAATGGGGATGCTGGGACTAGGTGCAAACACGGTGAGAATGAGAGAGACGGATTTGATGGGCATTGGGCTGGTGAGCATTGGATTTAGGGGAAGGTCATTGACACCGAGTGGACAGGTAGCATTGTATGAAGTTGAGAAGGTATTAGGAAAGTAAAAGGAGTAAACGATGCAACTGTATGATAAATTGGTAGAGTGTGGACAGACCTTGATTGATAGCCTGCCTGGTCCTCTCAATATGAATCCGATCAAGGCTATCATCCGTGAATCCGGCAAGACACAGGAAAGCATTACATTTATGAAAGAGAAATATCCTCAACTCTTATGGACTTTCCGATTGTAGGACGGATTTTTGATATCAGCAGCGATACTGCAAATCGGAGTGTCAGAGATCAATACCCAGACATTGAATGACCTCTCACAGTGTATCCAAGAGTTAGCGGTGGTAGCGTTTGGAGCTGGGTATCACGCGGGACAAGCGAGTGTGATTGGTGAAGTGAAGGCTGAGGATAAACTTAACTGAAGGAGATGGTGATGAGCAAGACTGAATGGACTGAGGAATGGCCGACTGAAGCAGGCAAGTATTGGTTCTATGGTTGGTATTGGAAATGGCGGATTGAGGAAGGGATACTGCCATGTCTTTCCTACGTTAGCGTTTACACTTATACCCACATGATTGGCATAAGGTATGTAGCCGAGGGTCTTGTTATGTGTAAGGAAGATGGGGGATATGGTCTCTGGACTAAAGTAGAGTTTCCTGCTCTACCTGAGATCACACGTCCTGCAGCGACTTGACACACTCCCATAACGTGCTACAATACCCTCACCTACCCCCCTGGTAGGTATCCCTCCTTTCTGTTGGGGAGACTGGGCCGAGGCTTCAGTCTCCCCGCACTCTTTTGGGGGATAGGCGGACAGCTCAAAGTGAGGTAGAGGGATACCACTCTCAGATGAGACTGCCAGAAGCTATCAGGGACATTCAGCTGCACCACCCCGGATACTCATACTTGTCTATCAGCCTCGCCCTACACTTAGGGCACACTCTCTTAGCGAATCCTAGTCTCACCGTCACCCCGATGTAATCACACTCACTGCACAGACTGACAGCAGCCTGGATAGCCTCCCAGTCATACTCATCAGGGAGTTCGAGACAGAGCTTGTCTGGCCCCCACGCTGCAACGGATCCACCACCGAGCGAATGCTGATCGTAGACGTGGATCACAAACCCATCTCTCTCCAGTTTCACAGTCTCGGAGGACGAAAAGGGATACACCGACAGCTTGCTCCATCCGTCCCCTACACAACTCTCAATCCATCTGGTGCCTTTGTCAAACATTATACCCCCTCACTTTAAGTCGCCCATTGTCATACCAATGTAGAATAGGACTAATGTCGAGTCTAAGGTATTAGTAAGACCTAATGTCCTATAACACGATTTCAGCCCTAAACGCTCGCCACGACGCCCTACGCTTGCCAGGGGACACGCTACGGCTCTCCTGCACTCTCACTTGGCGGCAAGGGAATCTCAGTCCACCAGTACGCTCCATTGATCCTTATATGCATCCCTTTCTCAGTCAAACGTGACCAAATAGGAGGAAGGGGAGGTTCACAAATACAGGCGTGTGCTATTATGGTGTAGATAGCTTGCTCAGAGCAGACTAAGTATCGGCCATCTTCAAGAGGTGGATCGTCATCTATACTATGCCACACTAACTCATCTCTGTCTGGCTCAGGTGAACTCTCAGGTGGACTCCAGCAGTCATCATCTACTTCTACCTGTGCAGTAAATGAATACGGAACCTCGTACCAATTGCCATCGTCATCAGAAAAGGTTACAATGTAACTGAGTCCAGGCTTACCACTTATACAATTGCCAACAACAAACTTGCCATCAATTCTGTCACCGATCTTTACCTCATGTATATGTTTGGTAGTCATTACTCTCTCCTTATCCATACTCTGCATCCTCCTCTTCTTTCCACATCTCACCTAATCCAGGCCCTTGAACCCACGGCCCCTCCCACATCCTTGCCTCTCTCTTCTCCCACTCCACTTTCTCCAAGTAATCCCGTACATCACTCATCACCGTCTGCACTTTCTCACTCGCGTACCTCAACGCAGCTTCAGGATGATCTCTGTCCAGTTTTACCAGTTCGTGCCCTAACTCCTTCAGCCACTCTACCAACTCCTGTGCCTTGTTCTCAGTCATCAGGTTCTCCTACAAAATAGAGACTACCGTTAGGGAAAATGACGATGGCTGTCGTGACAGGTGCAGTATACTCAGCGTATATGTTGGCACCTGCAGTGGTAACAGTGACTTTCTCAGGGCCACCTGCCTGGATGAGAGCCTTTAGCTGTTTGAGTGTAGCCTTCTGTGCATCTGTCATTATCGTACTCCTTTCATTCTAATTCTTAATGGTCCCTAGCTCAATAATACACCATTTCTCCCCCTCTGTCAATACCCAAATCTAAGGAAGATAGCTAGAAAGATGGCCCTATATAAGGAAACGCAAAATCTCACCACTTTCCGTGACTTTTTTGGCAGAGATTGGTTACCGAAAATAACAAAAAAAAGGGAAGATGGATTTTAGCGTCCATTTCCCTCAGACTGAGAAGTACATCCTCCTCTTTAGTAATAATACTATATAAGGCCATCTTTCTAGCTATCTTCATTGAAATGAATTACTGTACTTTTTCTTAACATTCCAAAACCAACGTGGATTTAGCTATTCAGATGTCCATGTTGATTTATCCTTTAGCCTTTCTCTGCGGGGTCTTGCAATTTCCAAACCCATTGACTACCAGTCTTTGCACTGACAATCTTTGGCAAGTCGCCTTGTTCATTCATAAAGTTCTTGATTTTATTGAGTGTGTCTTTGGTATAGCCAAACTCTTCACCTCTGGAACGGATATATCTAACTGTCAGCTTGCCACCATTCTCATCCAATAATGTATAAAGCCATTCTGCTCGTTCAATGAACACACTGTCTTGTATCATCCTGAGTTCAGCAAACTTGTCATCTTCAATATCACCCAAGACTTCATCGTAGTTTAGTCCTACATCATCACACATCTCGGCCAATAGATCAGCCCCTTCTTCTGTGGGATACATCAAGTAATTAAGAGCTGCTGTCTTTACTATATCCCGATCCCATTTGATCTGTGCCAGCTTTCTGCCCTTCCAAAATATCTTTCTGTTCTTCCCGTCCAGCTTGTGCATCCCTTGGTCTATTGCATCTTCCAGTATCCATCCTGCAAAATACGTCATGTCCACTCCCCTCTCATTAGACTCATTGATTAACTCATTATGAACAAGTGGGGTTACTTTGATTCGGGTAAGTATCTTTAGATTCTTTTCTTTGTTATTGCCATTCTCATTCATGCTACTTAGCCTCCAAATAATGACATTCTTCAATTCATCTGTCCCAATCCCTTTCTGTGAAACATTGCGACATTTACGGTATTATTACGATATTATTACGATATTGCACAGCCTGTATAGACAACTCAAGGGCAAGGTTGCTTGGGGATCGCCAAGACTCGCTTGCCTCTGAGGTTGAGTTGTGCGAGTATTATAACGGGTATTGAGGGCGTGGCAAGTGGGAAAAGAGGGGAATCATTACCAGAGAAACTTGACAAGGGGAAAGAAGTGGTGTATAATGTAGGAAATGGAAAGGGAGAGGGGATATAATGCACTGTTTATGGTGGGCATATCGAGCCCATGTTGAGTATCTTGGAATATATGAGCCCAGGGATGGATTTGACCACTATGCATCATTTAAGCTATTTGGACAAGGCAACATAGAACAACCAACTTGGGGCGGTATAGTTCCTTGGGTAATGGAGGGATTGACAATTCCACATGGATTACAGATGACAATTCAGTACGACATCTGGACTCCTGAGCATTACTTAGCTGATGCTCTTCCATTCCAAGCTAAACTTATCCACCTCAGTGACTTCGGCGAGAAGGGTATCACACTTGCACCGGCGATCTACTGTGATCTGGACACACAGCACGCGGTGTTTGCGGAAGAGATACCGGATGGGAATATTGTACTGGCGATACAGTTGAGGAGAGCAGATGAGTAATCAGTCTTGTAAGTTGTGCTACCGATATACCCTTGACTGGTGTTCGGGGCGGCTACCAAGCATGATGTCACATGGCTGTGAAGACTTCTGCTATTCGCCTAAGTCAATTGAAGCATTGATAATAGAGACAGCCAGGGTATGTCAACTGTGGAATGTTCTCACTGAGGACGACATTGAAAGGTTAAGGGATGCACTGAGACCGTTTATTGGAATGATGATTGAGAGAAAAGGAGAGTAAAATGGTTGAGACACGAGTTGATACAGATGTAGAACTGGCAGTTGGCCTTCCCCAAATCCAAGTTGTCACTCCTGGCACCACGGAGTTTATCGATGTACGGGATTTCTTGCAAGAGGGGGATGACCTGGGCACGATGGCAGATAGTGACGTGATCGCAAGGGTGAATGAGTTGCTAGGGTTGGACTTGGGTGCAGACTACAAGGTCACACGTCCTGCGACTGGGAATATCCTGGTGAGCCGGAACGCGACGTTTGGAAAGTCGTGACCAGAGTTCCTTGACAGGGTGCAGAGAGTATGATAAGATATTTGTACGGTGAAGACAAACCGATATAAGGAGAGATGTAATGCCACCAGAAACCAGTCTGAAAGTAGTTCCCGTAACAATGAGTGATATTTGCATTGATGTGATTAAGACACAGGAGGCAGCACTCAAATCATTAGGTATACTCATCAATATATCAAAGAAAGATAGTGCTCCTGTGGCAGGTGTGCCGTCTTGTTATTCCCCTTCCTGTGGTGGCACGCTGGGTGCAAACATCTCGCGTTGCCAAATAATACTTGACAATGCCACTGAAATCGCACGGCATCTATCAAGCATGGCAGGACGGATAGGATAAACGATAGATCGAGTACGGACTTGACAAGACGCAGAGGGTGTGGTAAGATAAGTATACTTTCGCAAAGCACATCCAGCCAGGCCCAGATGAGAATTTCTCACTGGCACAGGATAGATCGAACATGGGACTAAGACATCCTGCCACGCTGTAGAAATAGACAGCGGCGCACGTTAAGAGATACAGCTTCACCGGGTGGCAGGAAGGCCGAGCCACTTGCCACCCAACTTTACAACTGAATATGGGGCGAAGTAAATGTAAAAGTTTGCCGCACTTGTACGATCACACTGGCTCCGGCAAAGAGTTCGTGCCTTAGCGATAAACTTACAAACAATGGAAATAAATTAGTTCTGTGAAACTAAGTCTTGGAGGTTCGAATCCTTCTCGCCCCACCTATGTCGTGCCGAAGTCTGGTGCAAACAAACTTACTTGATATGGATAGTTTATAACTGCACCTCTCACTTGCACGACGCTTTTACAACTGAATATAAGCCGTACTAAAGCTCAATACTTACAAACATAGCTCAACTGGAAGAGCGATAGGCTATTAACCTGTAAGTTGTAGGTTCGATCCCTACTGTTAAGTATCACAAGTATTTTGCACTCGGACGGCTTAGTTTAATAATTGAATAGCCGTACACAAACTCTACGCTAACAAACCGCCTTAAAAGGGCACCAGTATTGGAACTGACTCGTAGGTGAGATTCCTACACACCAGCGTCTTGCATTTGTACGGCTAGACTTGATTTCTAGCCACTGAGATGTGGCTTTCTTCTACACTTATCCTGGGAGGGATAGAAATGGAATGGGAATCAGTATTAGGTGAACTGGTAGCATTTATCAAGAACGTCGCACCAGAAGTATGGAGTTCCTTCGTGAAGCAGGTATACATAAACGCCTGTGGTTTCGTAATAGCCACAATTGTGTTTCTGTATCCAGCAATCATCTTAATCAGGCGTGGCAAGAAGTCCAAGGACTCTGAAGACTGGAAGACACAAGAGGATGTTCTACCCTATTATGCCTTCGGTTTTACCTTTCTAGCATTTGTGTTGCTGTTTGCATTCTTGGCGTTCAGTCGGTTTGTAAATCCAGAATACTTCGTTGTTCGAGACCTGTTGATGTTGATCAGCGGTGAGTAACACTTATCCTGGGAGGGATGATATGCGCAAGATAGCGAAACACAAGACTGTGTTTGACTCTTCTGGAATTGATCCTTGGCACGTCTACGCCAGCTTTGACTACGGCGGCTATCTATGTGTGGCAATGGCACGAGATGATGACAAAGAGAAATACAAGATGGTACATTGCATCGGCGCTGTAGGGGGAGGTGTCCCAGGCCCACATGCTGCGGCTCGGTTTACCCAGGGGGCAAGTTATGAATATAATAACACCGCATCAATCAAAAGAGGGCTGGGTGACAGACTGCACAACAGCGATGGAGTCTTGTGCCCACAGCAAGAAGAAGACTATTCATCATTAGAAGGCACATTGCGCCGGTTCTCTGAAGTACACAGTTGTGACATCTATGAGTTTGATACATTTGCTGAGTTCTGTGGCTGGGCAGCGGAACATCAGTTTTACTCTGCGCAGATTTAAGTGATTATATCCTCTGGAGGGATAGTATGACTGAGCAAGATCGTACCCGTATGGCGCTGTGGAACTCCATCGTCAGTGTCCCGCATCGAGACTACAGCAAGCTCACACCGATATTCCACGCTGCAATGGAGAGTGACCCTGATTTCGCCAGTCGTGCAATGGTAGAGTTGAGGTTCCGTAGCAAGATTCGTGACGTGGTAGATGCAGGCGTGATCACACTCCTGCAATCCGACCCACAATTCCCTGAGTTCAGAGAGGCAGGCCGATGTCTACTGTTGGGGTCTGACATCTACGACATCGCAGGTGAATACTCTGGTCTCCAAGGACTTCCCCCTTACCGCATCCTGCGTATCGATCACCACATCCGTAGTTCTGATAAGAAGTCGTCTCGGCTGATGAAGTCTATCGCCACTGACTTCCTATCCAGTCTACAGTATAACCACCGACGATTCGATGGCGTGATTATGCGCCCCAATGGTCGGCGTGGAATCAAGGCGATGTACAGAAAGCATCACGTCAAGCCGAACGAGTATGCTCAGGCTATCCTGTGGGATAAGAACCCACCTGAAGGGTCTATGCCGTGGATGGTGAGACAGATTGCGGCTACTGACGACGTTACCGAGAAGGCACGACTGGTGATGAAGTATCGGCCACCTTATGAGATCGCATCGTCCCTGATACCCAAGACTATTGAGGCTGGAATCGCACTGGTGGACATCATGACTCCCACTCAGGCGCTTAACTCTCGGTCGTGGGTAGAGAAATTGGGGATCCTAGAAATACCAGAGGTCAAGGCAGTTTACCTGGCGAAAGTCGGTCAGGCTACTGCATCCGTCGCATCTGCTGAGTTCCGCAAGTCGGCTCAGGGTGCAGATACGGAAGTCCAGGCTGCTATCAGCTCGGCGAAGGAGAAGGCTGTCCAACTCTCAGATCGTATTGATCGAGACACACTGTTGCTAGTGGATAAATCTGGCTCGATGGAATCCGCGATTGAGTTTGCCCAACATACGGCAAGTAGGATTGCGCCTCTGTGTGACGGAGAGTTTATGGTGGTGGCGTTCGATACCAATGGACGATTCATCACGGCTGATGACAACTCTCTAGCAGGCTGGCAATCAGCGTTCCGTATGATACGGGCGAACGGCGGGACGAGTGTGGGAGCGGGTCTGTCAGTCGCTCTCTCTGCTGGCTTTATGCCGGAGCAGGTAGTGGTGATCACGGATGAGGCTGAGAACAACAGACCATATTATGCTAATGTACTGCAGCAGTATACAGAATTGACAGGGCTAGTGGTTCATACCTACATTGTCAACTTGGGATCCAGTGGTTACTACGGGCGCACGGATGGTCTCAGCAACTCTCTCACTGCTGCCCACCTACCCTTTGAGAGATTCGAGATTGACGCTGCTGATTACTATGTTCTCGATCAGATCAGCCAAATGCTAACCGGCGATAAGGGAACTACACTGGTGGACTTGATTCTGCAACGGCAGTTGCCCCACAGGGTAAGAGTATGACCACGATTGAACAACTCTGCACGGACTTAGCCGTAGCCAGCGCCGACTATGCCGTCAGCGACATTGGCTACGGCGGCTCTCCCGAATACATGCTAGCCCGCGACATTGCCGAGGCCGCCATCGTCACGGCTTGGAACACAGCGCTCAAGGCGATGCAGGCGATGGTGCGACGTCACTACAGAGCAGATAACACGGGATGGGGATGTAGCGAGTGTAGGGCTACCAACAACTACCGTCCTGCGATCCACACACCTAAACTATGCCCTGTCGCCGCCTGCGAAGCCGCACTTGCAGCGATGAAGGGGGACGCGGAGAACGCCAATGTCAACGCAATCAGTTAAGTTCTGGCTAATTTGATGAGCCTCCTCTCCACTCTCAACCGTGTCAGCGAGTTCCAGCCGGAGCCATTTGTGACCCCGATGTGGAATCCCACTATGCGGGTACTCAGTGTACAGTCTGGTATCCCGATCTGGTGTGACGTCACTACACGTGTCCCTGACTGGTGGAGTGTCACACCCGTTAAGCTCAATGACCACTACACCGCCTCTACTCTCAGTCCTGCCCAGCCTTGGCAACGGTATACCTTTCTTGACCAGCTCCCGCGCTTCTATGTCATCACTCTCTTCCGTGTCCGTGAGAACACTTGGCTCTGTGTCCCCTACAACGCCGCCGATGCTGCTCAACGCCACTGGCTGTACTCCACTCCACGCGAGATGTATTTGGTCAATGAAAACATATCTCAACTGATGTGCGTTTCTGTTCGTTTGTTTTCGGATGTGTTACTCTATGAATCACCCGCAAGACTCGCTGCTGAGACAGGGGCTAACTACGGAGTAGCACAGGATATTATACGGCAAAGGGAAGTAGAGTTAGAAAGGCGTAAGAGAGAGTTAGAAAGGTTAGAGAGAGAAGCAGTATTACGTGGCTCATTAGAGACGAGAGTGCAGCAACATCTTGACTTTATGGGTGCAGATATGGTACAATGGGAAGAGGAGGGGGAAGGAGTGAGGGTTACGTGGGAGTATGAAGGGTATAGGCATACGTCTAGGATTGCAAGAGATACATCTGTGCTAAGTGCTGGGATATGTTTGTCGGGGACAGATAGAGAGCATAATCTGAGTACGCTGGTGGCTACAATTCAGGAGGCGAGGGAGTTGCATAGATTTGATATGCCGAGGGAGAGTTATGTCTAACAAAGAGCATCAAAAGTTAAGCAACCTTCTTGCATCCATAAGAGATACTTGGTACTCACTTATTTGTATTAGGGATGATATGAAGCGTGCCCAGTTAGACATTTGTACCCCATTAGAGATGACTGTTCAGGAAGCATTAAAGTATACTGCCATAAAGAACAGGTATAGGCACGACGCAGAGGTGGCATTCAGGAAAAGTCTTGTTGCTGAACGGGTGTTAAATAAGTTGCTGAAGAAGCTCCGTCAGTACAAGCTCCCGTTGGGAGTTTGGATAAAACACGAGGACAATATGTTCATGGAGAATACTACGTATGTGAGGTGTTATAGGAAGTTCACTATGAAGAGATGTCGGTTAAACGATACACATACTTATCAGCTTTACATTGTGGAGACGTCTCAATGAAAATCCTACTCTGTGGTTGCGGTGCATTGGGATCACAAATCGCCCTTCACCTTGCACGGCCTGAACTTGAGTTCGTGCTGGTGGATGATGACAGGGTGGAAGAGGGGAATGTTGGGACAAGTGTGTATGGACAGACGCATATTGGACAGTTCAAAGTCTGTGCACTTGCGTCGATTCTCTGGCAGAAGTGTAGGTGTAAAGCTAGAGACTATAACATCACCTTAATTTCTAGTTCCTGGATTAGACAGATAGTTCCAGATCTAATCATTGATACTTTTGACAATACAGCCTCACGTTATTTTTCCCATGAATTGCATCGGTTTTACGGATTTGATGTTATTCATGCCGGGGTGAGTGTAGACAGAACAGGGGAGATCATATGGGATAGAGACTACAAGTTACCTCTTGTCCATATCCCCCGTGGTGAGAACCCCATCTGCACTCACGAACTGGGTGCGCCTATCCTCCGGTTCACCGCAGCTCTGTGTGCGAATATAGTGGAGGAGTGGATGGAAACGGGGGAGGAGAGATCGGTGGTGGTAACGCAGGACTGGAGAGTGTTGGGATAAAGGAGAGATGATATGAGTAAGCGTTGTTATATCAGAGGACTGACGGTATTAGGGATTTTCAACACTGTATTGGGATGTCTGATCAACCGTGTGTTGGTGCTCTGCGTGGACAGTGATACCAAGCGGGTGGTTTCGTGGTATTGGGATAAGGCAACCAATCATCCCCCAGAGGTCATATAAGGAGAAAGCAGATGGACAGTAACTTTGAAACAGTATTGGCTATACTCGCAATTGTAGTTGCAGTTGTAATTTGTGCCGCGATATTCTGTACGGGGCCTATACTGATCTGGATGGCAGGAGTATAGACTATGGCAACGTTAATCTTACACTGTAGTTGCAAGCATGACTATCAAGATAAGGAGCATGGCTATGGACTGAGGGTACATAATGGGTGTAAGTCAGGAACGTCTGGTAATGGATGGAGGTGTACAGTGTGTGGGAATGTGCAAGAAATGAGACCCGCACTTGTACGAGAGAGGGATAAGGAGATATTATGAGAAGGAATGTAGGATGAGCGAGAACGAAGTACAACGAGCAGTAGAGCAGTTGAAGTTAGATGGATACCAGGTAGAGTTCTTACACTGGCGAGTCCCCGAAGGATGCACTGAGCACGTGAGGTATAGCCGGAAGGATGGATGGCTTACAAACGATCCTGCGTATGGTATTGACTGGAAGTATGGGCCGCCTGATTCCAATGGTGGCACAACTCAATGCAGCATCATCTACACTCGGTCTGACAACACTGACGAGCTTGTGACGCAGGCTCACACGCACTGCCGGAGCAATGAGTCATTCTGCTACGCACAGGGTAGGCGTTATTCCCTAGTTCGTGCTCTTCAGCAAATGGAGATCAACCTTCCGTTTCTGGAGAAGCCTACCTACAGCCCAATAAAGGGGGCACTATGCGGACGCATCAAGGGGTTCGATCCGAGCATAAGGGAAGGGGGAATCGTATGGTAGAGGAAATTGAAGTAGAGGAAGTGTTCAATGCCCAATGCGAGACCATCGCCGTCGCTCTCTTCCGTGAAGGACTGGAGTACAACCACGACGGCAAGCTGGTCAAGTTCGACACCCCATATGCAATGGGTGCCAAGCAAGGGGAGGATATTATTGCCAAACAGTTGAAATAGTGGTATAATACAAGTCCACGTGAGGGATAGAAGGAGTTGTAGTATGCAAGTTGGAAGTAGCAGGTTTATTCAAGTACTATGTAATGTAAAAGGAGTAAAGTAATGGGTTATTGGGATGAAGTATATGAAGCAGCAGAAGAATCAGGCGGAGCTGGTGGGGTAATCGCTAAGGGGTGGGTTGACTTTGGGTTCTTTATCTATGCGCGTGGGTTCACAGGCAATGATAATGCAAAGAAGTTCTTCTCATCCAGGAAGCTGGGCAAAGCCAAGGCTCGTGAGGCCGCCACGAAGTTTGCCAAGGAAAACGGGGAAGATCCACGCCCTCAAGATGTCATTCAGGTATGTGCGTACCTTGATGGTGCAGTGAAGGCAGATGGAAATCCTGTGGGATGGAACTGCAATCAGTTTCAGACGATCCCAACTTGGACACTCAAGAAATCAATGGAAGCAGCAGGGAAACCGAGCGCAGCCAAGACTATGATGGGTATCCTTGAGACATTGGAGATTGAACCAACCAAGGAATACTGGTTCCAGTTCTCGTGGCAGCCCGATCCCTACAAGGCTAGTCTTGGTGAGGCTGGGAAGACCGAGCGATACACGTATCAGGATGAGAGCGGCAATGATGTTGAAGGACTTCGTGTTCCTTCGTTCATGTATCCTGTAGCAGTGTTCGATTCCAAGGAAGCTGCGATGGCTACTGTGGGAGATGGCACGCCCACCTCTGCCCTTGGGTTCGTTCCCGATGGGTGGTTGGACATCGAGTGGGAACCAGAAGCAAAGAAAATCAGGGCAAAGAAGGAAGAAGGGATGAACAACGTCCAACTTCGTGCGTTTGTTCTGAGTGAGACTGGCGAAGAAGTTACAATGGGTGATCTGATCAAGATACTGAAGTAGGTAGAGTGGTGGGGGAGAGTGCGAGCTGGCTCTCCCCTCTACAGAAAAGGAGTCCTCGTTGATTACCGTAGAAGCATCAGAACTCTCGTCCGACTCTCGTCTGCCCCCCATCTCTGACTCTAAGTCATCCACCACTCTTGAAGCCCTAACGGGTGCAGACATAATGATCTCTCCTCTCACTATCCCGTGCAGAACTGAGAAGTTGCTGAGAGTTCACATCAAGGCAGGGGCACTATTAGTCCAGAGAAAGTCAGGTAGTGATCTGGTTTATTCTATAGGGGAGAGAATCAACACTGCACTGGCGCGAATGAGGTCAGTGGGTGCGAGACAATGGCAGTGTATTCTACTCTCAACCGGCTACTACGCACCCAAGTTTGACAACAAGAACTCTATATGGGTTGGTACTCTCAAGGCTGACGCCGCAAAGGGGAAACCCTACATCTGGTGGAAAGACGTGCCACGATCCTACTTGGCATTCCAGACTGCACTACGGCATTTCACCTATCGAGGTGGTGTGTATATCCCGCTGACCTGCGATGATGAGATTCCATCGTGGTGCAAATGTACAGAGGAAGAGTTGATTGCGTTCCACACGGGTGAGATGAGTGTGATCAAGCAGGTATGGCCTAGTGCTAAGTCCTATCCACCTGACGACCCGTTACCCAACGATCCCCTACAAGAACCTGTGCTAGTCAAAGACGCACGAGTAATCATCGCACAGATAGCCGGTATCGGGCCGGTGATAGCGAATAGGGTGTGGAATCTCATCATTAGTGAGAAGAAAAAGGGATTTCCGAACGGGCCTGAATATCTGTGGGAGCCAGACTTTTTGACCATGCTGTCATATCTGACGGATGATACTACAAAGTGGCTTGTACCTGTGAAAATCCCTGGGTATGGGAAAGGGAAGAGGAAGAAGACGAGGAAGGTACTGGGACTGCCGGATGGAGTGAGTGTGGGACTGGATATGGTGGATGAGGACAAGTTTAATGAATGGGCAGTAGAGCAGGGGAAAAGGAGAGGTAAATGAGTAGCACCGAGCTGTATAGGGTAAGTTCAGACGGGGATGTGAAATGGCATTGCAATTTCTCTAATTCTTGGCGTGGGGCAATCCTGATATGGGGCAATATGGCCAAGCGATATTTGAACAAAGAGATTGGCTCAATGATGTGTGGGAATATGGATGACTTATGGAAACTCAATAAGCGCCTAGATATCCCGTCCGCACATAGAGTAGTGTTGATGTCCACGTATGATAAGTGTGTGGTGCATCGTGAGAGAATCCCAAGATTGATCCAGGCATATGACGACTACTATGTAGAGGGATGGGATATGGGCAATATACCAGCATTCTCGTTTGAACTTGGGAAGCTGTTTCTTGATAGGAATTGTACCGCTATCTGCTGGAATCAGACAAGTGTGTGTGCTAGTCCTTGGGAATACCACGACAATGATGAGGCTATTCAATATAATATCTTTACTGGTGCTGACCACTGGTTTCTGTTTGACAGGCTAGAGGAGATAGAAGGAGAAGAGTAAATGACACAACAACTAATCACCGGCATCATAGAAGTCACAGGAGAACACGACACTGGCAAGACTAGCTTTGCACTGGAGAGTGGTGCGATACCAGAACATATCTGCTTCTTTGATGATGACGTAAAAGGGCGTGCAACAATAAATGAGTTCCAAGAGAAGCATGAATTTGGTGCGTATCACGACTTGGCCGCGTTGAACAAAGGCAAGACAGAAGTAGACTATTACTTCGCCGTAATGGAACTCTTTGATGCTATCAAGCCTGACCAATTTGACACTATTATCCTCGACACATGGCCGAGGTTCGCCAAATGCTTGCACTCCTACGTCATCACTCACAAGACTGAGTTCAAGCAACACTGGTCTCCAAAAGGATCAATCAAAGGTGCTGAGGAATGGGTGGAGTCTCAGTGGTTGGAGGCACGAATACTTGGACAGCTACAGGAGAAGGCGTCCCTTGTTGTAGTAGTCTCTCACTTGAAAGATTACTATGCCAATAACGCTAAGGTGGCTGGTAAACAGATTCCTGCAACTAGCCGGACTCTTGCACGAGTACCGACATTCCGTATCTGGCTCAAGCACAACCCCGCGTCAGTGGTTCCTATCGGACTGGTGCTCAAACGTATCGCAACACGCAAGATCACTGACAGAGGAATTCGTACTATCTCGGTACTCCCGCGTAAGATTGTGCCACGGGCTACAGACGAGTCGTTGTGGGATACTATCGCGTGGTACTTTGAGAATCCTGTGGGCCTACGGCAGTTACGCCCTGATGAGATTCCAGATGAGTACGAGTTGAGTATCCTGAATGAAACTCTCACGAAGGATCAGAAGAGGACACTGTTGGCGATGATGAAAGCAGGAGTGATAGGTGGTGATGAGGAAGAAGAGGAGGGAGAGAGTGAGGGAGACGTCGGGGCAGAACTGAAGGCTATCGCGGATGAGTTGAGAGAGAGTGGTGAGAAGGTGACAATGCCCAAGCTGAAGGAGATGAGTGGGCATGAGATGAGTGTGGTGAGAAAGCACTGGAAGGATGTGAAAGGATGAGAGCGATTGGCGAGATTTGGGCAGACTATGCGTGGGTAGACGACAAGCCTCACATAGATCTCAACATACTGAGCGCAGCCGTTGATGCCGCAGTGCGTCTTGCTGCCGACATCCCCGACCTGCTGGACGCCCTGACAGAGAAGGACGCGAAGATTGAACGGCTAGAAGCAGCGCTCATCGAGGCGAGGGAGCCGGTTTCCGATGCAACAGCTGCACTAATAGCCGCCACGCTTCAACGTGGCACCCCGGTACTATGGGAGAAAGAACGATGAGAACCAAGGATAAGATGCTTGCCGATTGCGAGACGGCCCGGAACAACTGGGCGTGCATGGCGTTGCCGAAGGAAGATACAGCAGTCAACCTAGCAGATGACGTGATAGCGTTGCTTGAGGAGGCAAAGTGGGCGGCTGAGGAGATTGACAGGCAAGAGGAACTACAGGCTGGGCAGGCTGTCTACATTGCTGGTCAACGAAACGCCCTGACAGAGAAGGACGCAGAGGTCAAGCGGCTGCGGAAGTGTCTTGTCTGGTACATGAATCACACCATCGGAGAAAAGGACTATTACAATGACACGCATGTTGACGAGCTGTTGGAGCAAATGCCGAAATGAGTGCGACTTTGGGTTGGAGATGAAAGGATGAGAAACCAGAAAGCAACACTCGAAGACCTGGATGCTGCAACCAAGGGCTATGCGAACCTCACAAATCGCTGGGCAATGCTCGTGATGCGCCTTGTGGCAGACGTGGCCGACTATATGACCATGCACGCGCACCAAGAGGCTGAACTTGAAATGAATCGCGCTGAGATCAAGGTGCTACGAAACATTGCAAAACTGGCAGGCAATCTAACCGAACGCCTAGCAGTAGTCAATATAGCGAGTAGCTATGCCCGCTCGCTTGATACGGCGATGCAGTATGGAAAAGAGACAGCGTTGCTTGCAGAAGCATTAACAGAGGTGGGAGAATGAGATCACTTAAGGAGATTCAGGCTAACTGGGATACTTTTATGACGGGTTCTCAGGGAGCAGCAGAACTCGCAGAAGAACAACTGTTCACAGACATCCCTGACATGGTAGCCGCCCTGGCCGAGAAGGACGCGGAGATTGAGACTTGGGAACGTGTGGCGTTTGAACTAGACACGAGGGTGTCTGTCAAAGACAGCACGATTACTTATCTACGGAAGGAGATCAAGCAGTTGCGCGAACTATCCGGGCGTCTTGAAGAAGCTGAGTATGGATTGGTAGCTGGTAACACCGCACACGATTCGATTACATGGAAGTGCGCTGATGGATGGTTCTACTATATTAGAACTGGCAAGGAGAATACAGATGAGAGCGGTTGAGGACATTCGGGCAGATTACGACGAGGCGCGTGGAGCAACACCGAACCTGAAACGTAGAATCATTGCAGCAGAGCAGCGACTTGTCAAAGATATCCCCGACCTACTGGAGGAGATTGCGCGGGTGCGAAAAGTTATCGAACGCCAGAAAGCTCACATCAATGGATTAGAGTATGATGTTAAATCACTGAAAGATCAAGTTGGCGTAGTTGAATCTGAAGAGGCTGTTGGTATTGAGCAGGCAGCTAAGGCCGAGAAGGACGCGGAGATCGAGAGGCTACGGAATGTAGTGGAGTACAGACGGGTAGCCCACAACATACAGAACGAGGATATCAAGGAACTGAGAGCGAAGATAAAGGAGTTGAGAGATGAAATCGATTGAGGAGATTCGAGCACTGTGCGAGGCTGCAACACCGGGGCCGTGGAATTGGGAAACTTGGCAGGCAGGTATCAGTTGTGCTACTGGTTGGATCGGCACAGTAGACCACGACCCGAAAGGTGACGGTCCCCCTTTCGCGGACTTGGACGCAGACGGCGAGTTCATCGCCGCCAGTCGCACACTTGTGTCTGAGATGCTGGACGAAATCGAACGCCTTGAGGCAGACCTCACCCAAGTCAGATCAGGCATAACTAAGGTAATCAATGATATGTGGAAGGGCTACTAAACTGATACCCTGGTCACTAGACAGGGGCGTGGAAATGGTGTATAATGGTAGGTAGGGAGGGATAGAATGGATAGTGACAAGAATATTGAGCTTGCTGGAACTATAGCACTGCAAGAGGTGAATGGGAAGCCTGCCCCTCATGCGGTTGCTGCTGGAATTGTAGCTTGCGCACATGCACTCATAGCCATCGCCAAGGAGCTGCGGACAATACGGGGAGTTATGGAGAAAACTGATGCACGGATACAGGCACGGGGGAAGTAGAGCAGTAGCGTACTGCTCTTTACAATGCCGATGTAGTTCAACTGGAAGAACATCTGACCTGTAATCAGAAAGTTAGGGGTTCGATCCCTCTCATCGGCTTAACAACTAAATATGCGGGCCGCGTGGTGGGAACATGCTGAACATAAATCTCAAGCACACGCCTCAATGGGAGCCAGCGTGATAGCACAGTCCATAGCTGAGGATACTGTAGCCGGGTTCGCGTCCGGCCAGAGACCATTGAGTGCACGGATCAGGCAAGTGCACATCAGGTTCAAATCCTGACCCGCAACTTAACAACTTGGGGCAGACGCTCGGTGGCTTAGCAGAGATGTACAGGGTCTCATTCGTGAGTTCGAATCTCACCTGCCCCATTCCACAAGTCGTGCAGAACTTGTGAGACTAAACTTAGATCAGCACAAGGTGTGTCGAGGGCTGCACCTCTCATCAAGTCCTGCTGGGCAGGGAAGCACATATGTAGGGGTACAGATGGGGCGAGTCCCTGCCCAGCACAATGAGAAAGGAGAGTAGTATGATGAACATGACCATTATCGTGAGGATTTCCGAGGACCAAGACTACGACAAGGCAACAGGGGAATGGTGGACGATCTACGGCTTTCCATGCCTCACCGAGCTGGATATCCTCAAAAAGATCGGGACACGCGACATCAAGACCATAATCCGTCACGCTTTTACCAAATACACAGAACAGCTCGTCGCGGCGCAAGCCGGTCCAGGAGAGAGTAATGACAATCAATCTTAAATCCGACATCCAGGCTATCATCAAGTCCATATTCACCCTGCACCACATCGCATTCTCTGAGGCGGCCTGGCTGACCAAGTATGAGTTAGTGTGCGGACAACTTGACTCAGTTAAAGAAGCACTCAATGATATTGGGATAGAGCTGGTTTGGACTGATCCAGATGGAGATTGCGAGACGGATACAATGGCGATCATTCAGGCATTGGATGAGATAGCGGAAGAGTTGGCGATAGTATTGGAGGCAATAGATGAAACTCATTCTCTGTCTCAAGTGTGATGATGTATTCAAACTCTCACGTACACTCAAGTCCTGCGAGTGTGGAAACGTTCAAGGCCGCCGTCTTGAAGACGATCTTCACGTTGAGATCAATATGGCCGCTATCCCTATTGGGATGGCAAACATTACAGTGGTTAGGGGTGCATTGGCATATCAGAGAGGGAATAAGGATGTAGATAGCAGGATAGATGCGTGGGTGTTTAGAGTGGACGAGCCTCATATTAAGAGAGTGAAGGAGTTTGGGGATGACTAAGTATATTAGGTGGACAGTGAGGGTAATGGTAATACCAGAAAACCCCGAAGGGACTACGTATGCGTTAAATGTACACACTTCTGCCCTAGCTGTACATGAAGCAAGAAAGAGAGTCGAGTACATAGGAACTCATGGTTTTTGGTATGGAGTGACGTATCTTCCTCCCCGTAGGATTCACAGTATAGTATTACGTGAGGCAGAAGATGTTCAAGGATAACGTGTTTGACATACTGGATGACTGGAATGACACTGTAATCAACATCAGAGAGAATTCAAAGGAGATAGCCATTGATCTAGCTGATGAACTGGGCTGTACGTTTGAGAATGCTCAGGAGTTGGTTAGTGAGTGGCTAGAGTGGGTAAGACGGAACTCTTAATCGTTTGAGTGTTGGCGTGGCAGTCAGCGCGTCAACTGAGGGACTAGTGGGATAGGGGTGGGTATAAAGGAGAGATATGGCAAAAGCATTCACGGTACAAAACTACACAGTAGGAGACTATGTTGGGGAACTATTCGATGACGAGGCGGTGAGGGCACTGTACGCCAAGGAAGAAGACTCTCCGACGCACAGCAGCAGTCTATTCCCCAACGTCCCCACGCAGAGACTCAGCCCGTTGATCACCAAGACAGTAAAGGATGTCGCTAACACGGATCCAGATATAAGGCGACTGGCACGGCAGTTGAGTGACGAGGTAGAGGGGGTTGGGATAGTGAGCGCACTGGTGATACTGGCGAAAATTGGGATGTGGGTGTGTGAGAGGGAGGGGAAATGAGTCTTCATGAGTATCGGGATAGTATACAACTTACAGATCAACATCATACTTTCTATGGATTGATTATGGCTGCAATGATAAAGGCAGATACACACAACGCAGAACTCCTTGGGGTAGCCTTCCCAGAAGTTAGGGAGGAACTTGAGGCTAGGTATCATGCCCCAAATGGATATTTGGATGGGGAGGGGACAGATGAGCACAACTGAGGAACGGATTATTCAGGCGATCAACGAGATTATTGACGAGAACACCTACACCCCGCGATACGGGGACACTAAATGCGGTTGTTGTCACCAGAACGTTACTTATGGCTGTCACGAGGACTCGTGCGTGATACCGCTGATGGAGAGCCTCCGCAATAAGCTGATGGAGGGGACAGATGGGCACGATTGAGCAACAACTGGAAGATATCCTATACGACCACGACTTAGGTGACAGCATAAACACGCAGCTTGCCGCAATCATCGAGCCCTGGAACGCGGCGCTCAACGAACTCAGGATCATACGTTACATAGCACAAGATGACAATGATGGTGAATGTGAAATGACTGTAGCCATCACATGGGCACAACAAGCACGAATTGAGGCTGCCATTAAAGCGATGAAGGGTACGTTGTTAAGAGATGAAGAGTCGTTTCGGGCTGTCCTTGCAGAGATAGAAGGCAACTCTCCCTCTCGTGACGAAGCAATGGTGAAGGACGAACGCTATGAGCGCGACGATATATACAAGAAGTGAGGTAGATTATGAAATGGTTCATTGACGGTGACCAGGTGTGTATAACCTGTGATGACTTTATCAACCTGCAAGAGTCGCCAGCGGTGTTTGTGCCCCGTGACTCTAACATAGGCAAGACGATAGAGCGTGATGGGATAAAGAGGTTGGCAATCGGAGACTTGATAGAGACTAGGGACAAACTGAAGGCTGACGCAATGGTACAGAAGTCTGTGGATGTGCTGAATACAGCCTTTTCCAGAGATGAAGAGTATGATCCGGCAGACGCCTTTGGCGAATGGTGGCTACCTTAGTATGCCTAATCCCATCACACTCTCAGACAATCCACGCGACTACGATGCGCGTCAAAGGAAGAACTATGATTAGGTTATACTGTGGTGATTGCCTAGAGATACTGCCAACACTGGAAGCTGGAGGCATAGATGCTGTAATTGCAGATCCGCCTTACGGAACTACACGATGTAAGTGGGACAGCATCATACCGCTTGAACCAATGTGGGAACAATTAAGTAGAGTAACAAGTGACACTACTCCGATTGTGTTATTTGCAGCACAGCCTTTTACAAGTGCATTGGTGATGAGTAACGTTCAGTATTTCAAGTATTGTTGGTATTGGAAGAAATCACTTAAGACCAACTTTCTCAATGCTAAAAAACAACCATTGAGGCAGGTAAATGATATTGCAGTTTTTTATAGGCGACAGACATTGTATAACCCACAGGGGCTTGTACCAGGAAGTATTGAGGGTGGTAATCAAGGAACGCCGACCGTAAATCAATGGGACTCATCACTTTATCAGCAAGAAATGACAGGCTATCCAGCAGATATTTTAGATTTTCCCTATTCTAATAAGGATAGTCTGCATCCAACTCAAAAGCCTGTAGCTCTCATGTCTTACTTGATTTGCACTTACACCAATTCTGGCGATACTGTACTAGATTTCTGTATGGGCAGTGGGACAACTGGTGTTGCTTGTATACAAACAGGACGATCATTCATCGGGATTGAAAAGAAGTCAGACTACTTCGAGATTGCCAAGAAGCGTATTGAAGTAGCACAGAGACAACTGCAACTAGGGGGACTGTTATAAATGTCTAGCTCTATTGCCCTCTCAGACAATCCACGCAACTACTCTCTGCCCTACGACTCGTGGTATCCCAATCAACGTATCCTAGCAGAGAGAGTAGCCAATCTAGCGGAAGGGAAGATACTACTTGCTGAATCACCCACCGGCACGGGCAAATCCCCTCTCGTGATGGTTGCCTCTCACTTCCGCAAAGGCACTGTCGCTATGATGTCTACCCGTGATCTCCAGATGCAATACGAGCAATCATTCCCTAACGCTGCTGTCATCTGGGGTCAGTCCAACTACCCCTGCATTGACCCCATCAATGTTACAGCGTGTACCAAGATGTACGGGGAACCGCCCAACCGTACTGACTGTCCGTTTGACTCCTACTCTGAGGCCAAAGAGGGGTGCGATCTATTCTTCCAGTGCCCGTATGAGCTTGCCAAGATGAAGGCGTATAGCGCCCAGGCTCGTATCTTGAACTACCACTATGGTTATTTCGCAACCTGGTGGAAAGACGCACAGAAGAAGGCACTGGACTGGGATTTGTTCTGCGACGAGGCGCACCGACTCTCAGATGTATTGTCGGGACTGGTAAGTATCAACATCGCGCCGTCTACGTCCAAGTTCTTCCGTCTCCCTCGTGCCCCCCATATCGCAGGGGGATTGCGTAGAGATATGGAGTCAGCTGTAGACTGGCTCAGTACCGCGCAACACGATATGGCATATATGCTGAGGGACAAGGATGTGCGCCGGAGGAGACGAGCTGTGCATCTGCACTCCAAGCTGGTTGATCTCCAGGAAACCATCCACACTGCTGATAGAGAGAGTTGGTATATCGAGTCAGGCAAAGGCGGGTTCTCTGCACGGCCTGTGATCCCTGGTGACTACGCGCAGAGGGTAATTCCCCCTACTGTACGATCAGTGGTATTGATGTCAGCTACTATTGGAAAGCCTGAGATTATGCTGAATGACTTGGGATTACAGGGGAGAGAGTATGAGTTCGTATCGATGCCACATGGGTTCCCTGCCGAGAACAGGCCGGTGTTCTGGGTGACTAACGTGCCTAAGATTCGGCACAAGACTACGCCAAAGGAGTATGAGTATCAGGCAGATGTGATTAGTCATATCATCCATATGCACACGGGAGAAAGGGGACTGATTCACACTGCAAGTTGGAAGCATACCAACGATCTCGCTGAACGTTTGGCAAAGAATGGAAACAGTGATAGAATAATGATTGCTGATGGAGCACGACTGGAGACAGTGGAGAAGTTCAAGCAGTCGCCACCAGGGACAGTTGCGATTAGCCCAAGCTGGCAAGAGGGGCTGAATTTCCCTGATGACGAGTTGAGGTTTGCAATCATTGCGAAGATCCCGTGGCTGAGCCAAGGCGATCCTGTAGTGAGAATGAGAATGAGACGGAGAGGTGGGGGAGAGTGGTATTCATCCAAGGCTGCGATGAGAGTGGTGCAGGCAGCGGGGAGAGGGGTGAGACATATAGAGGACTGGTGCGTGACGTATATCTGTGATGGATGTTGGGGCCAGGTGGAAGAGTATACGCCGGAATGGTTTGCTGTGGATAGGATAAGAATAGGAGTATAGAATGACTGACAACGTTGGCCCCCTTCTCACCGACTCTCAACTCCGTGAATGGAAAGACAGAGTACATCAGGCTTATATGGACGCCATGCTGCGGACTAATATCGCGGCAAGGAAAGACAGGCGACTTAGGCGGTATATTAGACGGCATCACGGGATGAACTATGGCGAGAGGACAGAGAAAGGGAAGAAGAAAGAATGAGTACGATACTGATAATTCTTGCGTTCGTCCTTATCATAGTCGTAGCTGTAGTGGCTCTGTCCGTTGGAACCAATGAAGGATATAAGTTCGGCTACTACACTGGGATGCAGGAGCACGCAGGGGACGAGAGGAAAGCTGGATATGATGCTGGGTACGAGAATGGGTATCTGGATGCGGTTGCGGATTACAATAGCAGCTTGATCAATTGGAATTGAGAGAGATGACTAACCCGGTCTGTGACACCTGTCCGATCTGTAATCACTGTGGGTATAAACCGTATGGGCTACCGTGTCAGTATCCAGGACAGAGGGAGGAATGGAGGAAACACGATGTGGATGGCAATGCTAAACGAAAAGATGAGGGCAAGAGCAGACAAGGCAACGGAGGACAAGATGAGTGAGACAGAGAGACAAGTGACAATGTGGGGGCCTGAGATTGTACTAGAACAGCTCAAGGGTAGTTTGTGGGGGCCTGAGATCAGCCAGCAAGTTCAGGGAGACAGAGTCCTTGGTATTGCGAGACGTACTGCGCGAGCCGTAAGCCATGTTGACTTGCTTGGTGACATAGCACAGCGCACAACCCAAGCCTGCATAGAACTAGAAGCGTATGCAGAAGAACTTATGCGTCAACGCGACGAGGCAGTAGCGCGCTGTGAGAAGTTGGAAGTCCAAGCGCGGAGGTATAAGACTGGCGTGGAGAGGCGAAACGAGACAATCCGTGGACTGTCACTGCTGCGCGATCACCTTGAAGAGGAGATTGGCAAGTTCCGCTCGCGTTGTGAGAAGGCGGAGGAATGGCGTGTCGGCTGGCAACAGATGCGCCAAGAACGCGACTGGGCCGGACGCCAGTTACTCAAGCTCAGGAAAACGATCAAGTTCTGGAAACGTGAGGAAGAGATGCACGTTGAGGAACTTGAGGACTATCGCCACAAGCTCACGGCCAGTGAGGAAAAGTCTATTACACTTGAGAGTCGGAATACCAACTTGCTCTCGCAACTAGCAGACAGCACTGGCCTGACTCTTCAACTACGCCAAGAACTTGCCACTGCCCGCAACAAGGCGCTGGATGAGGCGATGGCAATATGCGAGGCTCAAGCTCTGGCATTAGACGATGCAATAGGCCAGGGTATTCCAGGCGCACGCGGGCAATGGGCGCGTGTCTACAAAGTCAGATTGCAGATCGAAAACCTCAAGGCCGAATGATCTGTACTACAATAATCCATCCTGCGTGCACTAGCGCAGGTCGAAAGGGGGCAGGAGCAATGGCTACAGTTGACAAGAACCAAAACCGAATCCCATGCTGGCTAGTTTACAGTTTATCGACGGGTGGCAATCTGACAATGCACGCTATCTGCCTGACCAATTCGCGCGCGAGAACGTACAGGAAAGCGCTACAAAGTGAGGAAAACCTTCAGCGGGTGCGAATTTGGATTGAGCCGAGTGAGATCAACCATCTATTCTGTTACAGGATGGAGAACGCGATTCCGGAAAAGACGCTACACGCACTCAAAGATGCGTGGCAACGCACGTAAGGGGGCTAGGAGAATGAGCGTTGGAAGACAGGCAACACCATGCACAGGAATTATTGCAGCAATCGGAGCACCACTTCTCAGAGATGAACCGGCACCAGCGGCTCGGAGCGAAACTGTACAACGAGTACCGGGAAGCAATGCGCAAGTTCTGGGACGGGTCGACAATCGGAGAAGGGGACGGCGGCTGAACCAAGCTAGTCTGCCAGTTGGCAGAGGAGGAGTAGGGGGATGAGTGAGACAATGTCATATGCGGCGCGGTGTAAGGATTGCGGGCATTTGTGCGGTGCTGCGATCGACAATCCGGATGATCCGGAGAGAACAGCGAAGCACGTTGCCGACTTCATTAGGGACGGGTTGATCGTGACGCGCGTATCGGATGATGTAATTCGCGCGGAGCTTCATCGTTGTACTTGCCAAGGAGATGAGGGATGACCACGAAGATTGAGGACTTGACGGACGAGCAGCTTGACGTGCTGGTGGCTGAGACGGTGATGGAGTGGACGCGGTGCCCAGATTGTGAGGCACCACACTGGCGGAACACTGGTATTGCGGGAGCGTCTTGGAACTGGTCGCCTTCCACCAACATCGTCCACGTCTTCCAGGTGGACAAGCCGGAGTGGAGATGGGGACTGCACGAATTTGATGGTGTTGGTCCTCCGCGTCTATCGGTGGATGTATGGCCTAAGATTGGCTATGGCCCACGATTGGCGAATGTTGAAGTCCCTATGGACCCCGACAACAAGACCGCCGCCTACTGTCGTGGCCGCTGCATCGCTGTGCTCAAGGCGTGCGGCGTGGAGGAGGTGTAGGATGACCAGTAGAGAAGACTACTTGAAAGATAAACTACGACAAGCACCAATCTGCGAAAGTCACACTGAATACCTACGCCGACACATTGTGCTTCAATACCAAGTGGAACGGTATGAGCGTTCGGCTTGGAGCGGTGAGTTTGGCCCTATACTATGCTACGAGCTTCATACCAATGGACTGCACTTTGATCAACTCGCCGAGAAGTGGGGAATCAGTCTGCCTACTCTTGGTAAACTGATATGCGATCATTGCAAGCGGCTGGAAAAACTACCCATCGTCAATCATGCAACATACTAGGAGGACTAATTGTTCTTCCCTACTCTCCTCCTCATCCTCACCCAACTCAATCCTTTCCCTCACCCGCCTATAGCTCAGACTGGTATAGCATCTCCGTACTCTCAGAGTATCTTGCTTGGATATAATGTTACCTGGCCCCCAACTACCAAAGGGATTGCGAGTCAATATGCAAATGGTGTAATGCAGGAAGTGATTGCCTACCGCCAACGCGTTGGACAGATCCCCCAAGACCTCTCGTTGTACGACGGGTTCATTGCCGTACTCGAAGTTGATGACATTGGACGCACGTACCTACTGCGCCCCGTCACCTCTCCCCACTGGGAAGTATTCCTTGCCGTGGACTGTGCGGGGATAGCGGACGGCGGCTATGCATGGATGACGAATAGTGGTATAATAGCGGAAGTGGACTGGGAAAGTGCTGTGCGATGGGACACAGTAGGACATGGAATAGAGATAGAGATGATACCGCTATATCGAGTACCACCACAATGAGGACTATTGAAGCAACTGACCTACAAAGGACATCCAACTGTCCGCCTTCGACTGATGGCTATAGTTGAGGCTGGCCGGATAGAAGAATACAGCAACGCTGAACTGGCTGAACTGCTAAACTGTACATCACGGACTATCGAGGCATACCTAAGAGACTACAACAGGTCTCTCAATGAGTATAGGACACTGGAGCCAGATGAATATAGCCTTCCACTGTGGACTGCAAAGGGGGCGAAGATGTATCATCATAAAGGCTGTGATGATTGCAGGAAATGCGAGATGGAGGAGATGTGTAAGGGAGAGATTATGAAAGGGAACTTCGTGGCGTGTGAAGCGCCATTGGTGACAGAAGTGTATGGGGAGATGGAGGAGGAGGAGGTTGAATGACGCAATATGATACAACACGACATACATTCTGGACTGCCTTAATTGAATGGCTGAAATGGCGACCGAGGCGAGTAGTAAAGATATGTCGTGTGTGCGGAAAGGAGTGGAAGATTTGGACTACAGAGTTGTATTACACCTCAGATATATGTTCTGTTGGATGCAATGAAGAATGGGAGATAGAGAGAGACAGAGAGGAGAATGAATGACTTGTATCGCAGGACTTGTACACGAGGGGAATGTATACATTGGGGCAGATAGTGCAGCAACAAGAGGCAACCACCTAATAATTGAAGCTATGTCAAAGGTTTTCTACGTTGACGATTTTCTTATTGGATGCGAACAGTCAGTCAGAATGAGTCAACTTCTACAATATCAGCTATCAGTTAAGAAACAAGACGATGAATGCGACTATACATACATGATTACTGTATTTGCTGAGGCAGTGCGCGATCTGCTTAGAAATTATGGGTGTTCTAACATTGATGAAAATATAGAGTCTTGCTGGTATTCCCTCATAGGATACAAGGGACATTTGTATCAAATGAATAGTGACTTCTCAATAATGGAGAGTGCTAATGGGATTGCAGCCTTGGGCAGTGGTATGGATTATGCACTGGGCGCACTGGCAGCCAACTGGAACAAGGATCCTGGATGCCGTATATTGGAAGCACTGGAAGTCTCAGCGAGGTTCTGTACGACTGTGAGTGGGCCGTTTAGCGTAGAGGTACTCTAATGCTGTAGCAGGCGAGGCAGGAATCGAACCTGCATCCTACGGCTTTGGAGGCCGTTGCTCGCCATTTGAGCTACTCACCTATAAATAGGATA
>SDBV01002386.1_pt1 | contig 28051 bp, 30 predicted proteins | sample 2277081 | NCBI WGS metagenome assembly SDBV01 (sample SAMN10402039, study PRJNA504765) | marine sediment metagenome | isolation source: marine sediment core GS10_PC15, 223 cmbsf | place: Arctic Ocean: Southern Knipovich Ridge | collected 2010 | reverse complement strand
GCCAATTCAGGATTTATCTTACAATGTAAAGCTATCCGGTAATGATGCTTACAGTGATGATTATAACTTTTATGAAAATGGAATTCCTACAATTTTCTTTTTTTCAGGCTATCATGATGACTACCATGGAGTAGGTGATCATTCAAATAAACTGGACTATAAGCATATGCAGTTAATAACTGAATTTGCATATAATATTGTTCATGCGCTTACTTTTAATGAGCCATCGCTTAAAAACTAGTATATAGACGGAAGTACTGTAGACGAAATTTTGAACACTTTCTAATTAAGCATTTAGTCTTACAATTGTTTTACCAAATCCGCCATCTTCCGGCCTAGCAAAGTAAAAGTCATTTACAATTTTATTTTCTTCTAAATACTTATGGACAGCCCTGCGAATTATACCTTCTCCCTTACCATGAATAACAGAAAACTCCCTTATTCCATGAATTATTGCATTATCCATCTGTTTTTCTAAAAGCTCCATTGCTTCTAATAATGGGAGCCCCCTTAAATGAAGGTTTAATACAGGTGCATCACCTAATGATCTGGAAGACATTATTTCAACATTATTTTTTTCATAAATTTTGCTTTTATTATTTATCGGGTAAATTTCATTCCGGCTCATAGTTATCCGCATGTTGTCTGTTTCTACTATCCAGTTTTTTCCCTTGCCCTTTCTTAGTATTTTTCCTGTTCTTCCTGTACCTTTTATTTTAACTTCCATTCCTGCTGAAAATTCTACAACCTTTCCTTCTTCAACCAAAGGCTCTGTTCTTTTTTTCTCTTGTTCTATTTTATTTTTAACTTTATTTATAAAGTCCTTTGTTTTATGAGTTTTTTCCTTGGTTATTTCACCTTCCCGTATTTCACGTATAAGCGTTTCCAATTCCTTTCTGCTTGCATCAAGAAATTTACTCATATCTTTTAGTCCGTGTTCCCGAAGCTCAAGCTCCCTCTGGCGCAGCCTTAGTTCCTTTAGGTCCGTGTTTCGGATCATCTCATTTAGTTCTGTTCCTCTCTGTTTCTGAGACTTTTCAGTTTGTAAAAGCTCTTTGTGCTTTTCTGATAACCGTTTTATCAATACCGTAATATCATTTCTTTCATCATTTAGATAACTTGTAGCTCTGGATATCATTTTTTCAGGGATACCGTGCTGTCTTGCTATCTCTATGGCATGGCTGTCTCCCGGTATTCCTATTAGAATATTATAAGTAGGAGAAAGAGTTTCTGTGTTAAACTCCATAGATGCATTCTGAACACCATCTCGTGTATACCCATAATTTTTTAGTATACCATGGTGAGTTGTTGCTAATGCCATACATCCTTTTTCAATAAAATGGTCCAACAAGGCCATGGCTATTGCAACACCTTCCTCAGGATCTGTACCTGCACCAAGTTCATCTAATAATACAAGAGAATTTTCTGTACTTAAATTAATAATATTAGAAAGGTTTACTATATGGCCGGAAAAAGTGGATAAAGACTGCTCAATTGATTGTTCATCACCTATGTCGGCAAATATATTTTTAAAAACACATAGCGTACTGCCTTCATGTGCAGGGATTTCCATTCCAAACTGGTTCATAATACAGAGGAGCCCTACTGTTTTTAGAGAAACAGTTTTACCACCGGTATTCGGCCCGGTAATTATAAGCATTCTCGATTTTTCATCCATATTTAACGAAATAGGGATTGCCTTTTTCCCTAATAAAGGATGCCGTGCATTTATAAGTTTGATACCGGACTTACTTAATTCTGCACAATTACAATTGTATTTTATAGCATAATCCGCACGAGCGTATACAGTATCAAGAAAAGATATTTTATCTATTACTGCTTTTATATCTTCTAAATAGGCTGAGACGTCTTCTGTTAATTCACGGAGTACACGAATAACAACTGCAGAATAATTTTTCTGCTCTTTAAATAATTCATTGTTCTTTTCTACTACGTCAAATGGTTCTAGAAAAACAGTTGCTCCACTTGATGAAACTTCATGTATTATACCTTTTATCTTACCTTTAAAATTACTCTTTAAAGGAAGAACAGTTCGGCCGTCCTTTAATCCCGGCTGGCCTGTTTGAAAATATTGCCTGTAAGAGGGATCATCTAAATAATTGCTAACAGTTTTATCAACCTGTTTCTGCAATTTTTTTATTCTTGTTTTAATTGCCGCCAGTTCAGGAATCTGTTTTTCCTTTATTTCACCATCTCCATCAACAATCTGATTTATAATCTTTATAACTGCACTTAATTCCGGAATTTCATTTATAATTTCAAATAGGTTTTCACAATTGAGTCTTTGAACTTTAATAATACTGGTAATTGATTTCTTTAAGGATTTTGCAGAATATAAATATCTCGAAATAAATGCAAAATCAATACCTTCTAATGCAGTACCTTTTTTACCAAGAACATTAAGTAAATGCTTAATCTGCGGAAAATCAAATCCAGGCAAATTTTTCCCTGAACTTAAAACAAGTTTAAATGAAACAGATAGTTTCAATAATTCATCAACTTCTTCGTGATTCTTAAGAATTTCCTGTTTTAAGATCAATTCACTACCGTGTTCCGAGAAACAATATTCACTTAATTCGTTTTTTATCTTATAAAACTCTAAAATCTTTAAAATATTCTTATTCATACTTTAACTCATTATTATTTAAAGATTCGTAAATCCTTAAATAGCTTTCATACCTGTCTTTATGTATTTTATCCTGCATTACATATTCCTTAACGATACAGTCCGGCTCATCAATATGCATACATGAACTGTAAGAACATTTTCCTAATAAATCGACAAATTCCGGAAAACAATGAATCAGCTTTTTAGAATCGATATTGTGAACATCTAATTCTCTTATACCAGGAGTATCAATAATATTGGTTTTCTTATCTAATTGGATCATCTGTGCAAAATTTGTTACATGAATGCCTCGATCATTTTTCTGAGATATTTCACCCACTTTCAAACCAAGCCCGGGTTTTAAGGCATTTAAAATTGATGATTTTCCAACTCCGGACTGGCCGGCAAAAACAGACAACTTATTGCTGATATATTTATTTAATTCTGATATACCTTTCCCTGTTTTTGCGGAACCGTATATTACCTTATACCCAATTTTACTATAATATTTCAAACGTTCTCTATTCGGATTAGAAAGTTTAAGGTCACATTTATTTATAAATATAACAGGTTCTATATTTCCTGATTCACTGCTTATCAGCAATCTGTCTAAAAATCTTGGACGAAACGGGGGATTACAAGTAGAAGTTACACACACTAATAAATCGACATTAGAAGCAATAGTCTGCGGAGCTCTTCGCTTTTTATTATAACGTACTAAATAACTCTTACGTTCATCTCTTTCTACAATCCACCCTTTTTCATTTGAATGAGTGTCCGGAATCATATGTACCCAGTCACCAACGGCAATAGGATTATAACTTCTTTCCTCTTCCTTGAATTTTTTACCTTTAATCCTGCAAAGTATTTCTTTATTATTGATTAAAACAGTATAAATATTATTGATACCAAAAATAACCTGGCCGTAAAGTAATGAACTTTGTTTTTTCATATTGCTATTATAGTACTATTTTTATATGATACCAGAGAATATTAGATCGTATTCTTCTGCTATCCTTTTATACCGCTCTTCCGGCTGCATATCTCCTGTTACATAGAATTTATTATGTTTACTGTTTGTATTACTTCGCAGTCCCATGATATCCAGAATACGTTTTAGTTGTTTTATTACTCCTTCCCTTGAATCAATTACAGAAATATCATCGCCAAATACTTCTTTAAATTCATCCTCTAATAAAAGGAAATGTGTACATGCCAATACTACAACATCTATATCGTGTTCCTTTAAAAAGGAAAGAGTATCATTTAAAAATTTTATTTTATCCGTTTTTGTTACCTGAAATAGTTTATATTCCACAAAATTTCTAATATCACCTGCAGGAACTCTCATCACTTCACAGTCTCCTGCATATCTATCAATCAGTTTTTTTAAGTAGTCATCTTCCACAGTCTTTAAAGTTGCAATTAAACCTAATTTCTTTTTAACTGATAATACAGCAGCAGGCTTTACCGCAGGGACAACACCTATAAACGGAATTGTGTATTTATTCCGCAGTTCTTCTAATGCAACTACAGATGCAGTATTGCATGCGATAACTATAGCCTTTGGATTTTCTTTTTTTATTATTTTTTTTACGCCGGAAACAACTGCATGAATTATTTCTTCTGCAGTTTTTACTCCATACGGAAAGTTTTCTCTATCTGCAATATAAACAAATTGCTCGCCAGGAAGTAATTCTTCTGCCATTTTTAAATAAGGCAGTCCTCCAATTCCGGAATCAAAAAATGCAACACATTTATTATTTATTTTAGTCTCCATCATTAAACAACTTATTAAATGCTTCTTTAGCATTGGTATTTTTTTTAATACTATTATTACTACCCTTATGGGATTTTTCAGAAAATTTAAAATAGGAACAGAAATTTGATCTTTCTTTATCTGCAACTAATTCATCTATAGTTTCATGACAGTCCCATTTTGAACCAGGACTATAAAATTTGCAGTTCTTACAAACCTTTAATTCTCTGCTGCACGAAGGGCATTCTGTAGTTCGAAATATTTCTAATTTCTCATCAATTGCCGATTTGCAAAAATAGCATATACGCATGAATATATAATACTCGTAAAATTAAACTCAGGTCAATATGCTTTATTTCTTTATATTGATTTACGTATTGCGAAGCATATCAAAATAAAGTAAGGTATAATTATGTTTTCACTTACGCACTGCAATAGCCAGAACTGCAATAATAAGGCACTAACGTTCAGAGAAGAATGTTTATTTCATTTAAAAGATAAAGATACCTATTTAAATGAAATTCATAACTATTTTGAAAAAGAAAAGGTATTAAAAGATCTTGAACTAACAGGAATTACATTAAAGAATCTAAATCTTAAATCTAAAGAATTTCAATATTGTAATATGTCTCAGGTCACATTCGAAAATGTAAATATTAAGAACTCAAAACTTTATCTTTCTTATTTTGATTTTTGTATTTTTACAAATTGTACTTTTACAGAAATTGATTGTAATTTTACATGTTTTGCAGGCTCTCAGCTGAATAACTGCAAATATACTGATTCGGAATTACTTAGATGCAATTTTGTTGGCATAAAGGCCGAAGATCTGCTTTTTGAAAGCTGTGATTTATATTCTTCCTGTTTTATTAATTCTCTTTTAACCAGAGTAAAATATGAGGATTGTAATTTAAAAAAAGTTAGGTTTGAACATTCAACATTAACAAATGTAATATATCCTTCCTGCAATGCAGAAGAAGCATATTTTAAAGAAGGAGAGGAGTACAATGAAATTCTTTAGCTATTTTTCTGTAACAGGTTTTTCAAATTCATACTTAATCGGACCTGAACAAGGCGGTAATGCAATTCTTATAGATCCGGGTATTTTTGATGTACCTTTATTAAAATTGATTGAAGATAACAATTTATATATTAAGTATATTTTATTAACGCATTCTCATGAATCTCATATTTCCGGCATTAACACTTTATTAAAGGTTTATAATTCAGAAATATTTAGTAAAAATCCCTCTATACTTAATTTTCTCTCAACAAAAGTAGAAGAAGGGGATGAATTAAAATTAGGTGAATACTTAGTACTCGTTAAAGAAGCACCTGCACATTCCAGTGATTCATTATTATTTGTACTAAATAATTTTCTTTTTACAGGCGATACTCTTTTTTCCGGAAATATAGGCCCGACAACAGATAACATATCACATGAACTTCTTATGACTTTTATTAATGAAAAGATCCTTTCTTTAAATGATGACTATTTTATATTTCCTGGCCATGGGCCTCCAACTAAGGTTGGGATAGAAAGAATATTAAATCCATATTTATAAGTATTTGTAATTAGTTATTATTTCTTAGATTGCTGAGACTTAAAGAAATTGATAAACCTTTCCGGAACAGGTGCCCTAAATAAACGTTCTTTTTCTTCTCCAGGCAGAATAATATAGAGTTTAAAAGCATGCAGCATTAAACCAATATTAGGAAATCCTGCATCTGTTCTGCTATAAATAGGATCGCCAAGCATCGGGCAGCTAATTGAACATGCATGTACTCTAAGCTGATGTGTTCTACCGGTTTTAGGCTTCATTTTTAAAAAAGCATAGCCCGAATATGAACGTAGAATTTCATACTCCGTAATAGCCCTTTTGCCTGTAGTTTTACTTACCCTGAATTTTTTTCTGTTTTTAAAATCCCTTGTTAAAAATGTATCTATTGTATGATTTGAATATTGAGGAAGGCCCTTTACAATAGAAAGATATATCTTTTTTGTTTTTCTTTTTCTAAATTGATTAGAAAGATATTCATGAGCAATAGGATTTTTTGCTGTTATTATGACACCCGAAGTATCCTTATCCAGCCGATGTACAATACCAGGTCTTAATTCCTCTTCAAAATTAGTTTTTAATTCTTTTATATAATATAAAATAGCATTTACAAGTGTACCGGAGTTTATTCCACTTCCAGGATGCACAACCATACCCGCTTGTTTATTAATTACAATTACATTTTTGTCTTCATAAATTATATCTAATTTAATATTTTCAGGATTAATATCAGGTACAGGGGGATTGCTATATGAGATCTGAAGATTATCACCAGGACTAACTTTTTTACTTAATTTTACCTTTATACCATTCACAAGAACTTTTACAAGCCTTGCTTTTAACTGGCTCCTTGTAATAATTGACAATTTATCTGAAATATATTTATCAAGGCGTATACCTGCAGTCTCATCTTCTGCAACAATGTAACTAACGGTTTCCATTAGAATTCTCCAACCTTTTTTCCTGTGCCCTCCCAATAGCATAATCAATAATTGCAATAACAACCGAAATACTACTAGCTGTAATCAGGATCCCTACATGTTCACGCGTTGTAAAATCCGGGCTGCTAGGATTACCAAAAGGCCTGTAATTTGTATCCCAGTCATGTATTCCGAACCTGATAATTCTATATGAAAAATACGAAAGTAGAATTGTCAGAGGGATAGAACCAAACATTATTATTTCCGCCCTTCTTAATTTCTGTGCCCATACAGGAAATTCATCATCCTCATAGGGGACAGGTTCATTGTTTTCTGTTATATCATCATCACTATAAATATTCGGTATCGAAATAAAAATAAAACATAAAAATATCAATATTATTTTTTCCACTTTTAAACTACTCCTCTTTTTCCAAAAAGACCAGATCCAATGCGGATCAGAGTTGCTCCTTCTTCTATAGCTATTTTAAAATCCGATGACATTCCCATAGATAATGTATCTATAGGAAGGTTGTCATAATCATTTTTTATAGTATCATATAATTCTTTTAATTTCTTAAATGAGTTTCTTATTTCTTTTTCATCACAAGTAAAAGGGCCTATAGTCATCAGACCACGAATTATCAAACAATCTAATTTCGTAAGTTCTTCTATCAATTTATTAATCTCTTTAAATTTATGAATACCAGATTTTGCTTCTTCTCCGGATGTATTTACCTGAATAAGTATATTGATATTTTTCCCATTCGATATTGCATATTTGTTTAATTCTCTGGCAGTTTCTATTTTATCTATAGACTGCACCCAGGAAAATACCTTTGCAGCAATTTTTGCTTTATTCCTCTGTAAATGCCCTATTAAATGAAGCTCTACCTTATCAAGTTTTGTTTCATATTTATCTGCAGCTTCTTTTACACGATTCTCACCAAAAAGAGTAATACCGTTTTCAATGGCCATATTTATAGTACTTTCCGGATATGTTTTTGTTACTGCCATTAACCTTATGTCCGCAGGATTTCTTCCTATATTTACGGCTGTTTCTTTTATGACTTTTAAAATATTTTGTCTATTTCTTGTAAATTCTGTTTTCATAGTATTTATATTATTTGCAATATTAAAAAGTATAACCACTATTCTACAATATTGAAGATAACATCGCAATAAGCATATTGTGATTTCAACATCGCAAATAACTATTTTAAATATACAGATTGATTTTAAGATGTATATTGTTGTATATTAAATTTAGTTTAAATTCTAACAAATTATATAATTCTTCGGAGGACCGATATGAGCAGCACACAAGAAAAACAACTCTCTACGTGGCGAAACAAAGTAGGCCTGGCAGAAATGCTAAAAGGCGGAGTAATAATGGATGTTACAAATGCAGATCAGGCAAAAATAGCAGAAGAAGCTGGCGCAGTTGCGGTTATGGCGCTTGAAAGAGTCCCTGCAGATATCAGAGTAGAAGGCGGAGTAGCAAGAATGACAGATCCGTCAATAATTATAGAAATTCAAAAAACAGTAAGTATCCCTGTAATGGCAAAGTGCAGAATCGGTCATTTTGTAGAAGCTCAGATCCTGGAAGCTTTAAAAGTAGATTTTATAGATGAAAGTGAAGTTTTAACTCCTGCAGATGATAAATTTCATGTATATAAGCATGATTTTAAAGTTCCGTTTGTGTGCGGATGCCGCGATCTTGGAGAAGCACTTAGAAGAATCGGGGAAGGCGCTGCTATGATCCGTACAAAAGGCGAAGCAGGTTCCGGTAATATTATAGAAGCTGTAAAACATATGCGTTCTGTTATGAACGGTATAAAAAGATTAACTTCCCTATCCAAAGAACAATTGATGACAGAGGCAAAAGAACTCGGAGCACCTTACGAACTTGTATGCGAAATTGCAGAAACAGGCAAACTACCTGTTCCAAACTTTTCTGCAGGAGGGATAGCTACTCCGGCTGATGCTGCTTTAATGATGCAATTAGGTGCAGAAACAGTATTTGTAGGTTCCGGGGTTTTTAAATCGAGCGATCCTAAAGTAAGGGCAAAAGCAATTGTGGATGCAGTTGCAAACTATAATAATCCTGAAATACTTGTTAAAATATCCGAAGGGCTTGGAGAACCAATGCCTGGTATTGATATACGGCAACTTGATGAGAAACAGATGCTTTCTTTACGCGGATGGTAGGTGTTATAAGTTTTTAAATGATTACAATAGGTATTCTTGCCCTTCAGGGTGATTTTGAAAAACATAAAGAACACTTAATTAAACTCAAAGTAAATACCAGAATAATTAAAAATTCGGAAGATTTAAAAGGTTTAGACGGTTTAATTCTTCCTGGTGGAGAAAGTACTACGATAGGAAAATTGTCTGTGCGATTTAACCTTATAGAACCAATAAAAGAAATGATACAAAAAGGCCTTCCTGTTTTTGGTACATGTGCAGGAGCAATTCTCCTTGCAAAAGGAATCGAAGGGCCGGAACAGATAAAATTCGGTGTTATGGACATTACTATAACACGCAATGCTTATGGCAGACAGGTAGACAGTTTTGAAACTGATATTAATATCGATGCTATAAGTGAACACCCTTTAAGATGTGTTTTCATAAGAGCGCCAATTATATCAAAAACAGGTATAAATGTTAAAATTATTGGAAAATATAAAAGCAACCCTATTTTAGTACAGGAAAACAATATGCTTGCCGGAACTTTTCATCCGGAACTAACAGAGAACCTTGCCGTACATGAATACTTTTTAAATATTATAAGAAAATAACATTCACAAATCATTTAATGAAAAAAAAAAGCAACCACCGATTTAAGATTATAATCGGTGAAATCGGTGGTTCCAAAAAAATATAGAAATTCCTATACAGCTAAATAATTTTACTATTTAAAATCAATAAGTTCTACTTCAAATACCAAATGTGCATTCGGAGGAATAACGCCCGAATATCCCTGAGGCCCGTATCCAAGATTAGGAGGAATGATAAGCAGCCGTTTTTCACCCTTAGTCATGTCCATTAGAGCTTCATTCCAACCTTCTATTACTTGGCCTATCTGAAAATCTAATAGCTCGCCTCTTGCTATAGAGCTATCAAATACTGTTCCATCTAGAAGTTTTCCAGTATAATGAGCTGTTACAGTAGCACCGAATACAGGGCTGCTTCCGCCAGAGCCCTTTTCCAGAACTACATACATTAATCCGGAAGGGTTTGTAATTATTGATGAAGGATCTATATCGGGCCATTGTTCGAAAACCTGCTCTATTATTGATTCATTTTCCAACATTGCTGCCTCCTGAGCTTCTATTTTAGCTTTACTTACAAGACCATCAAAAAATCCCTGTGTAACAATAAATTTTTCTGCTAAATCACCAATTCGTATTATATTTATACTATTCAATTTATCACCCTGCTCAATATTTTCTACAATATTGTGTCCGGCAATAACATGTCCGAAAACTGAATGTTTATCATTAAGCCAGGGAGTTTCTAAATGTGTAATAAAAAACTGGCTTCCATTTGTATTTGGCCCGCTATTTGCCATAGATATAATTCCGGCACTATCATGCCTTAAATCCGGATGAAATTCATCCGGAAAGCTGTATCCCGGATTTCCTGTTCCATCCCCGTAAGGACAGCCGCCCTGAATCATAAAATCTGCTATAACTCTATGGAATATAAGTCCATCATAATATCTGTCCGCTGTTCTGTTTTGAAATTCTATTGTTCCTTCTGCAAGTCCAACAAAATTAGCAACAGTCATCGGTACTTTCTGATACTCCAGAACTAAAAGAATAGTACCTTTACTTGTATTTATTTCTGCATAAAGCCCATCTGTTAATTCTTCATAGTCATAAGTATCTACTAATTCCTCTACAACTTCATTTTCTATTTCCTCTATAACACGCTCTTGTAAATCTGCATTTGATTTGCTGCATCCAAATAATGACAACATAATAACTATAAATATAGCAGCTATATTTTTACATGTCATGATAAATCTCCTGTAGTGTATTTTTATGACCTACTATCTTTTATACAGTGTATTTTGTCAAGGATTTCAAAAACAATTTCAATATAAAATACATAAATATAAACTAATAACAATTTTTAATGTAAAAAGTAAACTATATCATTGGGTAGAATAATAAAAACAAAATGGCTCAATGTTCAGTCTTATGCAACCTTCAAATAATTAGAAGAATATTATTAACTTACAGGATAGCTCCACACTTTCAGTACTTACCTACCTTAAAGAGCCAAGCTACTTGTGGTATTAAATAACTTATTCTGCTATCAGGCGGAAAAACATGCTCCCCAGGCATCAGAACCGCGCATGGTAATATCTAAAAGTCTTGGGAAGATAGTTCTGCTTTGCCTGGGGAGCATGTTTTGCAGCCTGAGAACTTACTTTACTTTAATATTGCAAATAGCTTTGCGAAAGGAACTCCTTGTTTCATTCCTCTATATTTGATAAAACTAAAGATAAATGAACGAATTATCTATACTAAATCCTGAACAAAAAGAAGCTGTACTTCATACAGGAGAACCTCTATTAATACTCGCAGGAGCGGGTTCCGGTAAAACACGCGTAATTACAGCAAAAATCACATATTTAATAACAGAAAAAAAAATAGCTCCTTCAAATATTCTTGCAGTAACATTTACTAATAAAGCTGCAAATGAAATGAAGGAGAGAGTATGCAAAATTACAGAAGATGCTAAATTTTCTATGATACGTACGTTCCATTCATTCGGAGCCTGGTTATTAAGATGTAATTCAAAGCTGCTCAATTTAAATAATAATTTTACTATATATGACGATACAGACTCATATTCTCTTTTGAAACAGGTAACAGATAAAAAATTCAAAAGAGACGAATTAAAGAAATACTGCCATATAATAAGCAGAGCAAAAGATCGCTGTTTAATGCCAAAAGATAATCTAAAATGTATTTCTCGGATGGAAAATATAAATGAAGTATACAAACTATACCAGGACAAACTCGAAAATATCGGGAATGTAGATTTTGGTGATCTTATAATGCGAAGTGTAAAATTATTAAGAAATTTCCCCGAAGTCAAATCTAAAATACAGGATAGATTTAAAATTATTCTGATAGATGAATACCAGGATTCAAACACAGCACAGTTCTATATGCTTAAAGAGCTATATTCTGCGGAAAATTATATTTGTGTAGTTGGAGATGAAGATCAGTCTATTTATGGTTTTAGGGGTGCAGAAATAAATAATATACTCAATTTCCCTAATTCTTTTTCAGGTACAAAAATTATCAGGCTGGAGGAGAATTACAGGTCTACAAAAACAATATTGAATGCAGCAAATCATGTAGTAAAAAATAATAAGAACAGATTGGGGAAAAATCTATGGACTAACAATAAAAAAGGCAGCCCTATAATAATCACAAGTCTTATTAATGAGCATGAAGAAGCAAGGTTCTGCTCATCAATATTAAAAGATGGAAAATATAGTACAACTGCAATCTTATACAGAAATAATTTTCAGTCGAGGGCTTTTGAAACTACATTTCTTAAACTCGGTATCCCATATAAAATTATCGGGACAGTACGCTTTTATGAGAGAGAAGAAATAAAAGATGTACTTGCATATTTTTCATTTTTACTAAATCCGAATGATCTCGTATCATTTTTAAGAATAGTTAATAAACCCGGAAGAGGAATAGGCAGTGTAAGCATAAATAAAATTATTGATCAAAATAAAGAAGACCTGTTTAAGTCATGTAAAAGTGCTGTATCAATATTAGCAAAAAAAGCTGCTAAAGGATTAAATCAATTTATTACTATTATTGAAGACTTAATGAATATTATACCGTCTGAGCCGCTCCCTAAAATTACAGATAACCTAATTCAAATTTCAGGATTAAAGGATTATTATTCGGTTAAGGATGAAACTGAGAATACATTCAAAGTTCAAAACCTTGAAGAACTCATTAATGCAGCTTTAACATATCCAGCAGGCATAGAAGGAATAAAATCATTTTTAGAAGATATAACCTTAAACAGTACAAATGAAAATACCTATGGCTCTGATAATAAAGTAAGTTTAATAACAATTCATAATACAAAGGGCCTGGAATTCGAAAGAATAATTATTACAGGCATGGAAGACGGGCTTTTCCCATATTTTACCGATAAAACATACGAGGAGGATCTTGATATAGAAGAAGAACGGAGACTATTCTATGTTGCAATGACAAGGGCTAAAACAAGTTTATTTCTTACAGCATGTCAGAGAAGGCAAATTTATGGAAGCTTTCAGGATCGGGTTCCTTCGCGTTTTTTATTTGAAATACCTGATGAATTTACAGAGAATTTTAGAGAACACTCAACATATAATAAACCCGGGGAAACTCCATCAACCAAAGAGGTTAAACAAAGTAATGAGGATTTTCCTGAAGGCTCCGGTGTTTATCACTCTGATTATGGAACTGGTGTCGTAATTAAAAATTGGAATGACGAAGAAAACCAGATGGTAAAAGTCAATTTTTTCTCCGGCAAGAGAGCTCAGTTTATTTTGAAATATTCTAACCTGGAAAAAGTGAGTTTAGATAATTAATATTTAAAATATAAATATAAGGAATTATTTATATGAATGAACTTTATAATCTTATACCTCCTATTAAAAGAGCAAGGGGGTATAGAATTTATGATTACAAAGGCAGGCGCTATTTGGATCTATACCAGAATAATGGCTGTTCAATTTTAGGACACAGAAACCATCAAATTCATAAGTTAATGAAAAATATTATTTCATATGGATTAGTTAATGATCTTCCATCAATATATAACAAAAGAATTAAAAAGGTACTTGCCGAAACTTTTAAACAGTATAAATCATTTTATATTTTTAATTCTATGGAACAGGCTAAAGAAATGATTTCTGAGCATACATGCAAAATAATTAATGAAATAAGTGATCCGCTGTTAAATAATATTAATGAAGTATCTTTTTACAGACCATTTTTACCTGAAAATATTTATAAGGAATTATTTTTAAAAGCCCGTATTCTTATACCAATTTTTCCATTTTCGATAGGAGGAAGTCCTGTAATTGTCTGTTTAAAAGATATTTCAGAAAAAGAACTTGCAATCCCTGTTTCACCTTTAATACTTGCAGGAACATTAAATTCAATCTACAGCCTTAAGAAGACGAACCTGCCTGAATGGCAGAAAGAAATTAATATTAACAATAAATACTGGATTCAAAAAGGTATCTATATTATACCTAAAGTCGAACGTGAATTATATGAAAAAATATTTTTATTTTTCTTAAATAATGGGATTTTAATATCTCCGGAATACAATAAACCGAGTATTTTACCATGTGAAGCTTCGGATGGGGAAATAAAAAAAATGGTTGGAATTTTTAATAATATTTTGGATAATGGATAATATGGAATTTTCAGATATTACAATACTAATCAGACTATTTATGGGTGCTCTTGCAACCTTCTTTGCTATTCTTTTATGGTCAAAAACAAGGGATACAGCATGGGTGTTAATATCAATCGGAACAATTATTTTCTATATTGACATTATTTTTTCTACACTTAACAAGTTCGGAATTCTGGATAATGAAGATTTCAAAGTTTTTGGTATATACGGATTTGATATAATAAAATTAATTCTAATAAATTTACCAATTTTGTTATATACACTGGCGTTTATTATTGTTATATTGGGGAGAAGAAATTAATTGATAAACGTCTTATTCTCTACTTATATAAATTTTATATATTATGATTAAGAAAATTCAATAAAATAGGTTGACATATTTTAGAAAATAGTTAACTTTTATAACAATAAATATTTGGAGGCTGTAAATGATTGCTCTTATTATAGGATTGCTACTAATGGTGTTTGGTGTTTATGCAATTCTACCTGTAAACTCAGCATATTTCTTAAACTGGACAAATGATGTACTTACTTTCTTAAGAGGCGGTGCACCGATTTTAGCGCTTTTTATTGGTCTAATTTCTTTTTTTATAGGAATTGCAGATATCAAAGATAAAATAGAAGCTAAAAAAGAGGAAAAAGAAGAAGCAAAAGAAGAGGAAAAAGAAGAAGCAAAAGAAGATAAGAAATAGTAATTCTACTTGACATTTTTTAAAAATTATGACTAAATTGCTCCTTGCGTATAAACTACTTAAATCTAAAGGTAATTTAAAATGAAGACTATATTTCTAAAACCAAAAGAGATCACACAAAAATGGTATATGATTGACGCCGAAGGCGAAACTCTTGGCCGTGTTGCTGTAATAGCAGCAGATATTTTAAGAGGAAAGAATAAACCATATTTTACCCCTCACCAGAACGTAGGGGATTTTGTAGTAATAATAAATTCTGAAAAAATAATTGTTTCAGGACAAAAAAGAAAAAATAAGCTATATTACAAGCATTCTGGTTATCCGGGTGGATTAAAAGTTCATACTTTTGAGAAAATGATAAACAGAAAACCCACATTTCCTGTAGAACAGGCAATAAGGGGGATGCTGCCTAAAAATAGGGTCGGTAGACAGCTTTTTAGAAATCTTAAGGTTTATGCTGGTACGGATCATCCACACTCAGCACAAAAACCGGAAAAACTTTAAAAAAGGAGTACTATTTTGGCAACTAACCTTTCATTAGGAACTGGAAGAAGGAAAACTGCAGTAGCCCGTGTATATCTACGTGAAGGTAATGGTGATATAATTGTAAATGGTAAAGATTTAGATTCATACTTTTCTAATGCAATTTTATCAATCATTGTTAAACAACCATTTGAAGTTACAAGTACATCAGGAAAATATAATATTTTTATCCGGGTTAACGGTGGAGGTTTATCCGGACAAGCTGGAGCCTGTAAACATGGAATTGCAAGAGCATTAGTAGCTTTGGATGAATCCAATCGTCCATCTTTACATGCAAATGGATATTTAACAAGAGATCCAAGAATGGTAGAGAGGAAAAAATACGGACAACGCGGCGCAAGAAGAAAATTTCAATTCTCAAAACGATAAACTTACTGTTATTTCAATTGAAAAATGCAGAGGAGCTAAAAAAGAAAAAGTCAAATTGACTCTTTCTAACGGCTCCTTTTTTTTTATTCAAGATTCAATCATACAAAATGAGCAAATATTTAATAATGATGAAATAACATATAATAAATTATCAGAAATTTATGAGAAATCAGAAATAAAAGATGCTGAAATATCTGCACTTAGATTATTATCCTTTTCCTCTCATTCAGAATCCAAATTACGTATTAAACTTGTTAAAAAAGAATTTAGTAAAAAATCAATAGATAGAGTAATAGAAAAACTAATAGACTATGGTTATTTAAATGATACAGATTATGCAAAAAACTGGCTTATCTTACGCATAAAAAATCGGCCGGAAAGTAAAACTCACTTTTTTTACGGTTTATTAAAACAGGGAATACACAGAGATATTGCAGATAAAATTTTAAAAGAATATATTACATATAAAGTTGAAATTGATTGCGCGGAAAGAGTAGTTAAAAAGTTAATAAGATACAAAGATTTATCTCTGAATGAACTTAAGAAAAAATTGTACTCCAAGGGATTTAAGTTGAACATTATTAATGAGGTTTTAAAGCAAAAATAGTGGTTTTTAATGAATTTAGCTGCAATTCTAAATTTAATCAGAAAGATCAAATAGTTAAGATATTTTATTATAAAAGAAAACCACCGATTACTCCGATTATCTCCGATTTTATTTACTATTTTTACTTTAATTTATACTTTTTAAAAAATTATATTCTCTAAATAATTAATTTTCATATATTTTATTTTTTTGGATATCAAATTAACTTTATATAAAAATGAAATCTGTGAAATCTATTAGTGAAGCAATATTTTTATTAATTAGAACCTATAATTACTAATACAATAATTACAATCTGTGAAATCGGTGTTCCAAAATATTATCCAGGTCAGTAATAATCAGTAGTTTCATGTTACATATTTAAAATTTTAAAGAAGTAATATCAGGTATTTCCACCTTAAAATTCTTCTCGATTATGTATCTCGGAAAATCAAAAATATAATCTACATTATTCATGATTATGGAATCTGATGAACATACAATACCATCAAAGTTTATAAGCATATAATCTGCAGAGCGGACAACAGAAATATCTAAGTTCTTTAAACTTTTTAATCTATCCCGTAACAACTCTGCCATTTCACCTGAAAACGCTATAGGAGAATCTAAAAAAATAAAAAGCATCCCAGCTTTTAGTAAGAAAATCTCTTCAATTATAAGGTTTATCGCCCTTACAGTTACTTTTCCTTTTTTGTAGCTGCCGTGAACTTCAGAAACGTCCCGTAATATTCCATCATCTGCAATAAAAACAAGCATTCCTTTTAAATAAGTTTCTATAGAAATTAAAACATTATACCAGTCAATACCAAGATTTTTATTATTTACTGTCTTTGATGAGATAATTTTTGTTTTTCTCTTTTCTGCAATTATATTGGGAAAAACACCTCTAAATAAACAATTCCTCTGAATATGTGTTAATTTATACCTGTCTCCAACTAGTTTAAGACTTGATTTGTTTGAATATTGATTATTTTGTAAATATCTGTAATCATTTACAGCATTTTTAAATTTTTCCATTGATCTTCTGTAGTAATCTATTATTATATAACTATAATATAAATATAATATATATTTAAAAAGAATATTTTAGTAAAAGGAAATAGTATTTGGGTAAGAATGGCAATAAAATTCGCATATTTTCGGCATTAGAAGTGGCAAATTTGTGCGGAGTTGTGAATCAGACTACAATAAACTGGATAAAAAATGGATACCTAAAAGCATTTACAACTCCGGGCGGACAATATAGAATTTATTCAGATGAACTTCTGAATTTTTTAAAATCTCAGGGTATGCGTATCCCAAAAGAATTAGAAAAAATCAATATTGAAAAAAATAATTTAACAATTTTAATAGTAGAGGATGATACACAGACAAATGAATTATTAAAGGAATACTTTATTTTAAAATTTCCTGATTTTAAAATTCTTCAGGCTTTTGACGGTTATGAAGCAGGCCGTTTTGTATCAGAACATAAACCGTCAATACTTATCCTTGATATTACCCTTCCGGGAATAGATGGTTATACATTATGTAAAAATATTAAATCGGATCCGAATTTAAATTCCCCCTATATAATTGCCATAACCGGAATGAGCGAAGAAGATGCAAAACAGAAGATACTTGAAAGCGGAGCAGATGCATTTTATAAAAAACCATTAAATTTAGAAGAACTTGTAAATAAAATTTTTGAATTTACCGGGTAGAAAAAAGGTACAATTATGGAAAAAATACCTACAATTCTATTTGTAGAAGATGATGAAGACATCCGTCTTTGTTTCCGTGACTTTCTGGAAGATAAAGGATACAATATTTTTGTTGCATCTGATGGTGTTGGCGCTATTAAAATCCTTACTGACCAGGAAGTTGATGTAATAGTTTCTGATTATAGAATGGAAATCCTTGGAGGAAAGTACTGGATTAAGTTTCTCCATAAGTTCTGCAAAGATATGAAAATAATTGTTACAACCGGATATTCCAATATAGCTTCTACTGTTCCTTTTCCAGTAATAAGCAAACCTTTTAGTTTTGATAAACTTGAAGAAGAAATAATAAATATTCTAAAATGAGTAATGCAGCAGAATGAATTAAAAAAACTATACGCAATAGCTCACGGTAGAGTGCAGGGAGTATGCTTCCGTTATTATACTGTAATAAAAGCACAGCAGCTGCAAGTTACAGGTTATGCACGAAATATGTCTAATGGTAATGTAGAGGTAATAGCAGAAGGGCCTTTTAACAAACTACAGGAATTATTGTCCTGGCTACACAAAGGCCCTCCGATGTCATATGTAACTAATGTGAATTATAATTATACAAAGTATTCCGGAATCTATAAAAGTTTTTCCATACAATACTGATTTTTTATCTTTTAATTGAATAGAATGCTTTTTCTCCGGGATATTCAGAAATACCTTCAAGCATTTCTTCTATTCTAATAAGCTGATTATACTTAGCAAGTCTGTCAGATCTTGATAAAGATCCTGTTTTAATCTGCCCTGTTTCCAGTGCAACAACAAGGTCTGCAATAAATGAATCTTCAGTTTCTCCGCTTCTATGAGATACAATAGCTGTATAACCTGCTCTTTTAGCCATTTCTACAGCTTGGTAAGTTTCTGTTAAAGTTCCTATCTGGTTAACTTTTATAAGAATAGAGTTTGCTATACCCTCATCTATACCTCTTTTTAGTCTTTTTGTATTAGTAACAAAAAGATCGTCTCCAACAAGCTGTACTTTCTTTCCGATTTTATCTGTAAGATATTTCCAGCCTTCCCAGTCATCTTCTGCCATTCCGTCTTCCAGGGAAATAATAGGATACTTATTTGTCCATTCTGCCCAGTAATCTGCCATTTCATGAGAAGATAATTCTCTTCCGTCAGATTTCTTAAAAATATATTTACCCTTTGACTTATCATAAAATTCAGAAGCAGCCGGATCTAATGCAATATAAATGTCTTTGCCTGCACTGTAGCCTGCTTTATCAATACTTTCTAAAATAACATCAATCGCTTCTTCATTTGATTTTAGATTAGGTGCAAAACCGCCTTCGTCACCTACTGCAGTACTATAGCCTTTGCCCTTTAATACAGCTTTTAAATTATGAAAAATCTCTGCAAGCATCCTAACACCATCTCTTAATGATGGTGCGCCTACCGGCATTACCATGTATTCCTGGAAATCTACAGAATTATCTGCATGAGAACCGCCATTAATAATATTTGCCATTGGCACAGGTAAGGTACATGCATGGAAAGCGCCAAGATATTTAAATAACGGAAGGCCTAAATAATCTGCAGCAGCTCTTGCAACAGCCATAGAAACACCTAAAATCGCATTTGCGCCAAGTTTGCTTTTATTTTCAGTTCCATCAAGCTCAATCATCGTTTTATCAATATCTACCTGGTCTAATGCATCTAAGCCAACAATTTCTGCAATAATGGTATTGTTAACATTTTGTACTGCTTTTAAAACACCTTTACCTAAATAACGCTTATCCCCATCCCTTAATTCTACAGCTTCATGTTCACCTGTAGATGCTCCGGAAGGAACAGCAGCTCTTCCCATGGAACCATCTTCTAAAATTACATCTACTTCTACTGTTGGATTACCGCGTGAATCAAGGATCTCCCTTGCTTCTACATATTCTATTATACTCATTTCATTTTTCTCCTGATTTTTTTTAAGTTGCATATTTACCACATGCCAATTTATATGGATTATAAAAAGATTACTATAGCTAGAATATGTTAATCTAACAGTTAATTGTCAAGCAATAAAAATATAGAAATACCCTTAAAATCTATTGATTTAACCTTTTCGTTTTTGAATTATTGTATTCACAGCCTCTGTAAAACCTTCTGCTGACCGTTTTTCTGTAATATACCTGGGCTGATGTTTTAATTGTTCTTTAAAATCAGAAATATTAGCAACTCCAATGGAGTTTTTAATCTCTTTAAAAATAGGTTCATCATTAGGCGAATCACCTATAAAAAAAGAATTATTAAAATTTTCTAATAAATTTTCTGTGTTTTCCTGTAAATATTTCTTCACACATGCAACCTTGTTAAAATCTCCAAACCAGCAATTAACATGAATACTGGAGACCTTATATTCTGCACCTTCTTCTTCTGCAATTCTGCATATTGATTTCACAGCTTCTTTACTCATTGGATCTACATCTTCACAAAAATCTATAGCAAGGTCTGCAATCCTGTAATCCTGATCTGCAGAAATACAAGCACCGGGTACTTCGATTAAAACCTGCGTTTTAATTTTTTCAAGTTTTCTTTTATTTATTTCCAGCTGTTCTTTAGAAGAAAAGTACTGCCTTTCCATTTTTTTAAGTTTTCTGTTATATGAAAAATAAAATGCACCATTTTCACCAATAACTGCTTCTACTGGCCACATTCTTGCTATATGGTCACACCACCCTGCCGGCCTTCCTGTTACAGGAATTACTTTTATATTATTTTTGTATAATTTCCACAAGGAGCTGTATGAATGGTCAGGCAAAAAACCATTTTCTGTAAGAGTATCATCAATATCTGTAAAAAAATATTTAAGATTTATACAATCGTCTTTATTTATATTTGCAACAGGTAAAAGTTTCTTCATTAAAATAATTCCTTTTTTAATATGGCAAAAAGCATGGAAATACTATATAAAATAGAAAATGGATAATCAACAGTCAGTATTAATTAAAAATAAATATATATCTATAAATGATGCATCCGATATACTTGGAATTTCAAATGCATCAATATACAACTGGATACGTCATGGTTATTTAAAATCTGTTAAAAACCTTTACAAAATAGATGAAGTAATTTCTCTAAAAAAAAGGATTGAAAGCGGGGAATTAAACAGATTAAACAGATATGCAAATAAATCAAAATCAAAAAAAAGCTTTATACCCCTGGAATTATTAAAATCAGAAAAAGATATAAATATAATTAAAGGAATAATAGATTTTATTTCTATAAATAATATGGATATTAATACCTGTTTATTTTATTTAAGTTTAAATCTACTGGTTTATGAAAAAATTATAAAATTCAACAGTATAGAAACATTTATTAAATCTGATTTTAAGCTTACAAACAAAAAGTATTTATCTAAAGAACTCCTAAATTGGTTTAAAGCTACTGTTAATCCTACTGTAGAATACTTTAAATTACTTCTACTTGAACTTCCCCGATACCCTGATTTTATAGGAATTATTTATCAATCATTAATATACGAAGGAAGTAAAAATATACAGGGATCTTATTACACTCCGGAAGAAATAATAAATAATATCTCTGAAGAATATTCTAATAACAATTGCCTTTTTTTTGATCCCTGCTGCGGCACAGGGGGATTTCTCTTATCCTTTGCAGATAAAACTGATAATCCGGATAATTTAATTGGTTTTGATATAGATATTATCGCTGTAAGAATAGCTAAAATCAATATATTTATTAAATATAAGGACAAGGACTTCTCTCCGAACATTTACTGCATTAACTCATTACTAAGCCTTCCGAAAGCTCTGCCTTTAAATTTTAAAAACAAGAAATTCGATGTTATTGCAACAAATCCTCCCTGGGGCCTCCATTTTACAAAGGAACAATTAGAAAGTTTAAAAGAAATATATCCGGAAATTAAATCTGAAGAATCATTTTCCTATTTCCTAAAAGTCTGCATTGATCTTTTAAATGAAAACGGTAATCTGATTTTTGTATTGCCCGAATCAATATTAAATATAAAGACTCATAAAGATATACGAACTTACATACTTAACAATACAAATATAGGAAAAATTAAATATTTAAAAAAGCGGTTTAAAAATGTTTTTACTCCTGTAATTATAATGGAATTATGTAAAAATAATAAAAGTCAAACGATAATAGAATACAAGGACAATATTTATAATATAGATTCGGATAGATTTAAGAAAAACCAGGAAATGGTATTTGATATTTGTATAAATAATATTGATAATAAAATAATAACAAATATTTATAAAGAGCCCTATTTGGGTCTTAAAAATAATGCCGACTGGGCTTTGGGAATAGTTACAGGGGATAACAAGAAATATTTATCAGAAAAAAAAGATGGCTATGAACCGATATACAGAGGAAAAGATATAAAACAGTTTAAGCTTTTAGAACCTGAATGTTTTATCAATTTTCAAAAAGATTTGTATCAGCAGGTTGCTCCTGAATATAAGTATAGAATTAAGGAAAAGCTGATATATAAATTTATTTCCAATAAACTTGTTTTTGCGTTTGATAATAATAAATCTTTGACATTAAACAGTGCAAATATACTCATTCCTAAAATACCTGACTATTCATTAAAAATTATTATGGCTCTATTTAATTCATCCATCTATCAATTTATTTTCCAGAAAAAGTTTTCTACCATTAAAGTTCTAAAAAATCATTTGGAAGACCTGCCTATCCCCTTTCTAAATATTCAGAATAAAAATAAAATAATAGAACTTGTAAATAAAATACTAAACAGAAAAAATAATTATGAAGAAATAAAAAGCCTGGACAACTTTATCTTTCATATTTTTAATATAAATGACAAAGAAAAAGAATATATTTTAAATTCAATATTATAAATAAATCCCGGGAGAAATAAATTTGAATAATGATAATTTAAGCGAAAATTTAAAAATCGTCGCAGACGAATTTCATATTAAATTAAAACAAGTCAATACAGTTATAAATCTTTTTGATACAGGTGCAACTGTTCCTTTTATTGCAAGGTACAGAAAAGAGGCAACTGAAAATCTTGATGAAAATATTCTTATTCAAATAAGGAACAGAATCGAACAACTCGGGGAACTGGATGCAAGGAAAGCTGCAGTACTTAAATCTTTAAAAGCACAGGATGTTCTAACTAAAGAATTAGAAACAAAAGTATTAGAATCAAAAACAATGCCGGAGCTTGAAGATATATACCTGCCTTTTAAGCAGAAACGTAAAACCAGAGGTATGGACGCAAAGAATAAGGGATTAGAGCCCCTCGCTAATATAATTTTTAAACAGGAACTAAATGATATAAAAAAACAGGCAGAAGCTTTTATTACAGAAGAAGTTTTAACAGTTAAAGATGCTATATCCGGTGCATGCGATATTATTGCAGAGCGAATAAATGAAGACGCAAAGGCCCGTAAAGTTTTACGCGAATTATTTAAAAAAGAGGCAGTATTACAGTCCAAAGTAATAAAATCCAAACAGGATAAAGCTATAAAGTATAAGGATTATTTTGACTGGAAAGAGCCTGCTCATAAATCACCTTCGCATAGGGTCCTTGCAATTTTACGCGGAACAAAAGAAGGTTTCCTAAACTCTCATATTTTACCGGAAAAAGAAACTGCCGTTGAATTATTAGAGCACATATTTATTAAATCAAGTAACAGTACCGAATTAAAAAGTGCCATTGCAGACAGCTATAAAAGACTGCTATCCCCTTCGCTAGAGACAGAACTAAGAAATGAAATAAAGAAAAAAGCTGACTCTTCCGCAATATCAATTTTCACAGAAAATCTTAAAGAGCTTTTATTAAGTCCTCCACTTGGAGGAAAGCCAGTTCTTGCAATTGATCCCGGATTTCGGACCGGCTGTAAAACTACAGTTTTAAACGCCCAGGGTAAGCTTGAAGCTCACTGCACTATTTATCCCATAGAACCCCATAATAAACATGAGGAAGCTGAATTAAAAATAAAAGAACTCTGCTCCAAATATAAAATTGAGGCAATCGCAATAGGAAATGGAACAGGAGGAAAAGAAACACAAAACTTCTTAAGGCAAATAGGCCTGGACAGCAATATTCAAATTGTGATGGTAAATGAAAGCGGTGCTTCTATTTACTCTGCTTCTAAAGCAGCACAAAAAGAATTTAAAGAATATGATATTACTGTACGGGGAGCTGTTTCCATAGGCAGAAGGCTAATGGATCCTTTATCTGAGCTTGTTAAAATAGATCCCAAATCTATAGGAGTTGGACAATATCAGCATGATGTAGAGCAGAAAGCATTAAAGTCTGCTTTAGATGATGTAGTTGTAAGTTGTGTGAATGCCGTAGGTGTAGAAGTAAATACCGCAAGCAGTGAATTATTAAGTTATGTTTCCGGATTGTCGGAGAGCCTTGCCACTAACATTATAAAATACAGAAATAATAACGGCCCTTTTATAATCCGGGATGACTTATTAAAAGTTAATGGTATCGGAGGCAAAATATTTGAACAGTCTGCTGGTTTTATCCGTATAAATAACAGTAAAAATCCTTTAGACGCAAGCGCTGTGCATCCGGAGAGCTATCCGGTTGTGGAAGGAATGGCAAAAACACTAAACTGCACAATTAATGAATTAATAACCGAACCTGCCTTAAGAAAAAAGATAGTATTAAAAGATTACATAACTGAGACCACAGGGATGCCTACTCTGATAGACATAATGAAAGAACTTGAAAAACCGGGACGAGATCCAAGGAAAGAATTTACGCAGTTTTCATTTGCAAAAGATATTAATAACATAGAAGACCTCACTCAGGGCATGAAGATACCCGGAATAATAACAAATGTAACTGCCTTCGGAGCTTTTGTAGATATAGGTGTTCATCAGGACGGTCTTATACATATAAGCAAGCTCGCTGATAAATTTGTTAAGAATCCTCTGGATATAGTAAAAGTGCATCAGCAGGTGAGTGTGACAGTAATTGATATTGATGTAGAACGTAAGCGTATATCGTTATCAATGGTGGATTGATTTAAGTGGATGATTACTAATCCCATTTTAAAAGGAAAAAAACCGCAGAGGTGGAACGCATAGGTTGTTTTTTGTTATTGGAGAGAGATGATCGGGTTTCCAGGGGATAGGATCGATATAGTTACAATAATAAAACGGACTACCCGGAATAAACCAGGCAGTCCTGTAAGTTAAGCTAACCTAACTTAACTCCTGATAAATTCGTCATATTTTACCTCCTTATATATTGGATTATGCGTACAAAACGCATTATTAATGATTTCAAATTTTGTAAAACTACAGTCACTTCTATTGCTTGTAATTAATTCAAAATTATTTTGTTGATAGATTTTTCTAAAGGGAGTTATTCGGTTAGCTTTGTTAATTATATACTTTCGATAAAAAATGTCAAGAAAAAATGTTATTCGATTATTTAAAATTTATCGAAGAAGGCAAATCGGGTTTCCAGGGGATGGGATCGTTGGAGAGATATTCTTATTTAACCGCAGAGGATCGCAGAGGTTATTGGCGGAAGAGGAACGGGTTTCCAGGGGATGGGATCGTTAGAGAGATGTTTTTATTTAACCGCAGAGGACGCAGAGGATCGCAGAGGTTATTGGCGGAAGAGGAACGGGTTTCCAGGGGATGGGATCGTTGGAGATAGGTTTTTATTTTTGACGCGGATTAACAGGATTAACAGGATTAACAGGATTTTTTAAGAGTGGGATTATCGGAGTGACCAGGGGTACTTTCGTTGTTGGATTAATTTATGTTTTTATTTGAACACAGAAGATACTGAAATTGGGATAGCGGGAGAGGGATAAATAATATTTTTATTGTTACAATTAGTTATTTTCTGTAGTATAGATTTAGCTGATAAAATGATAACATCCTTAATGAATAAAGCACAAATATAAAAGCATAAAACTTAAAGGAATATTAATGGCTAAGAACAATAAAACAAATGAAGAACCTATTGAAAAACAACTATGGAAATCTGCCGACAAACTTAGAAAAAATATAGATGCTGCTGAGTATAAACATATTGTATTGGGATTAATATTTCTTAAATATATCTCCGATGCTTTTGAAGAATTACACAACAAGCTTTTAAATGGTGAAGGTGAATACGCAGGGGCTGACCCTGAAGACAAAGATGAATACAAGGCAGAGAAGGTATTCTTTGTTCCGCCTTCTGCACGATGGAGTTTTTTACAAACCCATGCAAAGCAGCCAACAATTGGCAAAACCGTTGATGAGGCGATGGATGCTATTGAACGGGAAAACCAATCACTACGAGATGTGTTGCCTAAAGTATTTGCCAGAGGTAATCTTGACCCGACGAACTTAGGAGGCCTGATTGACCTGATAAGTAATATATCTTTCAGACCCTCACCCCCGGCCTCTCTCCCAGAGGGAGAGGGGAGAAAGTTTCCACTTGATGTGCTGGGGCATGTATTTGAATATTTTCTTGGGGAGTTTGCGCTTACGGAAGGTAAAAAGGGCGGCCAGTTTTATACGCCAAGAAGTGTTGTAGAGCTGCTTATTGAAGTGCTTGAACCACACAAAGGACGTGTTTTTGACCCCTGCTGTGGTTCCGGTGGTATGTTTGTTCAGTCTGAAAAATTTGTTGAAAGTCATCAGGGCAAGGTAAATGATATTTCGATTTACGGGCAGGAAAGCAATCAAACGACCTGGCGATTGGCAAAAATGAATCTTGCAATTAGAGGAATAGATAGTTCCCAGGTTAAGTGGAACAACGAAGGTTCATTTTTAAATAATACTCACAAAGATTTAAAAGCAGATTATGTTATTGCCAATCCGCCTTTTAATGATAGTGACTGGAGCGGTGATCTACTTAGAAAGGACGGCCGTTGGAAATACGGCGCACCCGCCGACAGGCAATGCAAACTATGCATGGATACAGCACTTTCTTTATCACTTAAGCCCAAGCGGTATTGCCGGTTTTGTTCTTGCAAAAGGCGCACTTACTTCTAAAACATCCGGCGAAGGTGATATCCGCAAAGAACTCGTAGAAGCCCGGCTGGTAGATTGTATTATTAACCTGCCTGCCAAACTTTTTTTAAACACACAGATACCTGCAAGTTTATGGTTTCTAAGCAGGAATAAAGCAAACGGTAAGTTCCGCAACCGCACAGATGAAATACTCTTTATTGATGCCCGGAATATGGGACATTTGATAAACCGGAGAACACGTGAGTTTTCCGAAAAAGATATAAATAATATTGCCGGAACATATCATGCCTGGCGGAGCCAGGCACCCTCCTCTAACTCCTCCCAAAGGGAGGAGAAAGTCGGAGTTGAATCCGATAGCTCCTCTCCCTCTGGGAGAGGCGGGGGTGAGGGTGTCTACATCGACATCAAGGGTTTCTGTAATTCTGCAACTATTGAAAAAGTCAGGAAACTCGACTATGTACTTACACCAGGCAGATATGTGGGCCTGGCTGATACTGAGGATGACTTTGATTTTAATGAACGATTTACAAAGCTGAAAGCGGAGTTTGAGGAACAGCTTAAAGAGGAAGAAAAGTTGAATAAGCTGATTCTGGAGAATTTGAAGAAAGTGAAACTTAAATAAATAAGGGAGATTTTAATTTAGTGAGATTGACAATAGAAAAGAAAAGGATTAAATTTACATCAACATACCTCCCAAGCCTCTTTACAACGCTCAAATTGGGAGGTTTTTTTGTATATTGACTTATTGGTTTCAAAAATATATATTTATTACAATAGGATCCGCCACGGGA
>SDBV01002385.1_pt1 | contig 28052 bp, 26 predicted proteins | sample 2277081 | NCBI WGS metagenome assembly SDBV01 (sample SAMN10402039, study PRJNA504765) | marine sediment metagenome | isolation source: marine sediment core GS10_PC15, 223 cmbsf | place: Arctic Ocean: Southern Knipovich Ridge | collected 2010 | reverse complement strand
TCCGGAATTTTTTATTATTATATTTTAATGATTTTTTTTGTTTAGGAACTAATTATGAAATTTAATGGAATCTTTATTTTATTATTTATGTCTTTCTTAATGGGAAATGTTTTTTCGCAAGAGTTAACATATTCAGCACCAGAGAATCTTTTAGCAAGAATTAATGCTAAAATCTTGCAGGAAGCTCATGCAAACATTGGTATTCCCCTTAATGTTGAATTTTATCCTGCCCTAAGAGCTCTAGAACAAGCAAATTCCGGGGAAACAGATGGTGAAGTATCAAGAATAGGAAAAATAAATGAATTATATCCTAATTTAGTTCGTGTAGAACCTTCTTATATTGAAATGGTGTGTAGCGTTTTTTCTAAGAATGAAGAGTTTGAGGTAACAGGATGGGATAGCCTTGAACCATATTCAATTGGAATTTTTAGAGGACATTTGTATTCAAAAAATGGAACAGAAGGGATGAAAGTCGAGGAAATTGAAACGAATGAACAAATTATTCAAATGCTAAATTTCGAGCGAATTGATGTCGCTGTTTTAATTGAGGTTGAAGGTTTGAATGCTATGAAAGTAACAAATCTTGCAAACAATATTATATTACTCCAGCCGCCAATCTTAAAGATCCCATTATATCTTTTTTTGCATAAAAAAAACGCTTATTTAATTCCACAAATAAGTGCTGCTTTAGTTGATATGATTGAAAGCGGGCGCATTCAAGAAATTGTTGATGAATATTTAGCTGGTCAATAATTACTTATATGCATTATTGTATCTGAAATCTATATAAAATATTAAGAATGTTGAAGTATCATTAAATTTAAATAGCTTCGGTATAATTCCTTATTTTTTAAAGAAAAAGACATTTCAAAAAGAAATTTTTAATAGTTTTATACTATTAAAAAAACATAATAAGTATTATTTTAAATTACAATTCTATGCATTTAATATTATTAATAATATTATAAGGAAAGCAGAAAAATGAATTTAGAATACGAAGAATTAACAAAAAAAATATTAGAAGATATTCATTTTGCTATAGTAAGATCATTTTTGAAATCAATAGATAAAAAAGCATTGGTTACTTTTTAACTTTATTTAGTGAAATGTCATTGGAAATCAAAAGAGTAATTTATAAACAATTTTTTTCTGTCTTATAAATTCATTTTAAACGTATAATTGGAATTGTAACATTATTATTTTAAGGAAACTGGAATATGAAAAACAAAAAAGCAATATCAGATAATTTTATTAAGCTTTATAAAGTAATAAGTGAATTAAGAGGCCCCAACGGCTGTGAATGGGATAAAAAACAAACAGCTTACTCTTTGCGCAGCAGTTTATTAGAAGAAACATTTGAAAGCATAGATGCAATTCAGGAGCAGGATAATAATAATCTAAAAGAAGAACTTGGAGATATGTTTCTTGTTATTCTTATGATTTCTAAAATAAAAGAACAGGAGGGAGCATTTTACCTTGACGAATTAATTCAGGGAATCACAGAAAAAATAATAAGGCGACATCCTCATGTTTTTGGTGATGAAAAAAATAAATCTGTTTCCGGAATATTAAAAAGATGGGAAGAAATAAAAGTAAATGAAGAAGGTAAATACATACAAGAAAACTTCATGGACAATGTAGCAAAAACAATACCGCCTTTAGAAAGGGCAAATTTAATTCAGAAATATGCAAGCAAAGTAGGTTTTGACTGGAAAGAACCCATGCCTGTAATAAATAAAATTAAAGAAGAATTAGATGAATTAATCGAAGAAGTCGTTCCCCCGGATAATTCGGAAATCAATATGAAAAATATAGAGCTGGAAGTTGGTGACTTAATTTTTACAATAGTAAATTTATGCAGAATATTAAAAATAGATCCTTCTCTTGCATTAAACTCTACAAATAATAAATTTATAAACCGGTTTAATGAAATGGAAAAAAAATTAAAAGAGCAAAACATAGCTATAAATAAAACAGATTTGGAAACTATGGACAGAATATGGAATAAAATAAAAAAACAAGAGAAATATTAAAAAAGTTGTATCAAAAGTTTTATAAAAAATTATAAAAACCGCAGAGAACGCAGAGGGCCGCAGAGAATAGGTTACAAGTTTAAATGATGTAACTGGTAAAATTATTAGATGTGCAATAAAACAATTATTAAATTATTTGAAAATAACAGGATCGCAAATAGGTTTATTACTAATAGTTTCAATCGAATGTGCACTCTGCGTTACTCTGCGTCCTCTGCGGTTAAATTTTTTTAAAAAAGACTGGAATAATATTTATGATAATCGATCAAAAAAGGAAATATTTTCACCATTTATATCTTTAGCCCAGGTTTCTGTTCTTTTTAAATCTATAAAATCAATGAAAGTATCAGAACAATAATTAATAATATTCAAAATATTTGAATCTTTTTTTCCTGTAGTACGGATTCTTAAAAGCAGGCTGTCTTGTTTTGCAGTTAGGATAATGACATTACTAAAATTGAAAAGTTCACTACTAGAAGAATTATGCTTTATTTCTTTAATTTTACGTAATAATTCTTCTATTACATTTTTTTCAGCAGTTAACTTATAATCTGAACCCCAGTATAGTGACATAAGAGAAGGTTGTTTTTTTTCGCTATATCTGTCTTTTTTAGATATTTTTTTTAAATCTATTACTGCAAAACCATCAGGAAGGGATGAATTTATTTTATTTATAAAATCATCCTTATTTTTAAAATTACAAATTTCAATACTTGCTAATTCGCTATTAGATGATATCCCCAGAGATAAAGGGTGAGCAAATTTAATTAAAGGCTTGGGATTAAAACCCACAGAAAAACTAGCATGAAAACCTGCCCTTAAAAGGGCCCTTTCGAATATAGAAATACTATTAAGATGTGAAAAAAATACAGCAGCATTAAGTTTAGAATACTTAAAAATGAATAATTCTGATTCCGTTGTATCGAATTTTATCGGATCAATAATATTTAGGTCTATTTTATTTACAATATTGTTTTTTACTTTTAAATTGTCATTACAGACACCGCAAATAGAAGAACAATTTATTACACAACCCGGAGAAAACTTTTTTTCAAGAGAACGATTAAATTCATCTGTAAGATAATTTTCTGATAAACCAATACTTATATTCTTCCATGGAAGTTCCTTATTTTTTTTTCGTTCATTTAGTGTTTCTCCAATAACATCCCAGTCAGCTTCCCGGATAACTTCTCTCCACAAATCCCAATTTAAATGTTCACTCCATGCATCAAGCCTAGCTCCTTTTTTAAATGCTTTTAATATTATGCTGCCTACCCTCCTATCACCTCTTGAGATTATTCCTTCTAATACTGATGTAAAGGGGGCATGATATGAAACTTTAATGCCTATTTGCTTTAAAGAGTGTTTAATGAACATTATTTTTTTAAGGCCTTCTTCCTCAGTTAACTGTCTGCATCTTTCGAAAGGTGTATGCGGTTTAGGTATAAAACAGGCAACATTTACGCTTAAATTCATCTTGCTCATTAATTTAACTTCCCTTAAAAAATCAACTATTAATTCTTCTTCAGTTTTATCGAGCTGTTTTTCATTTACCGGAAGTCCTATCATAAAGTAGAATTTTGCTTTTTTCCAGCCCAGTTTTCTTGCTTCTATTAATATAGAAATTGTTTTTTCTAATGTTACAGATTTATTAATAATTTTTTGACATTCAATTTCCGGTGTTTCAACTGCAAATGTTAAACCGCTTTTTCTAACAACAGAAATTTCTTTTAATACAGATAGAGTAAATGAATTTACTTTTAAAGAAGGTAATGCAAATGAAACATGAAGACTACTATATTTAATATTAAGGTATTTAATTAATTTATCTATATCCTTGTAATCTCCGGAAGAAAGAGAAGAAAGAGTGATTTCTCTGTAACCTGATTTTCTAATCAGGTTATCAACTTCTTCAAGTATGATTTGTGTTTCTTTGATCCTAAAGGGCCTGTAAAAATAACCGGCATGACAGAACCTGCAGCCATTTGGACAGCCACGCATTATTTCTACAATACCATGATCCTGAACAACATTTATATTCGGTACAGGATATAAAGCATTAGCTTTGTTAAATGCAAATCCTTCCCATATTTCTTTTTTTGTTAATTTATTATTATTATTCGATATCGACGAAAATGACTGTAAAAATGAGATTATATCAGTTCTGTTTGCTCCATTTAATTTTAATTCATGTATTTGCGGAAATACTTTAGTTATCCATTCTTCAGATTCACCTATAAAAAAACAGTCAATAAAATCTCTAAAGGGTTCCGGATTTGTAACAGCAGGGCCTCCTGCAATTACAACAGGATCATTTTTAAGACGGTTATTTTTATCTAAATTGATATTACCGAGATCTAAAATATTTAAAAGATTTGTTAATGTTAGTTCATATCCTATAGAAAAACACAATAAATCAAAATCTTTAACTGGGGTTTTTGTCTCTAAACTAAATAAAGGTATATTTTTTTTTCTTAATAATTCTTCCAGATCGAGTTCCGGTGCAAATATTCGTTCACAATAAACAGAATCAAGTGAATTAATTAGATTATAAAGCAGTTTGACTGCAAGATTAGACATCCCTATTTCATAGAGATCCGGATATGAGAGTAGTACTTTTAAAAGATTATTATCATCTTTATATATAGAACCGAATTCACCGCCTGTATATCTTCCGGGTTTGGAAACTTTCTTAAGAATTTTTGATAATTCTAATATCTTAATAACGATACCGCCTAAGGTATATATCTAATAAAATACCTATTCCGATAGCGGCTGTCCAAAGGGACGAACCTCCATACGAAAGAAAAAATACAGGAATACCGGTAATAGGCATAATACCGATTACCATTCCTATATTTACAAAAACATGAAAAAATATCATTGCAATAATTCCAGTACCAATATTCATTGCATATGAGTCTTTTGTGATGGAAATTATTCTTAATCCCCTTAAAATAATTATTAAAAATAATAAAAGAATAAAAAACCCGCCGATAAATCCCCATTCTTCAGCAAGAATAGAATAAATAAAATCTGTACTCTGCTGAGGCACATAATTCAACTGGCTCTGAGTTCCATTAAAAAGGCCTTTACCCCAGAATCCTCCGGATCCTACTGCATTCATTGATTGAATTGTCTGCATACCGAAACCACGGGCATCTTTAAAAGGATCCAGGAAAATTATTAATCTTTCTATCTGATAACCACTTAAAAATTTGCGAATAAAAAAAGATCCTGGAAAAGAAATTAAAAAAATGGCAGAAAAAAAGCCAATCCAATAAAAATATTTGTTTTTTAATACAAAATGTGCCCAGACGGATAAAGATAGAATAACTATTAATGATAATAAAATATATTTTACATATTCCCAGTCAGTTAATAAAGTTATTAAAAAGTTATCTTCACCAATTATATAAAGCTGATATTTTGGAAGCATTCCAAAAATAATAACCAAAAATCCGGTAATTAAGAAAAAAACGATATGTCTGATATTTGCACCTGCAATAAAGCTCATTATAAGAAAGATAGGAATAAAAACCAAAGCCGTACCCATATCCGGCTGTTTAAGTATTAGCCCCATTGGAATTAAAATAATAAGAAGACCAAGTAGAAAATATTTAAGCTCCTTAATTCTTTTACCAATAGAAGATAAATAATAACCAAAAAAAAGTATTGTAGCAATTTTTGAAAATTCAGAAGGCTGAATACCAAAATCGCCGAATCCAAGCCAGGATTTTGCCCCGTTAACTTCTTTACCAAAAATAAAGGTAATAATTAAAATAATTAAAAATAATATATATATATAAACGGAGTTTCTTTTTAAAACAGTATAATTAATAAAAGAGAATAATACTAATAAAAGAAGTCCGGTAATTACCCAGATAATTTGTTTTTCATATTCATTAGAGGTAATTTCTCCATCTATTGTGAAACCACTGGAATATATAAAGATTATTCCGGTTATCATTAAAAAAAGCGTTACACTAAATAGTATTAAGTCAAATCCAAAAAATGATATTTTTTTCATAATCAGTCTAGACTCTCCCGCATATACCAGAGGTTTAAATCGTCTACGACTTCCTCAAATGTCTGGTCTGAAAAAATTCCATGAAGAATTGTATTGCCGGCTTTTGGCCCCCACCATTCCCAATTATCCGGAACTGCTTCTACCATTACCAGTAAAACAATTTGATCTTCCGGTTCTGCATTATAAGGACCATAGGCTACAAACCATGAATGGTAATCTCCATCTCTACCAATCTCACTGGTACCAGTTTTTGCGGCAATTTCAAATGGTGTAGTTATTATAAAGCGCAGTGTTCCCGAAGTTACAACTTTACGCATTGCTTCCTTAACTATTTGGAATGTATCATTTGATATTGATGATGTAGATAATACTTCTCTTTCTGTAACAGATACTATCTTTCCTGTTTCCGGATCACGTATTTCTTTAACCAGGTGAGGAACATATGAAATACCTTCATTAACAACCATCGCTACCATATTTGCAACCTGCATTGGTGTTAATAATGTCCATCCCTGTCCAATAGATAAATTTAAAGTATCTCCACCGAGCCATTTCATCTGATATCTGTTTTCTTTCCACTCAAACGATGGTAGAAATCCTGCATTCTCCTGAGGCAAATCTATACCTGTGTACCTGCCAAGGCCATATTCATTTGCATATTTAAAGATATTTTCTGCTCCTAATTCCAGACCAACTGTCCAGAAATATACATTACACGAATTTGCCAGGCCCAAACGTAAATCTAAAGCTCCGTGTCCTGAAAGTTTCCAGCAGTTAAAATATTGATTACCATAATAAAACGATCCATCACAATAAACTGTTTTATCAATTGGAAATGCATTTTCTTCTATAACACCAGTAGTAAGCACAATCTTAAATACAGATGCAGGGGGATAAGAAGACTGAATTGCTCTGTTTAATAATGGTGATTGGGGATCTGATTGAAGTTCCTCAAGTTTTACAGGATTTCCTGTGAAAACTTCCGGATCATACCACGGATATGATACCATAGCGAGTATTTCTCCACTAGCTGGCTTTAAAACAATAACAGAACCTTTTCTTTCTCCTAATGCTTTTTCGGATAATAACTGTATGTCTGCATCAATAGTTAAAACAATATCATTTCCATTTTCCGGTGGAACAATTTCATCATCAAAATTGCTTATACTACGCCCTGTAATATCTGCTACTCTATATCTTCTTCCGTCTTCACCTCTTAGAATTAAATCGTAAAATTTTTCTATGCCGCTTTTCCCGATGATATCATCATTTGAATAACCCTTGTTTAAGAGTTCATGATATTCATCTGTGGATATATTACCTATATAGCCAATAAGATGAGAAAGAGAACCAACAGTTTTAGTATATAAATAATTTCTTTTTGGTTCACTTCTCCATACAATACCAGGAAAATCCTGGATATGTTCCGCAATAAAGAAAATTGTTTCTTTATTCACATTATTTACAATCTGAAAAGGTTCGTTTAAAGAGTAATATTTTTCTTCTATTTTATCTGTTATATCATCGTAATTTATATTAAGAACATTCGATATTCTTAAAAATATCTCTTCGATTTTTTCTCTTTCTATTTCTCCTGGAATAATATCAATTGCAAAAGACTCTTCATTACTTACAAGAGGGATATTGTAATTTCTATCATATATTTTGCCCCTTTTAGAAAAAATTATTGTGGATCTTCTTGTTATGACATGTGCCCTTTGTTTATATTCCAGTGTATTAACAACCTGTAGCAAAAATAGATTGTAAAGCAGTATAATAAAAAAAGAAGTAATTATTCCGCCTAGAACAATTATTCGGAATTTTGTTTTACTGGAAGTTACCGGACTATTATATGCCATCAACAGTTTTCCTGTCTGCCTGGGAAAAAATCTTAAACATTTTTAAGATAGCAAATAAAAATGATGATAAAATACAATTATATAGAATTTCTACCCCCAAGGTTGAATCAAATATTATAGTGTTTAAAATTGATAATGAAAATATTGATGAAACCAGCCATTCAAAAATTCTTTTCATAATCGTCGCAATAAGAGTAAAAACAATAGGTATAATAACAGGATCTATTGTAAAAGAACCTTCAAAAAGACCGAAAAGAAATCCGATCGTTGCTCTTATTAGAGAATAAAAACCTAAAGAAGATAAACTTAGAAAATCTTCTATTAAACCATTAAAAAAGCCAATGGTCTGACCTGCAACACTTCCATTTTTATATGCAATAAATATCAATATTATTAGTGAAATATCCGGCTTAATACCAGATATTGCAATGAAGTCGAATATAGAAGAAGACTGCATAAATTGGCATAATGCAAGTATTGGAATTGAGATTAATGCTAATTTAAAATTATTCCTCATTTTTTATTCCGTTTCGATGATTAATACATATTCTAGTTTTGAAAAATCAATTATTGATCTGACTTCTATTTCTAATGATGGATTATAGACTTCAGAAATTATATTTTCTACATAGCCAATATAAATATTTTTTGGATATAGTTGGCCAAGGCCAGAAGTAATGATTTTATCTCCTGTCTGTATCTCTCCACTTGCGTCCTTGTTTACATTTGTCATAAGTATAAAATCATTATTTTCTCCAAGGCCTTTTATGAGTCCGTCATTTCTTGATATTTCTAATCTTCCTGCTACATAGCATGAGTTATTAAAAATTGGAATTACAGTACTGTAATTATTTCCGACATCTATTATTTTACCAACAAGGCCGGTTAATCCATCATTCTGTGCAACGACAGCCATATCCTTCCTTACGCCATCATTTTCTCCTTTATTCAGTTTAAAAATTGAATAAGTATTACCTGGCTGTTTTGCAATTATTTCTGCAGGGATATAATTAAAATTAACTTCTCTTGAAAAGTCGAGTAGTTCTTTTAACTGCAAATTCTCCTGTCTTATTCGTATTATATCTTCTGATATTCTTTCGTATTCGAGTAATTTGGCTCTTGTTTTTTCAAGTTCCAATTTTGTCTGCTGCAATTTACCGATAGAATTAATTGTTTCAGAAAACCAGTCACCAATATTGGTGAATAATTCCTGAATGGGAGAGAATACATCCGTTCCAATATCTTTTATCTCAATTAAAGGGTCATTGCTTGAAATTATTATAAGTAAAATACTTATAATAATAAAAAATACATATAAACTTAAGCTTTTATATTTTGTAATAAATTTCTTTATTTTCTGCATTTTGTTTTAGTTTATGAAAAATACAATTAGAATTTAATATTATAAACTTTTCTTCCATTTTCTTTTAAATTTTCCAGGAATTTACCTGCACCTAAAACAACACAAAGCATGGGGTTTTCTGCAAGAATAACAGGTACTCCTGTTTCTTTAGCTATTAATTTTGGTAATCCTTTTAATAATGCTCCGCCTCCTGTCATAACAATACCACGTTCAACTATATCTGCAGCTAATTCCGGAGGAGTTTGTCCCAGGGTCCTTTTTATCTCTTCTGTGATACTATTAATTGGTCCTTGAAGAGCTTCTCTTATTTCAACTGAATCAATTTCTATTCGTCTTGGTAATCCTGTTATAGCATCAGTTCCTTTAACATCCATTTTTTCTATTTTCTTATCAGGTGATGCATTACCAATTGATATTTTAAGGTTTTCAGAAGTCTGTTCACCAATAATAAGATTATGTATATTTCTTGCATGTTTAATTATCGCCTGATCAAACTCATCACCGCCTATTCTGATAGCATTGGAAACAACCATTCCACCCATCGAAATAACAGATATTTCTGTTGTTCCCCCGCCAACATCACAAATCATATGTCCCGCAGGTTCATGGATCGGCATATCCGCACCAATTGCTGCAGCCATAGATTCTTCCAGCAAATAAACAGGATCTCTTGCACCAGCTTGTTCTGCACTCTCTCTTACAGCTCTTTTTTCTACTTGCGTAATACCAGATGGAACACCAATAACCATTCTTGGTTTAACAAACCATTTATATGGAATTACTTTTGCAATAAAATAACGAATCATTTTTTCTGTAGTTTCAAAATCTGCTATTACTCCATCACGTAAAGGTCTAATAACAATTATATCTCCAGGGGTCCTATAAAGCATACGCTTTGCTTCAGAACCGATTGCAAGTACCCTTTTAGTACCTTTTTCAATAGCAACAACTGAAGGTTCAGATAATACAACTCCACGGCCTTTTACATGTACTAAAGTATTACAGGTTCCCAAGTCTATTCCGATATCAGTTGAGAATCTATTAAAAAAATTACCAAACCCCATTTTTCTCCCTCCAGGTATTATTTATAGTAACGGAGTCTCGCTCCATAGTGATTAGGATCAATTAACAAAGTCTTGCGATATTCTGCTCTTGCACGCACTGGATCATTTAAAGAAGTATATATTTCACCCAATTGAAAATGTGCTTCTGCTGAGGCCGGATCAATTTCAATTATTGCAAGGTATTGTTCTTCAGCTTTTAATAATTCATTTCTATTCATATATATTTCAGATAACGCAAATCTACATTCTTTTTCTGTATCTGAAGTTTCAGACTCATTTAAGGTTTTTAATAAATATTGTTCTGCATTATCAAAATCTTCTAATTCTAAATATGCTTTACCAATGGCAAGGATATATTTATCTAAATTATTCAGTTCATAAGCATTTTCAAATGATACAATGACTTTTTCCTGATTATCTATCGCACTATACGCTAATCCTAAATATTCATAAGTATCTTTTCCTATATACCCTCTTTCAATTGATTTTTCAAGATATTGAATCGCCAGGTCGGGATAAAATTTACCTATATATTTTCTTTGTCCATTTTTTATAATTACTTCTTTTTCTATATAAGATTTCCCAAGCATATAATCTGTTTCTGCCTCATAAATGAGACTGGGAGAGAGTTTTGATCTTCTTATAGCTATAATTGCATTATTAATTAATTTCAATTTTTCTTCCAGACTGTCTTCATAATATGCTAAAGAATAATATGCAAAACCAGAATACATTAATGTTTCTGTTTCTATTGGATTGATTTTTAGTTTTTGTTTACTTATCATTATTACTTCAGAATATAATCCGTCATTCCATAAATCTATAAGATTTTTATCAATTTCTACTTCTATAATTTCCGAGCCTACCTTTTGATTATATAAAAATAATAAAGATATAAATAATCCAATTATTATTACACCCAATATAAAGAGCAAGAAAATTTTATTTTTTTTACTATTCTTTTTTTTATAATATTTATATTTATTCACACTGTTAAGCATTTCAAGTTTTTACCTGTTAATATTATTAATATTTATTTTGCCAGACTATTAAACTACTAAACAGACCAAGTAATTTTATAATTATAGAATTATATAATTATAAATTACAGCCAATTTATTGGTTTTACAGTATAATTTATTATATGATACATTTTACGTGATTGTATATACTACATTTAACTATTTTTAACAATATTATTTAATCAGAAAAAATACCAATAATCGAATAAAAAATTGATTAATAAAGAACCCCGGAGCAGAGCCCCAGTTATCTTCGTTCTGTAAGGCTACGGCCTGACCAAAAGCTTGCATGTGTTTATAGCCTCCATTCCCACAGTAGAACTACGAGGTATTCCCGCTGCCAGAATAAGATTAATCATTATATAAAAAGAGGCAGGCAATAAGCCGGGTTCTGTATCAATCATCATCTATCTTAGCACAATGTTACCATTATGCTTTTGCAACCTACCCGCAGATATTTAGACGAGCAGCCTTCTGCTGCTTGGTTTTGCTCCTGACAAGGTTTACCGTACCCTGTATGTTGCCATAACAGGTGGTGGGCTCTTACTCCGCCTTTTCACCCTTACCCGACCACCCGACCACTTAAAAGGCCAAAAAAACCTATTATATAATAAAAAATAAAAGGGCCTTTTTAGTGGTCGGGTGGTCGGGCGGTATATTTTCTGTGGCACTATCTGTCTCTGCTGCTAAAACAGCAGATCCCGGTAATTACCCGGTGCCATTGCTCTGTGGAGCCCGGACTTTCCTCTAACTTAAAAAAAGTCAGCGATGATCTTTCCTGCCTCTAAATTTTACATTATTTCATTTATATCTACTGTTTCCACATCTTCTGTTTCTTCCTGATAATATAGGATTCTGCTGCATTCGGTACAAAACATGATCTTACTTCCTTCTCGAATATCATTTACATATTGAGGAGGCAGTATCATATGACAACCTGTACAAACTCCGTCTACTATTGGAACAATACCTAATCCAGATTTATTTTTTATAATTCTCTCAAATTTAAATAATATTTCTTCATCTAGGTCCGGAGTTATTTTCGACTCTTCTTTTTGACTTTTTAAAAGTGATTTTGATTTCTCCTTTTTTTCTTGTTTAATACGTGATTGTTCAATCTTTATTTCTTCTTCCTGTTTCTGAATTAACAGTTCTTCCTTTTCAATACTGGTTTTCATCTCTTCAACTGTTTTTTCCTGAGTCTGCATTTCTCTTCGTAAATTCTGTTCAAGCTCAGTTGCCATTTTAATTTCTTTATCCAGTGCTTCATATTCTCTTTGAGTTTTAATAACATCCATCTGTTTTTCATATTTTTCTCTGACAATTTCTGCATCAATTGTTTTTTGATTTAGTTCCTTAACTCTGTTTTTAGCTCTTTCAAAATCTTCATTTTTGCTTATATATGTTTTTTTAAGCCTATTTAATAATTCAATATTTGTACTTAAATTTCTTGGTATTTCTTCTATTTCTTTTTCAATTTTATACTTTTCTGATAAAATATCCTGTAGCGATCTTAATTTGTCAAATATTTGTTCCATAATATTTCCCCTTGAATCTTAGTTATCTAAATATTCTTTTAATTTATGACTCTTTTTTGGATGCCTTAAACGTCGTAAAGCTTTTGCTTCTATCTGTCTAATTCTTTCCCTTGTTACATTAAAATATAAACCTACTTCTTCCAATGTTAATGAATATCCATCCTCCAGGCCAAATCTCATTTTCAAAACGTCCTGTTCTCTTGGAGGAAGGCTTTTTAAAACGTCCTCAAGTTGTTCCTGAAGTATTTTAAAAGCTGTCTGTACAGCAGGATTCTCGATCTCCTTATCTTCAATAAAATCTCCTAATAATGAATCTTCTTCTTCTCCGATTGGAGTTTCCAGCGAGATAGGTTCACGTGCAACATTTTTAACAGATTTTACACGGCTCACAGTCCAGCCCAGCCTTTCTGCAATTTCCTCATCCTGAGGATCTCTACCTAACACCTGCATCAATTGCCTTGATTCTCTTAAAACTTTATTTATCTGTTCAATCATATGAACAGGTACTCTAATTGTTCTTGCCTGATCTGAAATTGATCTTGTAATTGCCTGGCGTATCCACCATGTTGCATAAGTAGAAAATTTATAACCTTTCCTGTATTCGAATTTTTCAACTGCTTTAATAAGTCCTATGTTGCCTTCCTGTACTAAATCAAAAAAATGCAGACCTCTATTAGTATATTTTTTTGCTATACTAACAACAAGCCTCAGATTTGCCTTTATCAATTTATCTTTTGCATTTTTCATCATAATTTTTCCACGAAAAATATCATTAGCCATAGTTATAATATCATTAATAGAATTACCAAATGTACTTTCCATTTTCTGCAGCTTTTTCTCGTTTGTCTGTATGACTCTTATTTTATTTTTAATACTATCAGATGTAAGGCTTAATTCCATTTCTATCTGGTTCTTTTCACGAGGATTAGCTAATCTTCTGCCTATATTTCTAAGGTCCCTCTGAGAATTTACTCTTAATCTATTTTCTATTTTTTCTTTTTCATTTCGAATTTCTTTAATTTTTTTTGAGGTATTTATAAATTTATCAGCAATAGTAAGAATATCGTCAGGATGAATATCTATATATTTTAATCTACCTAGAATTTTTTTTCTACTATTATTAAGTTTCTCATCATATAAAGAATTAATACCTTCTAATTCTAATCTATTCTTTATTTCTACATAAGTTTTTACGTTTGGAAAATGTTCTCTAATATAATCCTTATAAAACTGATTTAACCTTCTTCTTTCTGCTAAAAACTCTGATATTTCTTTTTTATTAAGATTCATTTCTCTTGGATCTTTTTTTGACATTGCATTTTTTGAAAAAGAATAGAATTCAATAATAAAAATTGCAGAATTTTTAATAACTTTTTTTAATATTTCACCGCCGTCTTCCATTTTTTTTGAGAGTATCACTTCTTCTTCTGCTGTTAATAAGTTTTCTTTTCCGATTTCTCTCAAATAAAGTCTTATGGGGTCATCTACAACTGTTTCTTTCTCGCTATATATTAGTGTTTTTTTTGGAGAAGTATCTTTTTTAACTTTTTTCTTTTCAACAGGTTCTAGTTCGGGTTTTTCCTCTTCTTCTTCTTCTTCTTCTATGCGAATGTTATTTTTTGCCAGGAGGGTAAATACTTCTTCTATTTTTTCTGCCTTTAACAATTCATCAGGTAACATGTCATTGAGCTCATCAAAACTGATTTTATCGTTATTTGTCTTGGCAAATTCTAATAATTTTAATATTGCAGTATCATTCTGCAGTTCGGTCATTATTTCTCACCTTTAATTCTTCAATTTCTTTATCAAGTATCATTTTTTCTACCAATAGATCATTAGTTTTCCATGATTCATTTTTTTCATATTTTTTTATCATAATAGTAATATCTTCTCTTTTTAGCTTTAAATTACGTGTTTTTACTTTATTTACAGTATCCTGTATGATCTTTTCTTTATTTAATAAAAATTCATTTGACGATATCTTTTCAAGTATAAGATTTTTCAAGTTGTCATCCTCAATATATTCAAATATACGATCAATTGAAAAAATATCATTTCTAAAACATTCTTCAAGCGCAATAAATAAATTTTTTGCATTAGTCTCTTTAAAATCTTCTAATTGCAAATTATTTCTAACTATAGTAAAATACTCATGATTTGCAATTACGGCAATCAATAAATACTCTTCTAAAGACAGCTGCTTATTATTATTTACTTTTTGAGCAATTTTACTTTGTTTCTTGTCTTTATTATAAAAATCTCGGCTAATCGACTCCTTATCAACATTAATATTTTCTGCTAATACACTAAAATAGCCATCTCTTTTAATTTCAGAATCAATACTATCAAAAAAAGGAATAAAAAAATTAAATATATTCTGCTTTCCCGCAGGCGTTTTATAGTTATATTTTTTTAAAGCAAAATTAATTAGATATTGGAAATTATTTATAGGATATTTTATTACTTTATGCAATGTGTCTTTGCCATCTTTTTTTAAAATATCTGCCGGATCCTTTTCTTTCTCAAGTTGGATTATATCCGTATTTACCCCTATTTTTTCACAAATATTGATACTTCTAATTGTTGCTTTAATTCCTGCTTCATCGGAATCTAAAAGAAGAATTCCATTTGAAGAATATCTTTTTAAAAGTTTTACCTGGTTTTCATTTAGTGCCGTTCCAAGCGGAGCAATACAGTTATGAATACCAGCTTGATTTAAAGCCAAAACATCCATATATCCTTCTACTAATATAAATGTTTTTTTTTCTTTTATATGAGGAATCGCAATATCAATACCAAAAAGATTGTCTTTTTTCTTAAAAAGTAAAGTTTCCGGAGAATTTAAATATTTAGGGCCGAAATCATCTATTCTTCTGCCTCCAAAAGCAATAATTTCTCCGTGTATATTTTTAATTGGGAAAGTAATCCTTCCGGAAAAATATGGATAAGGATTATTATTTTTATATGAAAATAAACCGGATTTATTTAACAATTTATCAGAATACCCTTTTTTAATTAAAAACTCATATAGCCAGTTTTTATTTTGTGGTGCAAACCCAATATTAAATAGATTAATAATATCTTCATCTAATGCTCTATTTAATAAATAATTCAAATGTTTTACTGCCTCTTTCGAATTAAAAAGTAAGTATTCAAATGTTTTATTTATTCTTTTATAAAGTTCTAATAATATTTCACGCTCTTTACTATAATTTTTGTCTTCCTTTAAATTAATATTCACTCCTGCTTTTTTTGCAAGAAATTTTATAGCTTCAATAAATTCAAGTTTTTCAATTTCCATTATAAACTTAAAAGAATCTCCGCCTTCCTGACACCCAAAGCAGTAATACATCTCCTTATCCGGCGTAACACAAAAGGACGGAGTTTTCTCATTATGAAAAGGACACAAACCCCAATGTCTTGAGCCCTTTTTTGAGAGTTGAATATATTCACTAATTACATCAATAATACTAAGTTTACTTAATATTTGTTTTTTAATATCTTCAAAAATATATAAATTTCCCCCATGGTTTTAGTATAGCAAAATCGAAGGTTTTGCTTACTTCGTAAGAAGATTTCATGGTGTTGCACCCATATTATTAAAAGACCATGGGTGTTGTAATTCTGACAGCCGAAATACCTCGCAATTTTACTGCCTGGATGAAGGCTATGAACTAATGCCTGACCACATGCGAGCTTTTGGTAAGGCTGCAGCCTTCTTAAGAACGAAAATACCTTGGAACTCTGCTCCCGGGTTCTTCATTTTAGATAGTAATATTTTGCCTGATTATGTTCCTGTAATTCTGCAGAAAAATAATGCTCTCCTGTTTCTACATCTTTTAATACAAAATAGAAATAGTTGGAATCTATAGAATTAAACACACCTTCTAAAGCAATTCTACCTGGATTTGATATCGGCCCCGGAGGCAGCCCGGCCCATTTATAAGTATTGTAAAGTGATTCTATTTGAGTATCATATTCAGTAATATATTCAGGATGCGGTTTTCCCAATATATCAGTAATAATATACTCAATTGTAGCGCATGATTCCAGAGCCATATTGATCTGAAGACGATTTTTAAATACAGAACCTATTATAGGAGCTTCCTCAGGAACTCTATATTCCCTTTCTACTATTGATGCGAGAATAATATAGTCATAAATTTCTGTTCTTTTCCAGTTTATATAATCAGGTTCTATTTCCTCTATAGTTTTGAATAAATTATCAATCATTACATCTATAACCTGAGCTGCTGGAAAATTCTCTGGAAAAAAATATGTATCAGGAAATAGAAATCCTTCCACACTATTGCCGGGTATATTATATTTATTTACAATTTCTGCACTTGCAGCGATATTCAGGAATTCATCCTTAATGCTAATATTATTTTCATCTAAATATTCTGCAATTTTTATTAAAGTCCAGCCTTCGGGTATTGTAATTCGAATAAGCTTTTGTTTACCGGATATCAAAAGGTCGTGAATTTCCCTTGTTGTAGAACCATATTCAATTTTATACGATCCAGTTTTAAAATCCTGTTCTGTATTCATAAGTATACTGAATATTCTTAAAAATATTCCGGAACGTATAAGTTCACGTTCCTCTAATCCGGAAATAATATTGGATAAGGATTCTCCATTTTTTATCTCAAATACAATTCCATTTACAGGTATTTTTTCTGAAGGTAGATTAAAATAATACGCTGCTCCTATTAAGGAGAACGAAATAAAAGCTAACAAAAACATAATAACAAATATTTTTTTAAATACTTTTTTGCTCATATATATCCTTTAATTTTTCGAACTCTTCTATTGTTAATGAATTCTGAATCCGCTTTTCTAAATTATTATACAGCCTGCAAAGTGTTTTATCCAATCTTAATTCATTATCCTTTAATAATAAGTATATACCAATAATTTCATTCTCAGATAAAATTAAATCTTCACTAATTTTCATATCCTAAACCTAATAAACAAAAAATATTATAAATATAATTATTGCTATTTAACAGAAATATTTTTCAATATCTTTTTCTGTTAATAATCCTTCTTTCTGTCTAAAGTTTATCCAGTACTCAATCGTTTGTTTTGAATGATTTTTACCTTTATCTATTCCAGGGCATTCTTTTTTTAAATTTGTCCATGTTTGAATTGATTCCATATTATGCCTCCAGAATGGAAAGCATTTACATTGAATCGGTCTTTTTCTGTAAATTAGACAATGTTTTTCTTCCCAGAATATACAGTCAAAATTTAATTTTTCTATTAAACTAAGTCTTTTAAATCCATTAAAATCAATAATACGGCAGTATTGCTTAATTATATTTTGTTCTGTTTTATTTAAAGCATTAGATACACATTTTAAATCTTTCTTACTTAAAAAAACGTAACCGGGAGTTTTTCGACAGCAATTTGAACATTTCTGACATTCGAATTTTAATCCGTCTTTGTAAAAAAGGAACTCTGTAGGATATTCTGATAAGTTTTGTTTCATGATATAGATAAATTATTTAGATGCTTTATGGGGAGAGAAGGATTTGAACCTTCGAAGGCTGAGCCAACAGATTTACAGTCTGCCCCCTTTGACCACTCGGGAACCTCCCCAATTAAACAATAAAGTACATAAAGATTTTAAGAAAGTCAAGAAAACTTAGTATAAAACCTTTTGTATAAGCCATCTCTCGGATTCGAACCGAGGACCCCGAGATTACAAGTCACGTGCTCTGGCCAGCTGAGCTAAGATGGCTTAATATGATTTAGAAGTAGGATATTATTAAAAAAATGGTGGTTGGTCAATATGATCTTCTAAATTATATTTAGAAAATGTTAATATTTCTACTCTTTCTTTAAAAACTGCAACTGTATGTTCAAATTGCGCTGACAAATTATTATCAAAAGTAACAATAGTCCAACCGTCATCCAAAACTTTAATTTTACTTTTACCAAGGTTAACCATAGGTTCCACTGTAAAAACCATCCCAGGCACAATTCTCATGCCATGTCCTTTTTCACCATAATTAAGTATAATCGGATCTTCATGAATTTCTTCACCAATTCCATGGCCAACATAATCTTTTATAACAGAGCAACCATTTTCTTTTACTTTCGTATTTATTGCATGTCCGATATCGCCAATATGATTACCGGCTTTTACAGCCAGGATACCCGCTAAAGCCGACTGCCATGCAGCTCTAATTAATCTTATAGCATCAGGTTCTGGCTTACCTGCAATATAAGTCCATGCTGCATCCCCATACCATCCATCTACAATAACTGAGCAGTCAATAGATATTATATCACCATCCTCTAATTTTATATTATCTGGAATTCCATGAGCAGCTACATTATTTATAGAGGTACAGATAGTTTTAGGAAAACCTTTATATCCTTTTAAACCGGGCACAGCTCCTTTTTTAATAATAAAATTTTCTGCGACCTTATTGAGTTCTATTGTAGTTATTCCAGGTATTATATAGTTTCTTAAAAAATGAAACATTTCTTCTAAGATTCTGCAGCTTTTTCTAATTCTTAATACATCTATTGATGTTTTTAAGGAAATCCCATTCATGTAAAATAATTTTAACTTAAAACCTTTTTTAGTATTTCTTTTTGCTCTTTTTCTGTAAGTTCTAAAGGATTCCCGGACATACTCGAACCTTTAGAATGTTTAATTATTATAGAAAATTCTTTCTCACTAATTTTAAATTTCTTAATTCTATTTTCTATTTCGTACATTTTTAATAGTTCGTTCACTTCTTTTTTAAATTGCTCAAAAGAACTATAATTATATAAAGCCAATAATTCTATTAATCTTGTTTTTACTACAGACAGATTAGCTTCTAATACCGGTATTAAAAAAGAAGCACAAATTAGTCCGTGTGGTATTTTATACATACCTCCCATACCGGAGGCAAATCCATGAACAGCGCCCAGACCGGAATTTGCAAGCGCTATTCCGCTAATTAAGGATCCATATGCTGCATTTTCTCTTGCCCTTATATTATTTAAGTCAGAAGCTAATATTTTTAATGAGTTCATCATTTTTGGGAATGCATCTTTAATTAAAGATTCTGTAAATATATTTGATTTTTTTGATAAATATGATTCCAATAACTGTGATAATGCATCCATACCTGATATACCAGTTTGATATAATGACAGGTTATGAGTCAATTCAGGATCTATTATTGCATAATCTGCAATAATAAAATGAGAACGTATGCTTTTTTTAAATCCGACTTTACCATTTTTATTAGATGTACAAATAACTGCATTTTTTGTTACTTCCGTTCCTGTTCCGGATGTTGTTGGTATTGCAATCCAGGGCAGAACCTTTTTAATAATTTTAATACCTTTACCAATACCTTCAAGATAATCAACAGTACTGTTATTTTGATGAATTAATCCGGAAACTGCTTTCGCAGTGTCTAATACAGATCCTCCTCCGATTCCAATTAAAAGGTCTGGTGAAATATTTTCAGAATATTTAATAATATTATTGATGCTCTGTATCGAAGGTTCATCATATTCACAGGAATAAAATATTGCATTTTTATTTTTTAAAATATCTTTAAATTGATCTAAATAGCCGGATTTTCTTAAAGAATTTCTACCAATTAGTACTAATACCGTATTTCCATACTGCTGTATCAAGTCTTTTAATTTTATACGAACACCATTACCAAAATATATTCCCTCCGGTAATTCTAAAGTAAACATAAAAAATTATATCAGTCGTGTACTATTTATTCAATTATAAATGATTCATAATTCAAATTTACTGTTTAATGTAACCGTAATTGATTCATTAAAGAATTATTTTTTTACAACCGATTTACACCGATTTTAGAGTATCAAATTGAAATAATGGTTTTATAATAATTAAAATTGAATTCACAAATAGATTGCACACAGTAATTATAAATATGGATTCTAATGAACTGTTTTTTGTACAAAATTTAAATATTTTATTTTTTCAGACGCAGATTAACGCAGATTTATAGGATTTTTTATATTATTTATGTAAAATTTAATTTAATCTGCGATAATCTGAGTAAATCTGCGTCAAATTTAAAATTGCTGGATTGCACAGATTATATTCTGAAATTTAATGATTTATTTAATCGGTGTAATCTATTGTAATCGGAGAAATCGGTGGTCTTATTGTATTATTGTTTATTAGAATAACTCATGATATCAATATGAAGAGAACCATACAATAAGCATTTTTAATAATATAAAAATTGCACTACTGAAAAAAATTATAATTAAATTCATTATTATTCTGAATATTTTTTTATCTACTGGTAATTTATAAATTTTAATTATAATAAAAAATATAATATTATATAACAAACAGTAAAAACCCAAGATAACACCGATTAAGGATGTTATTTCCAGTAAACTCAAAAGTAAATATTGTGTACGTTCCAGATAAAATTGATAGTTACCAAGTAAATACATGAGGATTAGAAGAATAGAATATATAAAAAGAAAATAAACTGTTTTTTGCAGAGTATTTTCTAAAAATGTGTTTTTATGATACATTTCTATATTAATATACCAAAATTAAAATTACTTAAATACATAATTAAGTAATTTTTTGTACGGGAATTTCAATTGAGATTCCAATGAAACAGCGAAATCCGTCCACTAAGAATTTTAGTGGACGGGCGACAGCATTAATACAAATAATAATACACGTATGTACTATTATATTGTACTTAATTTAAAAATGGATTTAAAAATAATAATAAATTATAAATTATTATAATGACAATTTAATTATTCTATGTTTAAATAGTTGTAACAAATTTTAATTTTAAAGGTCTAAAATGAAGAAATTTATTATCACTTTTATTATTCTATTGATCTTTTCCGGTGTAATTTTCTATTTTGGATGGGTACAGATACTTTTACCTCCAAATACCTATGCTGTAATTCATACAAAGACAAGCGGATTTGATAAAAATGTAACTGTATCTGGTAAATTTTCATGGAGAATAGAAAAACTAATTCCTACAAATATGACCATCTATATTTTTAATATTGAACCTATATATATTATTCTTCCTGAAATAAAAGGCCAGCTGCCTTCTGCAGAGATTTATAGTTCTGTGCTTGAAAGCAAACCTGATTTTAATTACACTTTAAATCTTTCTTTAAGTTTTTCTCTTGAACTTGAGACACTGCCCATACTTGTATCTAAACATGGGTTAAAACCGGATAATCTTGAAGAATGGTATAATGAAAAAAGCGAGATTATTTCACAATATATAGTTTCATATATAAAAAATAATCCCACACTTTTTTATGATTTTGAATATATTGAACAGCTGCACGATTCTTTATTACAAATAAGTAGTTTGGCATATATCACTATTGATAATATTTATCTGAATAATATAGATTTTCCGGATCTGGATTTATACTATACAGCCAAACAAATATATTTCGATTTAATAGAAGCAAAGGAAATAAGAGACATAGATGCAATTAATGAAGAAAAAATCAATCTTCTAAAATTAGAAGAATATGGTCAATTGCTCACAAAATATCCGATCCTTCTAAAATATCTATATTTAAATGAATTATCAGATGAAGAAATAATAAATGAAATATTAGAAGCAGATTTTGATAAATTATTGAGTGATGGAGAATAATTGTGCAGAAAGGTTATTTCTTCTGCTTTGATAAAATGTCCTATGTAAAAGGAAATAATAGGCCGGACGGATGTATTCTTTGTCTTATTAAGGATAAAAATCCTGATGTTGTCGATTTGATTGTTTATTCGGATAATGATTTTATTGTTAGTGTAAATCTTTATCCGTATAATCCAGGCCATTTATTAATTTTTCCTATAAGACATATTACTGATATACGTGAATATAAGGAAAGGGAGGAAATAAGATTTAATATTATTCTTAAATCCTTTTTAGATATTCTGGATAATCTTTATAGCCCTTTCGGTTACAATACAGGATACAATATGGGCTTAACAGCAGGTGCATCTATTGAACATCTTCATTATCATATAATACCGAGATATCCCCGTGAGATTGGTATTTCTGATTTAATTGCAGGTAAAAAAGTCCTTGTAGAAAATCCTTTTGATACAAGAAAAAAATTACTTGAATACTTAAAGAAACACCCTATCTTATAATATTTGTAATTATTCATAACTTTTATATCTTTTTTATTTAGGGCTATATAAATGCTCACTCAGAACTCACGAACAGACTGTTTGAAAAGTCTCCTACTGAGAAATCTATTTTTAATATTTTTGATTTTATTTTTTTCATACTAAAGCAAGTTTTTCATTTACCGAACATTTAAATAAGAAACACTGGACAAGGATGTCCGGTTCTACAAAATCAAGGAGGATTTCATGATAATAAATCATAATATGAGTGCAATTTTCTCACAAAGACAGCTTAAGATGAACAATAGAGCTATTAAAAGCGATATGGAAAAACTATCTTCAGGCCTTAGAATTAACCGTGCAGGCGATGATGCTTCAGGTTTAGCTGTATCTGAGAAAATGCGTTCACAAATCAGAGGATTAATTCGTGCTGAAAAAAATGCAGAAGACGGTATATCTCTAATTCAGACTACAGAAGGTTATTTACAGGAATCTCAGGATATAATTCAGAGATTAAGGGAATTGGCAGTTCAGTCTGCGAATGGTATTTATTCTAATGAAGATAGAATGCAGATTCAGGTTGAAGTGTCTCAGTTAATTGATGAAATTAACAGAATTGCTTCTCATGCACAGTTTAACGGTATGAATCTTTTAACAGGTCGATTCGCAAAAGAAACCGGTAATAATACCGTTACTGCCAGTATGTGGCTTCATATTGGTGCAAATATGGACCAGCGAGAACAGATGTATATAGGAACCATGACCGCACAGGCATTGGGATTACAGGGAACAAATGGTCTCCCCCATTCGGCTACTTTTATTTCTTTTTCTACCCCGGACAGGGCTAATATGGCTTTAGGAATGATAGATTTTGCACTTATGAAAATAAGTAAGCAAAGAGCAGATCTTGGTGCTTATCAGAACAGACTTGAATACACAATTGGGGGTGCTTTAAGCGGTGCTGAAAACCTACAAGCTTCTGAATCAATAATCAGAGATGCAGATATGGCTAATGAGATGGTTAATTTTGTTAAGAATCAGATTCTTATACAGTCTTCAACTGCAATGCTTGCCCAGGCAAATACTCAGCCTCAATCTGTTCTTCAGTTATTACAATAATTAAATTATGGAATCCCGCTATTGAATCTAATAGCGGGATTTTTTTTGGCCTTTTCATTTTTAGATCTGTTTAATTTTTTTAACATTAATTGTATAATAATCATCAAAATGAAAATTCCACAAAATATAAAGAAATTAGCAAAAATATTTAATTCAAATGGTTATCAGTGTTATCTGGTCGGCGGAGCTGTACGGGATATATTCCTTAACAGGGTTACTGCAGATTATGATATTGCTACAGATGCAGAACCCGAAGAAGTTAAGAGAATTTTTAAACGTGTTATTCCAACTGGAATTAAACATGGAACAGTTACAGTTCTTTTTTTTAATGATAATTTTGAAGTAACAACTTTTAGAATAGATGATAAATATTCAGACAACAGAAGGCCGGATTCGGTTAAATATACCTCATCAATTTATGATGATCTTAAAAGGCGTGATTTTACTATTAATGCTATTGCTTACGATATAATGTTAAAAAAAATAATAGATCCTCATAATGGTATAATTGATATAAAGAATAAGATTATTAGAACAATAGGAAATCCTGTAGAAAGGTTAACTGAAGATGGATTAAGGTCTTTAAGAGCCTGCCGTTTTGCAGCACAGTTAAATTTTGAAATAGAAGTAAGCACAATTAAAGCAATAAATAATACTCTAAAAGGTATTAAGAATCTTTCTAATGAAAGAATTCGTGATGAACTTATCAAAATACTACAGTCTGATAATCCGGTATATGGAATTGAATTACTTAAAGAAACAGGAATATTAAAAATAGTACTGCCGGAATTGTATGATTGTATTGGTATCGAGCAAAGAGAAATGCACAGTTTTGATGTTTATTATCATAGTATTTACTGTTGTGCAGGAGCTTCAAAAAATAATTTAACTTTAAGACTCGCTGCACTACTGCATGACCTTGGAAAAGTACCTGCTAAAAAAATTAATTCCGAAGGCTTATTGATTTTTCATGGTCATGAGATATATTCAGCAGAAATCGCAAAAAAGATTTGTACGCGTTTAAAATTTCCAAACAAAATTATAAATGATATATGTCATTTAATTAAGCATCACATGTTTAATTATACGGAAGAATGGACAGATTCTGCAATTAGAAGGTTTATATCAAGAGTAGGAAAAGAATATATAGAAAATCTTATGTCTTTAAGAAAAGCAGATAGCTTTGGCAGGTGCAATAAAAAAGAAAGCAATGAAAATTTAAAATCTTTTATTAAGCGGATAACAGAAATGCTTAATAAGGAAAATGTATATTCAATTAAAGATCTAAAAATAACAGGAAAGAATATTATAGAAAAGTTAAATTTAAAGCCCGGCCCTGTTGTTGGTGTTATTTTAGAATATCTGCTTTCAAGTATTTTAGAAGATCCTGTATTAAATGAGTATAATAAACTTTTAGAATTATCAGTAAAATTATACAATCAAAGAATTAATATAAAGTAATCTCAAATCTACTTAACTAGTGCCAAAGGTTTTAAAAAAAAAGAAAACCCGCAGAGGGCCGCTGAGACAAATATACGAGTTTAAATGATATAACTGAAAAAAATATTAGATGCGCAAGCACAACTATTAATTTATTAAAAAAAACAGGATTTAAAAATATATTAATATATTATAATGAATAATAAAATCTAAGGTGTTCTCTGCGATCTCTGCGGTTAAATATATTATAAACCACGAGTATCTTTATGACTTCTTTGATAATTTTTTATATGCTATTTTTGCTGCGTTTTGCTCAGCTTCTTTTTTGTTTTTACCTTTACCCTGACCACAGGTTTCATTATTAATAAAAACTTCTATCCAGAATGTCCTGTTATGATCAGGTCCTAATTTTTTGATTGTTTTATATTTTGGATATGTTTTAAATTTTTTCTGGACAAACTCCTGTAACAAAGTTTTATAATCCTTCTCGTGTTTATTTGCAAGAACAGTATCAATTTCCGGAACAACCAGTCTTAATATTAGTTGTTTTGCTTTTTTAAATCCTGAGTCTAAATAATAACTACCAATTATTGCTTCCATTGTATCTGCAAGTATTGCTTTTTTATTTCTACCGCCGGAATATTCTTCACCCTTGCCTATTAGCAGAAAATTATCCAATCGATTTCTTCTAGCAATTTTTTCAAGTACAAATTCGCTAACTACAAAAGATTTAATTTTTGCGAGATCGCCCTCTCTTTTATCAGGAAGATGACAGTATAGATATTCACTTACGACTATTCCAAGTACCGAATCACCTAAGAATTCCAATCTTTCATTATTAGCATAATTTTTACCGAATTCATTTGAATACGATCTATGACAAAACGCAAGGTTCAAAAGCTCTTTGCTTTTGAACCTTAGGTTAATCTGTCTTTCGAAAAAATGTAATTCTTTTCTTCTTTCAATAGATATTTGAGGTAAATTAATTTTGAACGTTTTTTGTAACATACTTAGTTTATTATATCTTATTTCAGATATAATTAATTATTTTTATAAAATATTGCCTTTGCTTATATTTAATAAAATAATCATTACATTTGTATTATTTTACCTGGGATTTAATATATTCGAATGCGTCACGAACAGTTTCAAACTCATTCGCTTTATCATCCGGAATACTAATACCAAGCTCTTCTTCTATAGCATATACAAGCTCATAAGTTTCTAAACTATCAGCCCCCAGATCTGTTCTGAAAGATGCCTCTAAAGTTATTTTACTTGCATCTACCTCAAGATTGTCTACAATCAATTTTTTTAATCTCTCAAAAAGTTCATCCATTAGCCTTCTCCTCTTGATTTTTCAATTTTTGCCATTTTACTCTGGCTCATAGATTTGTTTACCTCTATAACATCCGCACTTTGGACAAGCTCTATGCAGCAGCACTTTATTTCCACAATTACTACATTCTACAAGCATTGGCATCTTTAATGCCATGTTTATCGTCCGTCTTCTACGAGAGCGTGCCTTCGATGTTTTAAATTTTGGTACAGCCATAATCTTTTTCCTTGTTTTTTAACGCTAAAGTTAGAAAAACTTACCTTATTGCGTCTTTAATGTCAAGATATTTAGATATTCATTTTTATAATATTTAAATATTATAAACAATACTAAATACGAATATATTTCTTCATAATAAAATATTTGCTAATTAACAAGAATTAATATTTTATTGTGCTGGAATAAGTTATATTGATAAATAATAATTATTAAATTCTTGCTTACATAAACTTTTCTTTTAAATATTTAACAACAATTGGAGGTACCATTTTTGTTATATCTCCATTAAATCTTGATATTTCCTTGATTGTAGAAGATCTAATAACAAAATACTTCTCATCTGTTGGTAAAAATATTGTATCAATATCAGGATTTAATGTTTTATTTATTATAGAAAGTTCAAATTCATGATTAAAATCCGATAAAGCTCTTATGCCTCTCATAATTATCTTTATATTGTGCTTTGAAGCAAAATCTACAATTAATCCGTCCCATATGTGTATCTTTATATTTTCCATATCCGCTATTATTTCAGAAAGCATATTATACCGTTCCTTGCTTGAAAAAAGATATTTTTTCTGAATATTATCAGCAATAACTATATCAATCTTATCAAAAATATTTCTTGCTCTTTTTATTATATTTATATGCCCGTTTGTAGGCGGATCAAAAGTTCCAGGATATAATACACTAGTCATAACAAACAATTTATCTATTTTATTTTATAAGGTCAATAAAAACTTAAAAAACGCATTTTGCACCCAGCAATTATAAATATGGATTCTAATAAACTTTTTTTGTACAAAATTTAATTATTTTAAATGTTTAGACACAGATTAACAGGATTTAAAAGGATTTTTATATAATATTTGTATAAATTTTATT
>SDBV01002384.1_pt1 | contig 28056 bp, 24 predicted proteins | sample 2277081 | NCBI WGS metagenome assembly SDBV01 (sample SAMN10402039, study PRJNA504765) | marine sediment metagenome | isolation source: marine sediment core GS10_PC15, 223 cmbsf | place: Arctic Ocean: Southern Knipovich Ridge | collected 2010 | reverse complement strand
TTTATTGGTGTTTGCCATAGCCCGCTACCTTACGGATTACCAAAAATACCTCGAGAAATTCCTTTACGCCCTGGTACCGCTCGCTTTTGCCTTATTGCCGGCAATTCTGATTGTCGGGCAGCCTGACCTGGGCACGGCGATCATTTACCTGGCCGTGGTTATTCCCATGATGTACTGGTCGGGCATCTCCACCTTGCACCTCTTTATCATCCTGGCTCCACTTGTCAGTCTTATCACCGGTTTCAATTTCTACACCTTCTCGGCATGGATGCTGGTGATGATCCTGGTCCTTTATTTTTCCAGGACCCAACCCCGGTGGGGCGCTGTCGTTTTTATTATCAATGTCGTCTTTGGAACCCTGACCCCGGTGCTCTGGAACCGACTCCAGCCCTATCAACAGCGGCGTATCCTTACTCTCATGGATGCATCGGCAGATCCGCATGGCGCCGGCTATCAGATACTGCAATCTCGCACGGCTATCGGGTCCGGCGGTGTTTTCGGTAAAGGGCTTGGTGAAGGGACTCAGACCCACCTGAGGTTCCTCCCGGTAAGCGATACCGACTTCATCATCTCGGCTATCGGTGAAGAGATGGGATTTCTGGCCATCCTGGTAATTCTGATTCTGTTCGGCGGGCTGCTCCTGCGGATGTTGGATCGGGCGTCCACGACCCAATACCGTTTTGCCAGCTTAACGATCATAGGATTCGCAACCATTCTAATGATCCACGTGTTTGTGAACATGGGCATGGCCACGGGGCTCATGCCGGTGACCGGATTGCCGCTGCCATTCCTGAGCTATGGGGGGTCTTTCCTGTTGACCTGCCTCCTCCTGGTTGGCGTGACCCATTACCTGCTCACCGGTGAGCCCTGAGCTCATGTGGTTTCAACTCTGGCTGCTGACTGGCGCTTACCGGACCAGGTACAAGCGTTGGCAATGGGAGGATCGTTATGCGTCGTTGCCGTTACGACGGTAAAGTATTAAATTTCAGTAATTCATTCTGGGTTGGTTGTCATCAAACAGATACCGGAGGGTTGATGAAGCACCGGCTGGTAACGTTTATTATTTTATTCATTACATTGTTGCTGTTGCCGACCTTTCTCTCTTCGAGGTGGGTGGTTGCGTCCGAAGGTCCGTCGCTGGGGCATTATCCGAAATATGAGCAAACCAGACAACAACGTCCCACGCAACGTACTACTTCGTCAAGCGTGAGCCAGGAAATAAGACGGATCAATGGCCGCCTGGCCGTGCTGAAACGCGAGAACGACAGCCTGCGAGTCAAGATGACGGCGCTGGAGAGAAACCTGCGAGCGGCAACGGAGGTTGTGCCAGAACTCAGGGCATCGCTGGAATCGGCGGTAATGGCCAAAGCCGCCATGGACAGCTCGGAGCTGACCTTGGTTAGTCATTTAAGTCTGATCATGAACAAGATCAGGCTGCTGGAAGACAAGGCGAGCTACATAGACAGTACGAATTTTGAGATCCTGTCCCAGCTGGTGTTACTTGAGAACAAAATTGTTTCCCTGACCAGTAGTTTCAACGATATCATGGCCGCCCGCCAGACCGAGTCTCAACCACCTTCAACCGCGTTGACCGATGAGGAGTTCAGGCGCCGGTACATCGAGGCTCTCACGACCTACCAGAACGGCCAGTATCGTAAGGCGGTAGACCGGTTTACTGATCTGGTGAGCGGCGGGTCAAAGCACGAACTGGCGGATAATGCCCAGTACTGGCTGGCGGAATGCTTCTATGCCATGAAGAATTTTAAACGGGCGATCACGGAATTTGAGCGCGTATTCAACTACCCAACCTCAGATAAAGGAGACGACGCCCGCTATAAAATCGCCCTCAGCTATTGGAATGTGGGCAGTCATGATCGGGCCCGGATAGAGTTCCGGAAGCTTCTGGATGAATATCCCAATACCGATCTCGGTGACAAGGCACGCCGGTATCTCCAATCGCGGTAACGAGGCACGCCGGGTATCGCTATAGTTATTCTTTAACATCAACTTAATCAGTCAGCGAGCAGCTATCTATGACCATAAAAGTCTATTACTTATCCTCTGAAATCACTCCCTTCTCGGAGACGTATTCACTGGCACAGTTTTCAAAACGCATCTGCTCGGTTTTTCAGGAGCGGGATTTCGACATTCGTCTTATTCAGCCGAAATACGGCTATATCAGTGAGCGAAAGTACATACTACGGGAAGTCATTCGTCTCCGGGAAATGCCGATTACTTTCGCGGGCGAGGAACGGATAGGTAGTGTAAAGTCGGCGTTCATTCCCAATACCAAGGTGCAGGTCTATTTCATGGAGGACCGGCAGTTCTTCAAGCCGGTTACCAACCTGCTTTATAAGGCCCGCAACGGGCGGATGCTGAAAGATAACCCTGAGCGTTACGCTTATTTTGCCCGTGTAGCCCTTGAAAATCTCAAGCATCTCTTCTGGAAGCCGGATATTATCATCTGCAACGACTGGCAAATGAGCTTTGTGCCGGCCCTGTACCAGCTGCAATATGCCAGCCAGGAATTCTATAAGGGTGTCAAGACCGTTTTTCTGCTTCATTCGGCCAACGAAAACGCCTTTTTCACCCAGGCTGCGTATGACGCTATTGATATTGCTCCCGCATCCGATGACCGCTTGCCGAAAGTTGGGAACGGTCTTAATAACCTGGAGCTGGCGCTTAATTTTGCCGACCAGGTGATCTCCGTTCACGCGCCGGAAGGTTGTCTGGATGGAGATCTGGAAAAAGAGTCTGGATTCGCCCACCTGCTGGAGACCCGTAAAGGTGTAGAGCGGTTGGATATACCCGAGGATACCGATAAGGCCTGGGTCCAGGCCGCCGATCGCCTAGAGCAGCTTCTACGGAACCTTTGATCACCCCGTTCCGTTCGTAACAAGATATGATCAGGCCTACCTTACCCCATATCCAATGGACCGGGCTTTTTACCATAGCCTTGGCGACGGGATTAGTCCTGGCTCTAAGCCGTTGCGAGAACCGTCCAATCATTGCGTCCCTTCCTGGGAGCCAGTGGACGCTTCAGGACACGGTGATTTTTATAATGAATGACAGTTCCTTCACCCGTATGCCCCGCCACGGCGGCAGCCATACCCTGTATGTCGGCTATACCCAGGATCAGGCAAGGGAAGCACGCACCCTCCTGAAGTTCGCTGAACTCGATAGTTCCGATAGGGCCAACTTGGTGGGTGCCCGATTGGTCTTGTTCCGCCGCACCTTCAACGGCGATCAGCTCGATAACTCATCGCTGTTTGCGCTCCACACCATTGATGCCCCGGATTCGATATGGACCGAATCTGACACCGGCCTGACGCTGGAGCATTTCCCTGATACAACAGGCGTTTCAATGGCTTTCATGAAAACGAATGCCGTGCCAGCCTTTGATGAGGGAGACACTCTGGTCTATACAAATCGGGAGCACCTCCGCTTCCAGCTGGATCGGCAAGTGTTCCAGGATTGGAGTTCGGATAATAAAGCCGGATTTCTTATCACCTTGCCCGTCGGGGTGGGCCTGTTCACTTTTTACGCACGCAGCGAGGCCTGGTCCCCTTACCTTGAGCTGGAGCTGAGCGATACCACCGTGTATCGTCACCCCACTGCCGATCTCAGTATCTACCCCTGGCCTAATCCTGATTTTGGTTCAACCGACTCCGACAGCTTGCTCCACCTGGATCACAGCAGCGGTCTCCGCAGCCACGTTGACCTCGGCCCTGACTTTCAAATCGACACCACCAGAATTATCGCCGGGGCCCGCCTTGTCTTGCATGTAAACCATGATGTATCCCCGATTGTTGCCGACCAAATGGATATCCAGGTCCTGCGGCGGGCTGAGCCTATTGACGAAGGTGACTCCACGGTGGCTGTTTTTGGAGCGAAGTACATAAAGGGAGTCGACAGTCTTATCGTCATCGGGTCATACGATCTCCAAGAAATACAATTGCGGGATATCTTGATAGATTATGCCAGCAGGACTATCACGAACTATGGCCTGGACTTGGTGGTGATTCCAAAACATCACGATTTTGATCACCTGGTTTTCTGGGGGGCAAGTGCATCCGACAGTCTCAAAAGGCCGCGCCTGGATGTTGTCTATGGCTTTCCGTACGCGGAGGTTCCATGATGCAGTGGCTGAAATACATCCGGGTTATGGCGCTGATACTATGGCTGAGTGGTCCGGCGGCAGCCCAGTCGAGTCTGGAGCTGACCGGTTTTGGGATGGTGCCGTCCACGCCCGATGTCATGAGCCGAGGGATGGGGGGTATCGTCACCGTACCCGGTGGGGCTGAGGAGTGGCTTTACGCGGCACCGTCTACGTGGCACAGGATCCGGGGTACCCAACTACATGCGGCGGTAGGGGCTAACGGTTCGATGCTTGGCGACCAAGGATTATCAAGTCGGATGGGGCCGCAGTACTTTCAGTTTCTGCTTCACGTCAACCGGCGCACCTGCTACGGTATCGGTATCAAGCCGGTGACCAGGGTGGATATGACGATCAGGGATACCAGTGGGGTGTTTTACCTGCCCCAGGATACCCTGCGATACGCCCAACGCCAAACAACCGTCGGGGGCTTGTCGGCCTTCAGCCTCGGTTATTCCCGGCGGATCGGACCCGCCGTTTCCCTGGGAGTTTCTCTGGATATCCTGTTTGGTTCCTTAACACAAGGCGACACGCTTCAATTCCTGGACAGGGGCGGTCGGGACGACTTATTTGATTATATGATTGCCAAGCGGAGACTGGAGTTCAACGGCCAGCGGTTGGGGTTGAGTATTCTGGCCGCCGTTCCCCCGAAATCCAAAGGGCGGCTGGGGATTAATGCCGTTTTGCCACTCGGACTGAAGCTGGACGAGGTTCAACAACACTACGACTACTACGGCCTGTTATGGACTGGCTCTCAGCATCACGAGGATGTTGGATTACCGGCTTCTATTGACGCCGGCTACGGTGTGGATATTTCCCGCAAGCATCGCGTAGTGGCGGAGGCCGGCTTTATACGACTCCTCGCGGCGGCAAAGCACGATATAGTTTTTGGTCAGTACCTGAAGGAAACCCACTCGCTGCGGGTGGGCTGGTCCAGAGTCCCGGAAGGTGATGAGGGGTTGTTTGTGCAACGCCTGTATTATCGCATGGGATTTTGCCGAAAGGATTATTACCTTTCAGACTTGAAAAACGGTCCTTTGACCGAATTGGCCGAATTTTCGATCAGTGTCGGCATCGGTTATAGACATCCAAGGTTTGGTCATAGGGTTGATTTTGCTATTCAGGTAGGACGGCGTGATGGTCTGTTGCCCAACGTGCAATCCGAAGACTTCTTCAGTTTTTCGGTTGGTTTGACCACCGCCGAACTATGGTTCAGGCGACCAAATAAAAAATGGGATTGAGTATCGTGAAGCCATTCTATATAACCAGGACGATTCTGCCGGTAACGCTCGGAATTGCGGCGGCGATAATAATGCTGCCGATGTGTGTACCTCCATCCGCGGGCGAAGAGGAAACGGCGCTGACGGAAGAGGAGTTGAAGAGACGCGAAAGGGAATGTCTCATCGCCCTGTCCAACGCCTGGGAGTATTACAAGAATCGGGAATTTGAATCATCTGTAAAAAATTATCACAAACTGGTAGATCTGGGTTGCGGTGAAGAAAATGCACAAGACGTATACCTCTACTTCGGGCGGGCCTACATTGAGTTGGGCAGCCTGGACAGTGCTATCTGGGCGTTTAAACAGGGGCTGAGATATCTTCCCGAAGATAAGAACCTGCTTGAGAATATCGCCTACGCTCTGGGACGCCAGGGGAATGTTGATGAGCAGATATATTACTACGAGCGCTATCTCGAAGTGGATCCAACGAATGTGGAGGTCTTTGCTACCATAACCGACCTGCTCAGGCAGGCGGAACGCTATGATGACCTCGTCCTTACCCTGCAGCTCTGGCTTGAGGTTGAGCCCGACAACCCTCGCGTTCAAAGCGATATCATTGCCGCCTACGAAAAGGCCGGTAAGGACCCGCTGACCTACATGCGCCAGCGCTGTGATGACAATCCCGACAATGTTCAATGGTGTATCGATTACGCTGCCGCACTGGTTGATAATCTTGAGTATGCCAAGGCCTATATCGTTCTGGAAAGGGTCATTCAGCGCACGCCCACCGCCCACGGCGCCTACGAATTACTGGCTAACGCCGCCCTGGATGAAGGTGATATTGATCGGGCCATTTCCGCCCTTGCGCGCCGGTATGAACTGGACCGCACGGATGAAAAACCGGCCTTGGAGCTCTCCCGGACGTTTCTCAGGAAAAGGGAGTACAGCCGGGCATTGGAATGGGCGGAATCAGCGTTGAGAGTCACCACTAATGGGGGCGAAGCCCTGTACATCCGGGCGGAGGTGTATTATACTACTGCCGACGACTGCGTGAGCGGCCGTGAAAACGGGGTGCCAAAATTCTCGGATAAGTTGGTTTTCCAGATGGCTTATGAGGACTACCGAAGCGCGGTGGATAAGGGTTACCGCCGGGCACGCACCCGGGCTGATTTCCTGGAGAAAAACCTGATCCCTAACAAAGGCGACTGGTTCCTGCAACCGGCAAACCTGCGGGTGTTCAAGCCTGAAGGGGATTGTTACAGCTGGATCAAGCGCACCGTCAAAAGACCATAGTTTCACCGGTCGCTCCGGGCATGAACCACTTTTGTCCCCGTCATAGATGGCGGGGAATTCTGCGAGCTGATCTCCCTTTAATGGGAGCGCCGCCAACGTGGATATAAAGCTCTTATCCCAATGATTGCCGACAGCGTTCGAAAACAGGATCCCGAACTGTTTGCCGCTATGGATGGTGAACTGGATCGGCAGCGCAATACCCTGGAGTTGATTGCGTCGGAGAATTTCACCAGTCGAGCGGTGCTGGAAGCGGCCGGGACGGTACTGACGAACAAGTACGCGGAAGGCTACCCCGGCAGGCGCTATTACGGGGGCTGCGAGTATGTGGACCAGGCGGAGGATCTGGCCCGGCAGCGGGTCCGAGAGCTTTTCCGGTGTGAGTACGCCAATGTCCAGCCCCATTCGGGCAGCCAGGCCAATATGGGGGTGTACTTCACCGTCCTGGAGCCGGGGGATACCATGATGGGGCTTGATCTGGCCCATGGCGGCCACCTGACACACGGCAGCCCGGTGAATTTTTCAGGCAAGCTGTACAACGTGGTCTCTTACGGCGTAGCCCGGGAGACGGGGCGGGTCGATTTTACTGAAGTCCGGCGTCTGGCCAGCGAGCATCGACCGAAGCTGATTGTCTGCGGTGGCAGCGCTTATCCCCGGTTTATCGAGTTCGAACAGTTCCGGGAGGTGGCCGACGATGTCGGGGCTCTGCTCATGGCCGATATCGCTCATCCGGCAGGCCTGGTGGCAACGGGGCACCACCCCATACCCTGGCCGCATTGTGATTTTGTCACCTCCACCACGCACAAGACACTACGGGGGCCACGGGGCGGCCTGATCCTCATGGAGAAAGACCGGGAAAACCCCTGGGGCGTGGTGGCTCCCAAGAGCGGGCGGGTGAAACGGATCGGTGAACTTCTTGATAGCACCATCATGCCGGGGATCCAGGGCGGGCCGCTGATGCACATTATCGCCGCCAAGGCGGTGGCCTTCGGCGAAGCCCTGAAGCCGCCGTTCAGGGAATATTGCGGACAGATCGTGCGCAATGCAGCCCAGCTGGCTGAGAGCTTCCTGGAGCTGGGCTACCAGCTGGTTTCGGGCGGGACGGACACCCATCTTATCCTGGTCGATTTAAGCGACCGTGATCTATCCGGGAAAGCGGCTGAGAACACCTTGGAAGCGGCTGGCCTGACGGTGAATAAGAACATGGTCCCCTTCGATCAGCGCAGCCCTTTGGTTACCAGCGGCATCCGCATCGGGACCCCGGCAGTGACTACCCGCGGCATGGGAGCGGCCGAAATGCGCCTCATCGCGGAGCTTATCCACCGGGTACTCCGCGATCCAGAGGATGAGGCTACCCGCCAGACTGTAAGAGGTGAAGTGACCGAAATGTGCAAGCAGTTTCCACTGTACCAGGCATGAGGTTATGAATTGTCCCTATTGCCAGTCGGCTGAGAATAAGGTAGTAGACAGCCGGAATGTCAGCCGTGATGGTTCCATCCGCCGCCGCAGGGAGTGCCTTGATTGCCATCACCGGTTCACCACCTATGAATATGTGGTTCGGCACCCGCTGCTGGTGAAAAAAAAGAACGGTCAGCGGGTGGAATACGATCGCCAGCGTGTTGAACGGGGCATACGCATTGCCTGTAATAAGCGACCCGTATCAGCCGAACAGATTATGGATGCAGTAGCCCGGGTTCACAACCAGATTGAGAATCTGGGGCAGGCGGAGATCGCTTCGGCCCAGATCGGGGATATGGTTATGGAGACCCTGAAGGAGCTGGACAAGGTGGCCTACATCCGGTTTGCCTCGGTCTATCGGGCCTTCAAGGATGTCGGGGAATTCCAGACCGAGATCGAGCAGCTCCGGGATTAAATATCAGCGAAGTAATACGACGGGGAACAAAACCCTAAAGAACGCATTATGCCTACCGATGAGGATAATATATGAGTCTGTCCAGGGATCTGCTGGATATCCTGGTGTGCCCCAAGTGCAAGGGCCGGCTGGACTACCGTGAAGCGGAGGAGCAGCTCATCTGCTCGGCTTGCCGGCTGGCGTACCCAGTAGAAAACGACATTCCCATCATGCTTATTGATCAGGCTCACGCTCTGGAAGAGCCAAGCCGCGGTTGACTTGACAAAGCCAGAGAGTTGCCCGTATATTAACAGCGTAATATGGAGGATCGTACACAGCGTCGTTTCGATAACAGCATGTTGAAGATACGGCCGTCAGCGGTCGCGATACATGGAAGGTTAAATCCCGCTTGATCTGTCCCGGTTCTGAGGGATGAGAAAGAGGGTGTGTAATCAATTACATAAGAGGAACCTGAGCGAATGAAACGACTGACTTTGATCCTTACAGCCGCCATCCTTTTTCACGGGGCCGTTCAGGCCCAGAGTTCTGCCTCCGCGATATTCCTGCTGATAGCTCCCGGCGCTGCCGCCGGCGGCCGCGGTGAAACCGGCGTTGCTGACGGCACCGATGCGTACGCCAGTTATTGGAATCCCGCCACCCTGGCGTTCCTGCCGCGGTTTGAGTGGGTGGGACAGGGCTCCAACTGGCTGCCTAACCTGGCCGACGATATGAAGTACATCTTTACGGCCATCCGCTATAACGTACCCGAGGTAGGCACTTTTGGCGGCCACGTGATCTTCCTGGACCTAGGCACGCAACAGGGCATGGATGAACAGGGTAATCCTACAGTAGAATTCAGCAGCAACATGGCGGCGGTAACCGCCAGCTTCGGCACCAAGATGTCGCCCCTCTCAGCGGTGGGCTTCAATGTCAAACTCATCCACCAGAACCTGTCGGCATTCGGCGCCGGCGCCGAAGAGGGATCGGGCGTATCCACCGACTTTGCCTTTGATTTCGCCTACTACCGGCGGCATTTTATCTTCTCCCGTGTGAACCTGGGCCTGGCGGTTAGCAATATCGGCCCCAAGATCGCCTTCATTGATGAGGAACAGGCCGATCCGGCTCCCACCAACATGAAGCTGGGGATCAAATGGAGCATGATAGAGACCAGGTACAACCGGCTGGCTCTGCTGTACGACATAAATAAACTCCTGGTGGCCAGCTACCCCAGTATTGACTATGATAACGATCACCGAATCGGCGGGTTTGACGCCGATGGCAATCCGTCCAGTGGGGGTGAATATGGCGAGAACGGCAGGTGGGAGCATGCCCACACCGATCCCTGGTACCTGGCTTGGTTCACCTCCTGGTTTGACGACTGGCGCTTTGGCGGTGATGTGGATCGAAGTGGTAACGGTATCATCGACTCAGCTGAGGTATTCACAGACCTTAATGATAATGGCGAATGGGACACCGGTGAGCTATATACCGATTCCAATGGAAGTAATTCCTATGACCGCGGTGAGGTGGGTAATCGGTACGAAGCCACGCTCAGGGATGAGCTGGATACCATCACCCATAATATCGGGATTGAATACTGGTACTCTACCTATTTTGCCATCCGGGTCGGATTCATCTACGACAAGTTGGGCAAGATCGGTAACCCGACGTTCGGAACGGGGATTCACTTTGGCCCTTACGGGTTCGATTTCGGCTATATTTATGGGGACGAAGGGCATCCATTGACCAATACCATGCGCTTCTCTCTGAACATTGGCTTTTAAGCACCCTCGATGATCTTCAGGAAAATCCCGCACTGGGGCCAGAGCGGGATTTTTTCTATCCGGCCCTGGCGGGCACTGCCCGGCTGGGTGCTATTCCTGAGCCTGACGCTTTACGGCCAAACCACACCCCTTTTAGTCCTGCCTGCCCAGGGGGCAAGCACACCGGCAGCCTCCTCCGTAGCAACAAAGGACCTCACCACGCTGGCCCTGCGGGTCGCTTTCGCAACGGACGAGGACCTATCCACCACCGGCGACGGGACCTTTCTCATGGACATCGATTCATTAGACGTTGGTTTGGTGCAATGCGATGGCTTCCTGGTGGACCGCCCGCCCCATGACGTACCCTATTTTCACGCCCAACTGGAGGCCGTGGCAAACTACTACCGGCAGGTTTCGGGGGGCCACGTTACCTTCGATCTGGCCGGGAGTCGGGTCTATCCACCGGAAGGGGAGGGTCCCATAGAGCTGGGTAAACCTATGGCCGGTTATCGACCGGCAGCCGATGAAGACTCCAGCGACGCCCTGCTGGTGGCCCTGTTCGCCGAGAGCATTACCGCAGCCGCTGACAGTGTGGACGTGTCCGCCTATGACATGGTGGTGGTCTTCCACGCCGGCCTGGGACAGGATTTTGCCTATCCCGCCCTGGATCCGACACCAAAGGACATACCAAGTGCATACATAGACCTGGATATGGTCTATGATGCTTTGGGCACGCGGGGAATTCCCCTGCCTCCCAACGGCACCTTGTTTGATCGACCCGGCATCCTGCTGCCCGAGGGACAGAACCATATCTACTACGACATCGTGAAGGACGTATTCCCTGGCGAAACCGACTACTGCGATATGCAGATCGGCCTGACGGGGACTTTCGCTCTGCTTCTGGGTTATGCCCTGGGCATTCCGCCCCTGTTTGATACTGACGATAGTGAATCGGGGGTAGGCGTCTTCGGCCTGATGGACGTGGGTTCTAATAACGGTCAGGGCGTGATCCCGGCGCCGCCCACCGCCTGGACCCGCACCTTCCTGGGCTGGGAGCAGGCCGAAGAGCTGGAAGGGGATTTAGCCCTGGCGGCCCGCCACCTGGATGAAGGGCAAGTAGGTCGGATCACGCTGAGTAACGATGAGTATTTTCTGGTGGAAAACCGGGTCGGTCCGGCCCAACCGGGGGCCGGCATCAACTTCGACGACCTGGTGGAATTAGATGGGGTGACCGTTGATTCAACTTCGGGAGTGATTACGTCTATTCCGAACTATGATCTCGGCCTGCCCGGCAGCGGCCTGCTCATCTGGCACGTGGACGAGTCGCGCTACAACGCCTCCATGCAGGGCATCAACGACGATCCTCAGGCCCGGGCGGTGGCCCTGGTGGAGGCCGACGGCGCCGTGGACATCGGTTTTCCCACCACCGCTATTTTCGCCGATCCCGCCCAGGGCTGGCTGTGGGATATGTGGTATGCCGGCAACGAGGGCTTCTTCGAGGCCAACCCCGACCGCGAGGCCGGCAACCCCCAGCGCCTGCTCAGCTTCGACGGCGAGACCCATCCCTCCACCCACCTGAACTCCGGGGCTGAGAGCGGCATTGCCGTCAGCCTGATCGATTCAGCCGGAGAAATACTTGCGTTCAGGGTAGAGGATGAAAACGTGACCCGCCTGCCGGAAGGGAGCCGGCTGCTGGGGTTCAACGGGCGGATGTGGGTGTATGCGTTAAGGGATTCCATCTGGTCAGGTAATGTATACGTGGCGAAGCGGACGCCCAACGCTAGTATGACAATAATGGTGAGCGAACATGACGCTCCCCATGGGCGGGTAAGTTCCGCCTTCTGGATACTGGATCAGTTAGAGGACGGCTACCGGGCGCGGCGTTTCCTCGCCGATGGCACTGTCCATCTCGATACAACTGATACAGTGGCTTATGGAGGGGCCTATTTCAATGAAGGATTGCTGTGGGTGGTCACCCCTGAAACCCCGCTGCCACCGCCGCTTGATACGACGCATATAGCCTATATAGCTCCCCCTCAAGTATCCTTCAGTTGGGGATACTTACTCGACAATATCGACCGGGCAGCTGTTGTTCAGGGACCGTCAGGGGACGTAGCAGCCCTTCCCGATTCCTTGATCTACTGGCCGCATGGCGGTTATGTATCGCTAGGGGACGTTGACGGGGATGGCCTTGATGAGATCGTCGGGGTCCAGTTTCATACCTATATCGGGTGGGCCACCTCTGATAAGAAGATGAGTGTGATCGATGCCGATGGCACTTCCCTGGACGGCTTCCCGGTCATCGATATATTCCTGAGTCCGGCACTGCTGGCCAACCTCGAAGGCGACATCCGGCCCGAGCTGGTGGTGGTTGAAAACGGCGATATCGCCATCTACAGCCCCGAGGGCCGGCCCCTTACCCGCCTGGGACTCCACGCCGAGCCGGACGAGCTGTTCCTCATGCACCTTCCCCCCGACAGTGTCGGCCTGGCCAACGGCGACCGCATCCACTGGTTCGAGCCGAAAAAGCAGAACCCCCAGTGGGTTACGCCCCAGGGCCGCCACTCCCGCAGCCGATACTCCCTTAATGACGGTCAGCACACGGTGGACCAGCCGGACGTGCTGGACCAGGCCCGGGTCTATAACTACCCCAACCCGGTTACCGAGGGCCGCACCACCATCCGCTTCTATACCGGCACCGCTTCACGGGCCACCATCCGTATCTATACCGTGGACGGCCTGTTGGTAACTAAAAAAGTGATCACCGACCTGGCCGTTAACGACTACAACGAATGGCTCTGGGAGGTGGGGGATAACCCATCGGGGCTGTATTATGCCGTGGTGGAAGTGGAGGGGTTGGAAAAGGTAACCGCACTGGTGAAAATCGCGGTGATCCGGTGAATTGGGGCCAGTCATGGCACCTGCGTTTGACGCTTACTCTGGGCGCGCTGGCGGCGTCGGCCGGGGGCCAGGATGAGTGGTATAACCATCCCGAGCTGGAATGGCAGTCATTCGAGACCGAGCATTTTCTGATCCACTTCCACGAGGGGACGGAGCGTTCGGCCCGGGAAGCGGCGGTCGTGGCGGAGAAAGTTTACGGCCCGGTGACCCGGATTTATGACTTTGAGCCTTCCACCAAGACCCAGCTTATCATCAAAGACGTGGACGACATCTCCAACGGCCTCGCATATTATTATGATAACAAGATAGAAATCTGGGCCCGTCCCCTGGACTTCGACCTGCGGGGCAGCCACAGCTGGATGCAGAACGTCATTACCCACGAGTTCACTCACATTATTCAGCTGGCCACGGCTATGAAGTTCACCCACCGGGTACCCGGCCTTTATTTCCAGGCCCTCGGGTACGAGGATGAGAAGCGGGAGGATGTGCTTTACGGCTACCCTAACGTGCTGGCCTCCTATCCCTATCCCGGCGTGAATATCCCTCCCTGGTTCGCCGAGGGTGTGGCCCAGTTCATGTACCCCGGCGCCAATTACGATCACTGGGATTCCCACCGGGACATGATCCTGCGTGACCGGGTCATTAACGGCCGCCTCCTCAGCTTCACCGCCATGAACAGCTTCGGCAAGCGGGGTACCGGGAACGAGAGTGTCTACAACCAGGGCTTTGCCTTCGTTCGCTATCTCGCAGACCTGTACGGGGTGGAGGTCCTGGAGGCTATCTCGCGGATAATGGCCGGGCCGCTGACCATCTCGATAAACCGGGCGATGGAGCGTGTGACCGGCACTCCAGGGCAGCAGCTCTACCGGGAGTGGCAAGCCGAACTGGAGAGCCGGTATAGCCGGGCCATGGCCAATGTCCGTGAGCAGGGGGCAACAGGTGAGATTCTCGTCAGTGAGGGGTCCGCTAACCTGCACCCGGTGTGGCACCCGTCCGAGCGCAAATTCGCCTACCTTTCCAATCAACGGTCGGACTTTTTCGGGCAGACGGAGCTATATATCTATGATTTTGACTCCGGGAAGTCACGGCACATTGCCGCCGCGGTCCAATCGGCTCCCTGCTGGTCGGCTGATGGCCGGACACTGTATTACGCCGGTCGCAGCAAGCCGGTTAAAACGGGAGCCAGGTGGCTGGAGCTTTACGCCTATGATCTGGACCGGCGCAAGAAGAAACAGCTCACCCGCGGCGAGCGCGTGACCTCTCCGGTGCTTGTAAGAAACGGGCGGGCCATTGCTTTCCTGACGGTGAGTGACGGCACTTCCAATATCCGGCTCATGGACCCGGCGACCAGGGAGATCACCACGTGGTCGGCCTTTGAGGGGGGAGAGTATATCCATTCGCTGACCTACGATCCCGGGGACAGCCTGCTCATCTTCGATGTGACACTCAATCACGGCCGGCAACTGCTGCAATTGCAGCTTGCCGATGGGCAGATTGTTCCTTACAGGCTCAGCGGTCCCGACTTCGCCGCGCAGGCAGATGCCCGGGACCCCGTATTTACCGAAGAGGGGCTGCTCCTGAGCACCGACGCATCGGGCGTTTTTAACCTTTACCGACCGGGGAACGACGGAAAGCGCGGCTACATCACTAACGTCATCGGCGGGGCTTTCATGCCCTCGGTGAATACTCACGGCGAGGTGCTATACAGTATCTACCAGGGGGGTGGCTATAAGATCGCCTACCTGGAAAGCCCCCCGCTTCTGGAGGAGGGTCTGGTGGGGATTCCGCCTGAGAGGCGGGGGTTGCGGCCCGGCTCTCCCCGGGAGGGGCCCGACATGACGCTTCCACCTCAGCCTTATGAAGAAATCATGTCCCCGCTTTTTTTTATGCCGCGCCTCATGGTGGACTATGGCACCATCAAGCCGGGGTTTTACTTTTACGCCAATGACGTGCTGGACCAGCTGAATCTATTCGGGGGCGCCAGCGTCAACACGCTGAAAGATACCGACTACTTTCTGCTTTTCGAGTTCCGCAAATTCCGCCCCACGCTCTACGCCGAGATTTACGCGGTCCGGCGTCACGTAAGCCAGCAATTCGCCTGGTATGACTATCACGGCACGGATGACTTACGCTTTACACTGCTGGAAGGGGTCATTGGGGGTCGTATGGCGCTGGGACTGCACCGCCTGTGGCTGGAGGCTACCCTGAGCCAATACCAGGAGCATATTTTCCAACGGCTGGAGGGGATGAGCGGCGGCTTTTCCTTCCCCTATTACAAAGGCGCAAGCCTTACGGCACGCTGGCGGATCGATGGCCGGCGTCCGGAGTACGGCGGGAACATGTTTCCTGCCAGGGGGTATGAGATAGAAGCGGAACTGCGCGGAGAGAGGAATGACCTGATCGGAGGGTTTCGCATTTCTGAGGATTACAGCACCGTTGTACCCGACTTTATTGACAACAACACCTACCGGCTGACAGTAGATTTCAAGAAGTATGTGACTATCAACCGGCGAAGCAGGATCACGGCCGCCTATGAGGCCACCCTTGGCTGGCTCTCAAACGCCGAGGTGGATACTTTCTTCTACTTCTTCGGCGGCGGGGCGCCGGGTCTGCGGGGTTATACCTACTACGACAGTACGGTTCAGGGGACTAATCTCATGGTGCATACATTAACCTTGCGCCTGCCCATATTTCTTGAACGAAATATACCTTTCTGGCACGTAATTTTACAGAATGCATCTATGGGGTTTGTGGCACAGTATGGTGACGGTTTTCAAGGTTCGTGGCTGGAACATCGGTACAAGTCATCGGTGGGAGTGGAGCTGCGTCTGAGCGGCTACAGTTTCTATGTCTTACCCTTTGCCCTGGCCTACGAGATACACCGGCCCCTGGCGGGCGATTTTAAAGGATATCGGCACTATGTCACATTACTGTTCGATTTCTAAACGGAAGGATCTCCCCAAAAGTGATCCTTTCACAAGCTTCGGGAAAGGAACATTTATGACAGTACGGGTTGCTATGGCGATAATGATGATCTGGGGGACGGTTCAGGGATCCGCACGGGGAGCCGGCAACTACCCGGATCCTTCCCATCCTTTGGTGCAGGGACTGTTAAGCTTTCGTACCGCTCAACAATATGTCTCCCAGGCTCAGGACAGTCTGAGTGATATTGATGTCACCAGCCCCTATTACCGCTATCCCGGCAAGGCCATGATGATGTCGCTGGCTCTGCCCGGGGCGGGGCAGCTGTATGTCGGTCGGAGGGGGAAAGCACTGGCATTCCTGGGCGTAGAGGTTGCTGCTGTGCTGGTCTGGAAGCGTTATTTTGATTTAGGTGAGCAGGAGACCGAAGATTTCAGGCTCTTTGCCGATGAGTATTGGGACTTCCGGGATTGGGTATTTAATGCCTCTCACTTCCAGGGCGGTGAATGGGACAGTATTAAAGTAGGCATTGATGGCAGCCACCACTTGAACTATTACGTTAATCTGGATGGGGGCAGTAGAGTATTCGGTAACACCAAGGATGATGCCGACAAATTCATCCAATATCTCAACAATCCCAGTACCAAGGACTCGGTGTATATCATCAACAATCGCGATTACTATGAAAATATCGGCAAGTATGATCAATTCTTCTCCGGTTGGGACGACGCCGATCCGTCGGATCCTAATATTGAAAAAACCACGACGGGATTTATCGCCCATTCGGATAATCGAGATACTTACCTTAGTATGCGTGGGACCGCCAACCGCCTGAAGAGTATGGCCGGTTATGCCGTTTCCGTCCTTATGTTCAACCACGTTGTCAGTGCCATAGATGCTATTTTCACCACTTCCGAGTGGAACAGTGATCATGCCAGGCGTCTCAGTGGGCACTTATGGTTCAACCCAGCCAGTTCGCATGGAGTAGGTGGGCTGCAGATCAGTCTCGCCTGGTAGCGGTTGACCGGTATAACTCTGTCTGATTCATGAGAAAAATATCATTAGTTCTTACCTTTTGTATCCTCGGTCTGGCCCTTTTCGGCTGTGCGGGTAGAAAAGCAGCCGGACCGGACAGTATCGAGGAGCGGTTCGCCCGGGGGCAGGCATATTTTAAAAAGGAGAAATGGTCCCGGGCGGCTGAGGATTTCAACTGGGTCGTGCTCAATAACCCTGCCGGCAGATTGGCGACTGAAGCCCAGTATTACTACGCCGAGAGTCTTTACCAGCAGAAACAGTACGTGGAAGCCCAGATTGAGTTCGAGCGACTGCTGCGGCGCTGGGCTGACACGGAGCACCTGATAGAGGCCCGCTACCGCATTGTCCGATGCCTGGTTGAACAGTCGCCGCGCTACTACTACGAACAGAAAGCCACTTTGGACGCTATCGACGAGCTGCAGACCTTCATTGATGATTTTCCTGAAAGTGCTCAGCGGGAAGAGGCGGAAGTGCTCATTGGTGAACTGCGGCTGAAAATGGCGCAGAAGAATTATGAATCGGGTCGTCTCTACCTGAAGTGGCAGCGGATGTCACCCGCCCGGCTCTATTTTGAAAAAGTATTGTCCCAGTATTATGATACCGCTTATGCCGATGAGGCCCGCGTTGGGATTGTGGTTTCTTACCTGCTCCAGGATGACATTGAAGCCGCCCGGGCTTACCTGGAAGAAAACAGAGCCGGGTTCACCGATGACGAACTCCATAATGAGGCGCAGCGCTTTATTGAAATGGCTCAACAAGACAAGTTCAACCTGGACTTTTATCTCAGGCTCTACAAATGACCAGCTTGGGCATCTTCGGCGGGAGTTTTGATCCCCCTCACAATGCGCACCTGGAAATCGCAACTCTGGCCATGGAGCGGATTCCGCTGGATACACTCTACTTTGTTCCGTCATATCAGGCGCCCCTCAAATCTCACCCGCCCCGGGCGCCTGCCCGGCATCGCCTGGCCATGGTAAAGCTGCTGGCGGAGATGAGAACGGATTGGGAAGTGCTGGCCTACGAGATGGAGCAGGAGCGAACGGTGACAACTATTGAGACGGTGGAACATCTGAAGCGCCGCGAGCCCCAGGCCAGCTGCTACCTTATTATCGGGGGAGACCAGGCGGCGAAGCTCCACCAGTGGGAGCAGTGGGAACGGTTGACGCAACTGGTGTGCATTGTCTGCTTTGTTCGGGAGGCTCCCCCGCCAGCGGCACCCGTGGCCGACGAACTGATGATTATCCCCTTTGCCAATCCGCTGTCCTCATCGCTTGTCCGGGAGCAGATCAGAGTTGGTGCTTCCACCGATACGATCCTTCCCCAGGTGGTGCAATCATATATTCAGGAGCATCAGCTTTACCTATGATCGTTCCCGCGCTTTTGCTCCTTGCCGGGATCGCCATGATTTATCTGGGTTCCGAGGGCCTGGTATGGGGCGGCAGCCGGCTGGCAGCCTTCACCAGCGCCGATGACAGAAAAAGGACCTGCTTTTTGTCAGACCTGTTGCCAGCTCCAAGGGTCTTAAATATTGATCTTCATAACTTAGTATGGGCATGATTCTGGTCCCAACTCTTCTGGTATTACCGTTTATTTCATGCCTCAGACCGGCTGCCGTTCCGAAATCGCAAGTTTTGCCTGGTCTGGATAACAATAGGAATATTTATGGAGATTCTTAAAGACATTCTAATCATTCTACTCTGCATTGTGGTGATTGCCAAAGGCGCTGTATGGCTGATAGATTCTGCGATAAAAATTGCCCGACGGCTTGGAATTTCGGAACTGGTTATCGGCCTGACTATTGTGGCCATGGGCACATCGGCGCCTGAATTCAGTGTGACCATACTGGCTGCCCTGCGCGGAATGGGCGATATTTCCGTAGGCAATATTGTTGGTTCTAATATTTTTAACCTTGGCTTCATTTTAGGTGGTATTGCGGCTATCCAAGGCTTAAAAACAGATAAAAAGGTAATTTATAGAGACGGCGTTTTTCTATTTTTTGGCACTCTTTTATTAACCGGCTTCCTGTGGGATTTAACTTTATGGCGCGTTGAAGGTGTCATTCTTTTTGCGCTGTTACTGGGCTATCTCGGATTTCTTTACTGGGAAAAGGAAACATTTAAAATAGAAACGCGCGCAAGCCAACTGCGCTGGTCCGATCCGTTGCTTCTGCTTTCAGGCATGGGCATGGTGCTTGGCGGATCGCATTTTTTAGTAGAATCTGCTGTTGATCTGGCGAAAGCTATGGGCATTTCAGAATGGGTTATCGGGGCGACTATCGTTGCCGCTGGAACATCCGCGCCCGAATTTGCCACGTCGTTGGTCGCCGCCCTGCGCGGTCACCATGGCATTTCTATAGGCAACCTGATCGGCAGCGACATATTTAACCTGTTCGGCGTGTTGGGTCTTGCCGGCATCATGCGAAATCTTCCGGTGGATATTGGGGCGCGTTCCAATTTGATTATGCTGGCCATGATGGTATTTGTCGTTTTGGTGTTTATGCGCACCGGTTGGCGGGTTTCCCGAAGAGAAGGCATTGTGCTGGTTAGCCTGGGATTGGCACGCTGGATTTATAGTTTTCTTTGAGAGAATCGAATTATGAAACCTAACTGTCTAATGAAGCGAAAACATTAAGCCACGGATAAAATATCAAAATAGCATTCGTACACTTACCGTTATGGAAGAAAGGGAGGCCGTCATTAGTTGCTATTCTAATCTAGAAACGGGCGTTTCAGGATGGCGTCCTGTGTTTGACGAAAGAGTGCGGATGCATAGAAAAAATCTTTCGGGAATCTCTTTGCTTGGTTTCGAGTCGGCTCTGAGTAAGATCGAATGCTACCTTAAATAGAAGAGAATACCTATGCGAATTGGGACCAAGTTTGCTATGAATTGGACCACTGGAGGGAAGAGGTATTCAGTTCGCTCGAGAGCCGCTGGGTGTCCAACTCTTATAAAGAGCGCTCGTAGATCGCCTGTCGGAAAAGGCGAATGGTTCGTTCTATGGAGGCCAAATAGATCGGGACATACCAAGCGTGGGGCGGGAGTTGCCCTGCTGGGCGGGTATGTTGTTTTCACCGTGTGTATGTATTACATAAACGATTTATGAACCAGCTGCTCAGGGTTGTAGTGGTCAATGACAGCCAATAAATTCCTATCATGATAGAATTCCGTGACGTCACCCTCACCTACCAGCGGGGTCCCGGTGTATTCGACATCAGCTTCCGGGTGGATGCCGGCGAGCTGGTTTTCCTTGTTGGACCGTCGGGCGCCGGGAAGTCCACTATCCTCAGGCTGACCTACATGGACCTCCTACCGCAGAATGGAGAAGTGGAAGTCAATGGTTTCCTGACCCATCGCACCCGCCGCCGGTATATTCCGCTGCTGAGGCGGACCATGGGGCTGGTATTCCAGGACTTTCGCCTGCTTCCTGACCGGAATGCCTACGAAAATGTCGCGGTGCCGCTCCATATTATTGGCCTGTCACGGCGGGAAATCAGGGAAAGGGCCTATAGTGCCCTGGAGGATGTTGGACTCTCCGAGAGGACCCACCATTATCCCCGGGAACTCAGCGGGGGGGAACAGCAGCGTGTGGCCATCGCCCGGGCCATCGCGAAAAATCCGGCCATTATCCTGGCCGATGAGCCCACCGGCAACCTGGACGCAGCTATCGCCCTGGAGATCCTCGACCTGTTGACCTTCCTGGCGGAGGAAAACGGCAGCACCGTGGTGGTTGCTACTCACGATTACACCATCACGACTATCAAAAAGGGGCGACTTATCGAGATTAACGAAGGGCGGCTGCTGAATTGATCGGCAAGTTCTTATACCTGTTGGGTGAAGGCCTCCGGTCCCTATGGCGGGCCAAGCTGCCCATGCTGGGATCCACGCTTACTATCGCTCTGACTCTGATAATTTTCGGGGGCGCTTACGTCGTACTCAGTAACTTCGACCGGGCTACCCGGCGGCTGCAAACCCAATATCGTATTGACATCTTCTTCGACCCTCTCCTGAGTAATCAGGAAGCGTTCAAAGTCTATCAGAAATTGAGGTCTGTTGAAGGGATTTCCAGCACGGAATTCATCAACAAGGAACGGGCCGCAAAGATCTTCAGGCAGGAATTCGGCGAGGACGTGATGGAGGTGCTGGGAACCAATCCCCTGCCGGCTGGTGGCATTGTCCTGGTGGCCCGGGGTTATCGTACCGTCCGGCGCATCAACCGTATTGCCGACACAATTGCCGTGATACCGGGCGTTACCGATGTAGCCTATCGGGGAGAGCTGGTGCGGGTCATCGAACGTTACCTTCAGATTGCGGTCTATGGCGGGCTGGCAGTAGGGTTGGTAGTCCTGTTGGGGGCTGTCTTTCTGGTGTCCAACACCATCAAGCTGTCTATCTATGCCAAACGGGACACCATTGATATTCTATCCCTGTTGGGTGCCACGCGCAAGTTCATCCGGTTTCCTTTCCTGGTCGAGGGGACGTTGCAGGGTGTGTTGGGCAGCACCCTGGCGCTGGGTGTCATCATCGGATTGCTCGACGTTGTGAATTACATACTGGAGCAGTTTGTCCTGTACCGGGTTATTCAGCCGTCGTACCTGCCCGGGTGTCTTGTGATTATGGGGATCGCATTGGGTATTTTCGGCAGTTCCCGGAGCATTCGTAAGTTTCTCGATCCCAGAAATCTGGGAATCAGATAAATGGGGGGCTCGACGGGCGTACCTTGATTTCGGAGACTGAAGAAACTAAATTTTTCGGATGAAAACAATATCAAAGCGGCTGTCAGAACGGGAATGCAGCATTCTGGCTGCGACAGTGAAGGACTATATCAGTACGGCTTTGCCGGTGGCTTCCAACCGGGTAAAGGACATTTACAATTTTACAATAAGCGCCGCCACTATCCGTAACACCATGGCTGCCCTTGAGCAGTCAGGCTACCTGACTCATCCCCATACTTCCGCCGGAAAAATTCCCACCGATAAGGGCTACCGTGCTTATGTCAACAAACTGATGGTGGTGGAAGACCTGGATACGGAAATAGCGGAACAGGTTCGACGAAACCTGGACCAACTCTCCGGCGATCTGGATAAGCTGTTGCGGATCGTTGCTCACATAATCGCCCGGCTCTGCGGTGGATTGGGGATCACTATCACGCCAATAAGTCACCGATCTTGCCTGCGGGGTATCCGGTTGGTTCTCGTCAGCGACCGGCGAATGCTTTTTGTCCTGGAGCTGGATGGCGGCGAAATACGTACGGTGATAGCCGAGGGCAAACGAACCGTTGCGGAGTCTCAACTGGTCATCCTGGAAGAGATCCTGAACGAGCGGCTGTGCGGGTTGACCCTGGAAGAGATTCAGGCTACTATCGGCTACCGACTTGGGGGCACTCTGGCCGATGACCTGGGCATCACAACCTTGATCCTGGACTATTCCAACGAGCTGTTCCATGAACAGGTTCAGGGTGAATTACATTTCTATGGCCTGCAGCAGGTACTGACGAGTCCGGAGTTTTTCGATCAGAATAACGTAATAGCCCTTTTGAGTCTGGTGGAGAATGAAAGGCGGCTCCGGAACTTGCTGCTGGACAGCGAGCCTGAAGACGAGATGGCTGTGACCATCGGAGGTGAGCACGGCGATGAACGGCTGACGACCTTCGCCACTATCAGCCGCAGCTTCTATTATGGCGATTCCCTGGGTACCATGGCCTTATTGGCGCCCAAGCGGATCAACTACCCGCAGGTCTTTGCCGTACTTGAATTCATCAGCAACGCCATATCCGAGCTGGTGGATGGTGACTAGAGGTTATTATGTCCGCAGACAGCGCTAGACAAAAACGTCCCGTTGGAGAAAACAAGGTGAAGCCTGAGGCTGACCAGAGCCGGAAAAGCGATGCTGTAGCAGCTGGTGGAGATGGAGCAGCCGAGGGCGAGCCGATCCGGTCAAAAGAGAGGGTGAAACCCGATCGGAGCTCCGCAGATGCCAGGAAAATCAAGGAACTTGAGGCCAGGTTCAAGGAGTTGGAGGATAAGTACCTTCGCTTGCTGGCTGAATATGATAACCACATCAAGCGGACCAGCAAGGAAAAGAACGAACTGATCACGTATGCGGGCATTCAGGTCTTTCGTTTGATCCTGCCCATCCTTGACGACCTGCACCGGACCGTTGAACATGCCCGCCAGGATGAATCACAGAAAGACGACCCGGTAATACAGGGAGTGGCGCTGATAGCGGAAAAATTTTCCAAAGTGCTTGAGGCGGAAGGAATACAGGTATTCGGCTCGGTGGGGGAGGCGTTTGACCCGGAGCTGCATGAAGCACTTATGACCCGCCCTTCCAATGAGCACCCTGCGGGTATTGTACTGGAAGAATATGAGCCCGGTTACAAGTACCGGGACAAAGTGATCCGGCACGCAAGGGTAGTAGTGAGCGGTTGAACCCTATGGCAGATTTTTATGATATTCTGGGTGTTGACCGCAACGCCAGCGAAGGAGAGATCAAGAAGGCCTACCGCCAGTTGGCGCTGAAATACCACCCTGATAAAAATCCCGGGGACAAGAGCGCCGAGACCAAGTTCAAGGAGGCAGCGGAGGCCTACGAGGTGCTATGTGATCCCCAGAAACGGGCCCGGTACGATCAGTACGGTTCAGCCGGGGTGAATGGCGCCCCAGGCGCTGGCGGGTTCGAGTTCGACCTGTCTGACGCCCTTCGCACGTTCATGTCGGGTTTTGGCGGTTTTGGCGGCTTTGACGATCTGTTCGGTACTACGACCCGCAGCCGGCGTCGGACTCATAAAGGCAGTGACCTGCGGGTGACGATTTCTCTCACATATGAAGAAATCACCGCAGGGGTTGAGAAAACGATCCGGGTGAGGCGCTTCGAGCTATGTGACACCTGTGGCGGTACGGGGGCGGCTAAAGGGGGTGGTCAGATTACCTGTCCCCAATGTGGTGGTTCGGGTGAGATCCGCCAGGTTCAGCGCTCCATGCTCGGGCAGATTGTTCACGTGCATGAATGCCGCAACTGCGGCGGCACGGGGCGGGTGATAGAACAGCCTTGCCGGACCTGTCATGGCGAGGGACGGACCAAAGTTACAAGTGAGGTTTCCATTAAGGTGCCTGCGGGTGTTGCCGAGGGAAACTACATGACTTTGAACGGCGAGGGCAACCAGGGCCGGCGTGGTTCGCGGACCGGGGATCTGCTCGTCATATTCGATGAGAAGGAACATCCCATTTTCACCCGCCACGGTCGTGATGTTCTCCTGACCGTGAGCGTCACCTTTGCCGAGGCAGCCCTGGGAACGACTATTGAGGTACCAACCTTGGATGGAACTGCCAAGCTCAAGGTGCCCTCCGGTATCCAGTCGGGTCATATCCTGCGGATGCGAGGTAAGGGTTTCCCGGAGCTGCGGAGTCGCGGTCGGGGGGATGAGCTGGTGCGGGTCCAGGTGGTGGCACCTTCACATTTAAACGATCGTCAGCGGAGTTTCTACGAGGAGCTCCGGGAAATTGAGTCCTCCATCGCCGAATCAGAACGCTATGGAAAATTCAGCAGCTAAGTGAAGTTCTTTACCAGGGATGAAAAGCGTATTCTGCTGTGCCTGTCGGTGCTCCTGTTCTTGGGCCTTCTGGTACAGCAGGGCCGCAATTACTTAGGCCGTCCAACAGCAGGTGAGACAGCTGCGCGGAAGGCAGCCCTGGAGGCGTTCAAGGAGGGCAGCCACCGGTACCAGGCCGCGACCGATTCTGGCAGCCTGGCACTGTGGACCGCCGGACTGATCAACCCTGTTGATGTGAACCATGCCAGCGAAGAAGAGCTGCAGGCGCTCCCCGGAATCGGGCCGGTATTGGCAAAAAGAATCATCGACTATCGTGATAAAAACACATATTTTAGGACCGTTCAGGATTTAATGAAAGTTAAAGGGATCGGTCCTAAATTGCTGTTGCGGTGGGAAGGGCTAATCACCGTGTTGGAGGATACAATTATGATGAAAGGCACATCCATTGAATAATCAGACTTCATCCAAGCCCCAACAGGGGAGACAATCCTTTATCAATAAGCTATCTGCATGGTGGCAGGCATGGGTTCGTAAGCCCGCCGCCTTGATTCTGCGCTGGCTGAAGGCGCTAATCAGCCCTGTCCTGAAGTTGTTTATCCGCATTATCCGAAAAGTATCGCCCAAGGTACAATTGCTTGTCAAGCGAACCGCTGCCTTGATCTTTCGCCTGCTGAAGGCGCTAATCAGCCCTGTCCTGGAATTGGTTATCCGCGTTATCCGAAAAGTATCGCCAAAGGTACAATTGCTTATCAAGCGAACCGCCGCCTTGATTCTGCGCTGGCTGAAAGCGCGCGTTGTTCCCATCCTGGAGCCGGTTGTCCGCGTTATGAGGGTGATCGTTGATCCCCTCCTGAAGCCGATTATCAAAGTGATCCGCAAAATCTCCGCCTGGTGGCATTCGCTGCAACGGCACAAGGCCCTCCTGATATTGGACTGGCTGGTCGTAATCGCGGCTGTAATTCTGATGGTGGTTATTTATGTACCCAAACGCATCTGGGCCGAAGAGGAGACGTATCGAACGGAAAGCCACCGTCGTATGCAGATCATCCAGGATGCCGAGGAGTTATACAATACGGTACGGGGTAACTATACCATTGATGGAGACTTCCTGTCTAAGCTTATCAGTCAAACACACGATTCCCTCATCGCCGATACTACTTTTACGGGTATACAGATCGTCCATGTCGATGGCTCCCCTTACAGAGTCAATATTCCCGAATTCCTGGGCAACCAGATGGATACTACTTTCTCGGTTGGCCGGCAACTGCGGCGGGAAGTACTGGATACGACCTACACCGTAACGCTCTGGAATGATGAACGGGCAGGTTACGATACCCTTTATATCAACGGTTCCAGCGGATTGGCCAAGGTCAAGCTGGATACGGCTTTCACGGAAGTATTGGGTATTAGCTATAGCAGCCATAGCGAAGTCTATACCGACTATAAGTGGAATCGCTTCAGGCTGGTGGATCCGGAGCTGCTGGTCTGTCCCGTTACGCGGGAGCCATTTATTATCAGCCTTGACAGCACGACAATTGAGTTAACCATCGCCAGTCCTATTGTAGATGAGTACGTAGAATCGCGCTACGTCGTTTTCAAGTTCAGGGCCAAGGATCACGGAGCAATATTTGGCGGGGATCCAAGCTGGCGGCGCCAATAGCTGGGGAAGAGTCAGCTGACGAGTCTTTCATGTTAGCCATTGCCTTCACAGACCAGGAAGTTCGATATATCAATTGGGATAGGAGTGGCGAAGAGGTACGACTTATTGCGTGTCAGGTCATTCCATGGGAAAGGGAAATAGACCCCTTCCGCGATGTGGCCCGCATTCGGGAAATGATCCAGAGGATTATCGCCGAAGTCAAGGAAGTTGAAACTGCGCCGGTATATATTACGCTGGATGCGGGGTTATGCCATTTTTCCGTGTTGGGAATAGACCCGGCATGGAATGCAAAGGAGCAGTTGGATTTCACTCAGCGTGCTCGCTTTGGCCCCGAACCCCTCTACGCCAGTTTCCAATATCCCATTGAAAATAGTCCTGGGTGTTATCTGAACGTGGATTGCCCGAGGGTTCTCCGGCGGGCGGTCAAATCTGCGCTACCCGATGCAGCTTTAGCTACACACTTCTTGAATATCGGTATCTTTTCCGCTTATAGCTATGCCAAGCGCGTGGTTCCCGCCCTGGAACGTGGCCGTTGCCTGTTCTGGCGAGCTTCAGAGCGTGGTCCTGACCAGTTTCTAGAAATCCAGGAAGGGGTATTCCGGGCGCTCCATTTCTTCAGGCGGGATGCCTCAAAGGGGCATCCATGCACAACGATCGGCAACAGCCACCTGCAGGGACCGATTGCTGCATTCGTGGAACGGCTCACGGATGGACAGGATGCCAGTTTCCCCGAAGTCGAGGATGTATTTGTTTACCTGGGGTCGGGTGGCACCGGCTTCCTGGAGCACGTGATGCAAACAGAACAGAGCACCCTGTCCCTGCTAAACCCGTTCTGGCGCTGGAACTGGCCGGAAGTGCCGGAGGCAGACAATCGCTTCACCCAGTCGGCGTTCTCAGAGCTGGCAGATGCTGTATGGGCGGCTGAACATGTTTGACATCAACCTACTGGCGCGTCCCGGGCTTCAGGAGGTGGCTGCCGGACTAGAATTCGAGGTTGTAAGCCATGAAGAGGCAATTCTTCGCCGGCTGCAGGAGCGAGCCACAACCGAAGCCCAGGCGATCGCACCACCCAAGGTAAAAAAGAGGTCAAAGATCCGGGGCTGGCTGGTGATTATCCTGGTGATCCTGGCGGTAGCGGCGTATTGGTGGTACCAGGGGTGGAGTTGGAAAGAGTGGAGAGAGATCTTTCCATTCCTGGCAGCTCCACCGGCTGCGGCTATGCCCCAGGCGGCAATGCAACCGCCGGGGTCCTGTGCCGCTGTCATGGCTCGTTTTCTCGGCGATCTGCCTTCCCAGGCGGTAATTGATTTCATGGATACGGGGGCGGGCTTACTTATATACCGTGTTCGAGGCGAGGAGCTGGCCCGGTCCCTGCTGCCGCTCAACGCCCGTGTTGAGGGCCACCGGTTTTCCGACCTTATCACGCTATCGGCCCCAGCTGCGCCGGCCTACTGGCAGGGTGCGGTGGCTTTCACTTCCAGCGACCAGGTGGGAGCGTTGCGACCGATAATGTCCGAGTATGAACGCTTTTTCCGCAAACTGAAGGCTAGAGTCAGCAGCTCGGGGGGAGTGCTGGTGAAAACGATACCCGGTACTATGACAGCCGGTGAGTATGTGTTACGGGGTTCCCTGAGCGATATTCAGACCCATCTTGTGACCGCTGCCAGTGACTCGGCATACGTGCATTACCATCGCATGAGTCTGCTGAA
>SDBV01002383.1_pt1 | contig 28066 bp, 23 predicted proteins | sample 2277081 | NCBI WGS metagenome assembly SDBV01 (sample SAMN10402039, study PRJNA504765) | marine sediment metagenome | isolation source: marine sediment core GS10_PC15, 223 cmbsf | place: Arctic Ocean: Southern Knipovich Ridge | collected 2010 | reverse complement strand
GCGTGAGTGTTTGTATTTTGGAAGATCAATACGGATTTATACTCCATCATCATGTGATGGAAAAGCAGAAAGATGTTGATATCGCTGTTATGATGGTATCCGAAACGAAAAGAAGATATGCTGCGCTATCCGGGTGCAGCTTTGATAAAGGTTTCTATAGTCTGAAAAACAAAAAAAAGCTGCAAGGGATTTTAGATGAAGTAATACTTCCCAAGAAGGGTAAGCTTTCCCAAAAAGATAAACAGATAGAACATTCTAAGGAATTTATTGAAGCCCGACACAAGCACTCGGCGGTTGAATCGGCAATCAATGCGCTTGAGAATCACGCTTTGGATCGTTGTCGCGATCATGGCATTTCTGGTTTTAAACGTTATATCGCGCTGGCCGTGTTGGCTCGCAATCTTCAACTGCTGGGAGCTAAAATCAGACAAAAGGAGTTATTGCGTCAAAAAAGACGGCTCCAAGCTGAGCAAAGCAGATACCGGCTGGCCGCTTAGCTTCACGAGAAAATTGATACTGAACACTGTTCCGAGTGTAAAAGTGTTTCTAAAAAGTGTTTCAACCGAGTAAAAAACTTCAATTTCTAATCTGAAATAAATTTGAATAGAATTTGTTTGTTGAACCTAATTCATACTAGCTCTGAACTTTGGTAAACCCAGGGTTTTCGTTCAGGCACTATCTAGGGTTTAATCCCCGAAATACTCAATATATGGATGCATGTCCCGATGGATTTTTCGTCCGGGTGTTTAAACTTTTCGCCTTTCCCCTTTCAGAGCCCGGAATCTTTTACTTGAAATAAAACGAAGTTGAGATTTTTTTTAAAGTCTGAATGAATCAGTTGTCAATGAGGTTTAACGGGGAACCACAAGCAAAATGACCGGATCAATTACCGGCGGCAATAGCTACAGCTTTCTTTGGTGTCAGGCCGTTCACTGATTCCACCAGCGCTTCAATGGAAAACGGTTTAGGAAGAATCTTGTTGAAATCAGCGCCCTCGAGAAGTTGTGGATTTCCGGATACACCGATAATCGGAGTCGCGCATCGCTTTGATTTTCGAATGTGATGGACCACATCCCTGCCGTCCATACCGGGCATCTGCATATCCGTAATGACAATATCGAAATGATCTTTATTAAATTTATCGATCCCCTCTTTTCCGTTTGCAGCAATTTCCACCTGATATCCGTACGCCTCAAGTCCCATCTTGAGCATCACCAAAATCATCTGTTCATCATCAATCAATAAAATCGCAGGCATATCTCCTCCAATTTTTCATGATTTCAAATAAATCTCCCGTATAGCGAGGATAGTATATCATCTTGAGAGGCTTGTCAACTATATATTGTATATCTCTTTACAAAAACATCCATATATTGTATGAGGCAAGATTAGAACCGGCTTTCGTTGAGACCCTTGAAACCACCTTCTTTCGCCCAATTTCGGTATCCCCGTTAAGTGAAATTTGTCAACAGACGAGAAAATTTAGCTCAAGTTTGACTGATCAGGGAGAGCAACACGACAACAATATAGCGCTATTTCGCGGAATTTGCGAGTGAGGCGTCGGCCTAAAATGGGGGGAGTGCTCAGATGCTATAACGTAACGTTATTTCTGCGCAAATCTTTAGTACCGCTTTTCATTTCAAGTTTTTCAATTATTGCAGGGCAAACGGAACACCGGTGGCATATTTAAACAAAAAAGGATCGCCGGCCGCCAGGCGAATGTCAAGGTATCCCAACTCACCGTCTTGGTGGGTCAGCGGAACGCTTTTCACTTTTCCACTCATTTTGTCTAAAGATAACACCCGTGACGGATCAAAGCCATCGGGTGCATTTTCGAAATTGAAAGAAATCCGGATTGTTCCCGGATCACTGTTGTTGGTTGGAAAATCTCCATGCGTATGCCGAACGTTTTGAACCATGGTGTAAAATTCCCCCGAATCATCCCTGAAAAACCCGATCAAAATTTCCAACAAATTGTTATCGGGCGCCGGGACGATCTGAGTGATGTACGGATCACTGCCCGCTCCGGCAGACCACCGAAACGTATTCGGCGGTGTGTAGTATTGGGTGGCAGGGACATAACGGACGTCCGTGCTGAGCATTTGAGTGATGGCTCGTCCCAAATGGGCCAGCTCTTTATTGATCTGAGCCACATAACCCCAATACCGGGTCTTTGGCGCATTAAATGAATCTGAATATTTAAAAAAGGCCGGATCAACATCATTGTGTTGAATAATTTGATAAACAAACCAGGTATGTCCGGTAAAACCGTACACCAAACCCGTAAAAGCTTCCCAGCGCAAATCGGATTTCGACATAACGTCGTCTGTCCCTGAAAAATAACCGGTCAAATAACGCCAGTACGGCTGATTGTATCTCAACCCGGCACGCCGAAATTTTGCAAGATGCTTATGGATGCTGTTTGTCCAGGTGTAAACATCATGGCTGATGACGTCTCCATCCATATTTTCTCCATAGTACTCTAGCATCCGATTGATTTCCGGCGCCATGAATGAAAAATTTAAAATCAAAAGCGCGTCCGGATCATGTTTTCGGATGGACGCAAATCCTGTTTGGTAATTTAAAAATTCATTCATCGTCCGGGGTTCGTCCCCGATCTGGTAACCAATCCTACCTTTTTTATCGGCCGGGTACCCACCAATCAACTCTCGGTTGTGCTCACTGGTACCGTCCGGCAGCACCCAGGAGACAAAACGAAAGCGTCTGTTTCCAGCCTTTTTCCAAGCATCCATCTCCTCAGGCAGCCCATTTTGCCATAAATGTACGGCATTGGCGTTAAAACGATTGAAATACTCATTGACAAAATCGGAAGGCGGGTTTCCCATGGCAACGGTAAGCGCACTGATAAACATGGGATTGTTGCGCACCCATTTAAGACCCCGGGTCATCGGTGGCGGTGTCCATTTATTTTGAGGAGGGGTGGCGGGTGGATCCCAGTTGATATCGGCGCAGCCGGCAAACAGAAAGAGCAGGAGTAAAGGAACCGTGATCAATCGAAAAAAGAGTTTCATCTTCTTCTCCATCTCAAATATTATTTTAATTCGCAATTACTGGTAAAAACGATTTTTAATCGGGTAATGGGGCAACCGGGTATTTTTTCATTTTATTTTGCCCTAAACTAAGCATTTCAAAATATACGATAACCGCAAAAAAAATAACCGTCTTCTCCAAATTAGTTGGAGAAGTTTGAATCAAACATCCCCCCTGTTTTGGATTTCGGATAGAATTATTTCAGATACTAATACACCACAAATGAACCTGTGTACAATACCTTTCCCGGAGGGTTGGCGGACAATTGGTTAAGTGTCCACCACAAATGACCTGTTTTGGCCTTCCGGGTGCTTTGCTTGCGGGGTAAAGCAAGAACGTCTCCCTTTACGAAATTGATGACCCCTTGAACTTAAACTTTTCACTTTACTTTCTTAATTTCGTTATTTTTAGTCCATCCATTTTATGCATAGGCATTCGGTAAAAAAGGTTGCTATTCGTTCTTGACCGATGACGACTTCTCAATTATATAAAAAAGATGATATATTTCCATAAAGTTCACACCAAAACATTGAATGGTCATAGGTATTTTTTAACCCAGCAATGAAAGGAGAACACTATGAGAAAAGCATTCGTTTTCTGTTTGGCAGTCGTCATGATCTTTTCTTTAGGCACATTTGCCGGTGCCAAGGAATTGAAACTGGCGCTAGATGCGGGGCCGGTATCCCAGGATCCGCAAGTGCAATTATCCGGCGGTATGCTGCAATTTTCACATTGGGCTTTTGATCCTTTGGTGAGATATCGCCAGGATATGAGTTTTGAGCCGCGTTTGGCTGAAAAATGGGAGCGTATCGACGATCTTACCATGCGGTTTTATCTGCGAAAAGGTGTTAAATTTCACAGTGGCAATCCGTTTACCGCAAAAGATGTCAAGTTTACATTTGATCGCTTTTACAAAAGCGAAGATTTTAAAGGACTCTTTACGCCGTTTGACGGGTTGTATATCGTAGATGACTACACCATTGATATTAAAACGAAAAAACCGTATGCCCTGTTGATTAATATGGCGACCTACATTTTTTCGATGGACAGTAAATTTTACTCCGGGAACGATGATACCGGTCAACCCAAGGATGCTGTTGTTAAAGTCGGGCCTTCTTTTGCCCTTAAAAATTCATCCGGAACCGGTGCTTATAAAGTTACCTATTGGGAACAGGGTGCCAAGTATGTATTTGAGCGCTTTGCCGATTACTGGGATCAAAATTCCCCGGGTAATGTGAGTAAAATTACTTTAACCCCCATTAAAGAAAATGCCACCCGAGTCGCCGCGCTTCTTTCCGGCGATGTGGGTTTTATCACACCGGTGCCTCCCAATGACTTCAAGAGAATCCGTAAAGATAAAGATACCAAGTTGGTGACCTGGTCCGGCGGCCGGATTATCACGTTCCAGATGAACCAGAAACGCCGCACAGAGTTCAAGGATGTGCGGGTCCGACAGGCCATCGTTTACGCCATCAACAATGTGGGTATTGCCAAAAAAATAATGAAAGGGACGGCGACACCGGCCGGCCAGCAAGGGCCCAAAGGGTATATGGGGTATGATCCGGCTCTGGCGCCCCGGTATGACCTGAAAAAAGCCAAAGCGCTGATGAAAGAAGCAGGATTTGAAAACGGCTTTGAGATCACCATGATCGCTCCCAACAACCGCTACGTCAACGATGCAAAGATTGCCGAGGCCACAGCTGCCATGCTGTCCAAGATTAAAATCAAGGTGAATCTCATCACCATGCCAAAGGCTCAGTATTGGGATCAATTCGACGCCCAGGCGGCTGATATCCAGATGATCGGCTGGCACTCGGATACGGAAGATTCCGGCAATTTTACGGAATTTTTAGGTATGTGCCCGAATAAAGAAACCGGGTATGGACAGTATAACAGCGGAAATTACTGCAATCCAAAAGTGGATGAGCTGACGATGGCGGCCCAGTCCGAAACCGATCTTAAAAAACGTACGGAAATCCTTAAAACCATTGAAAAAATTCTATATGATGAGGCGGCTTTCGTGCCGTTGCACTGGCAAAATCATTCCTATGCCGGGAAAAACAACGTGATGATCAATCGCATTGTCAACACGATGAACTTTCCGTACTTGGGAGATTTGGTGATCAAGTAAGACCCTCACATTTTACAGAATTGTAAATTTTTTCAACCCGTCGAGGCAGGTGTCTGTTTTTGGCCGTGAGATGCCTGCCTCATTTTTTTGGATCATCTTTTGATTTCTCATCCCGGTTATTTTTCGGTTCTTGACCTAGACGCTTTTTAATCGTATGGGAAACCGTTTGCTTTAAAATCATTTTAATCGAGATTGCAATGTTTGCTTTTATCGTCCGACGGATCATTCAAGCTGTCATTGTCATGCTGATCATCAGTCTGGTTGGGTTTTCCATCCAGCACCATATCGGCGATCCGGTTCGGGATCTGGTTGGCGAACGGGTCACGCCGGCTGAACGGGAAGTCATTCGAGATCGACTCGGTTTGAACGATCCTTTTTATGTCCAGTATGCCCGTTTTGTTAAAAAAGCGAGCCGGGGAGACCTGGGACTTTCCTTTTTTTATAAAAAGCCGGCTTTGGCGGTTATTATTTCCAAAGCGCCCGCAACCATAGAACTGGTCATTGTCACTGTCATTATTATCATCTTTTTTTCAATTCCAGCCGGTATTTATTGCGCTATTTATCCCAAAAGCTGGCTCTCCCGGATTATCATGGCGTTAAGCACCGTCGGGGTCGCTATCCCGGTCTTTCTCACGGCCATCGGCCTGATCTTTCTTTTTGCTGTGGAACTCCATTGGCTGCCGTCTTTTGGACGGGGAGAAACCATCAATCTTTGGGGATGGGAAAGCGGTTTTTTTACCATTGATGGGTTAAGGCATCTGGTCCTGCCCAGCGTATCTCTGTCGACCATCATGTTGCCTCTGTTTATCCGCCTAATCCGAGCGGAAATGATGGAAGTCCTGGAAACCGAATACATCAAGTTTGCCTGGGCCAAAGGACTTCAACGTCATCGGGTCTGGTATATTCACGCCTTTAAAAATACCCTTCTGCCGGTTATCACCGTATTCGGCGTGGAATTGGGAATTCTATTTGCCTTTACCATTTTGACGGAGACCGTTTTTCAATGGCAGGGAATGGGCTTTATGTTTTTAGAGGCGGTGGAACGGTCGGACACCTCTCTTTTGGTTGCCTATCTGGTGGTGGTGGGTGTGATTTTCGTGGTCGTCAATACCGTTGTGGATATTGTTTACGGATACGTTAACCCCATGGTACGGATTGCAGGAACCAAATGAAAATCTGGCGTCGATTTAAAAAATCGTATCTGCTGTACAGCTTTAAGCGCGATCCCATCGCTATTGTGAGTTTCATTGTGCTTTCGATTCTGGTGCTGATCTGTATTCTCGCACCGGTTCTGGCACCACATAATACATATGACACATCCACCTTTGATATTATGGATGGCGAAACCCCCCCTTCATGGATGGAAGGCGGCAATAAACAATTTCTGTTCGGAACCGACATCCAGGGAAGAGATCTGTTAAGCACCATGATTTACGGGTTACGGGTATCCCTTCTCATCGGTGTGGGTGCCGTACTATTCCAGGCGTTCACGGGAATCCTGGTTGGACTGTTATCCGGCTATCTGGGTGGAAAACTGGATGCATTTCTCATGCGCATCGCCGATATTCAATTCTCGATTCCCTACCTGATCGTGGCCATCTTTACCAGCGCCATTTTTAAGCTGGTGTTCGGCGTCAGAGGATATGAAGAAATGGCGGTGCCGCTATTGATCATCATCATCGGCATATCGGAATGGCCAAAATATGCCCGGACGGTACGGGCCTCCGTTCTTGGAGAAAGAAATAAAGAATATGTAGAAGCCGCGCGGGTCATCGGCCTCAGCCGTTCACACATTATGTTTCGCCATGTTCTGCCCAACACCTTGACACCCGTGATGGTCATTTCCACCATTCAGGTTGCCGGCGCGATCATGAGTGAAGCGGCGTTGTCGTTTTTAGGACTCGGCATGCCGATTACCAAACCTTCACTGGGTGCTCTGATCCGGGCCGGATTTGAATATATTTTTAGCGGTTCCTGGTGGATTACTTTATTCCCCGGAGTTCTTTTGATCGTTTTTGTTTTGGTAATACTCCTTTTGGGTGACTGGTTGCGGGATGTCCTCAATCCAAAACTGTATAAAGGATAGCTGTTTTGGAGTATCGATCCGGAAAATGAAGCATTTATTGGAAGTCATCGATCTCGAAGTTAAATTTGCCTTACGGTTTGGTGAATTGACGGCAATCGACGGTGTCGGTTTTACACTTGACAAAGGCGAGCGTCTTGGCATCGTCGGTGAGAGCGGAGCGGGCAAATCGGTCACCGGTTTTGCCATCATCAATCTGCTCAGCAAGCCCGGGTATATATCGGGTGGAAAAATTATGTTCGAAGATCAGGAACTGAATCGGTTGCCTGAAGACAAAATGCGAAAAATTCGCGGAAATCGCATCAGTATGATCTTCCAGGATCCCATGATGACTCTAAATCCGGTTCTCACCATCCGCACCCAGATGGTTGAAACTGTTTTGGCCCATCAGAAAGTGAGTAAAAATGCCGCGAGAGACATTGCTCTTGAAAAGTTAAAACAGGTCCATATCCCATCGCCCGAAAAACGATTGGATCAATACCCCCACGAATGTTCGGGGGGTATGCGCCAGAGAATCATCGTGGCCATTGCATTATTAACCAACCCGGGACTCATCATTGCAGATGAGCCCACCACGGCCCTGGATGTGACGATTCAAGCTGAAATCATGGACTTGCTTTTGGAATTATGTGAAACTGAAAAAATGGGTCTGATTCTCATTACCCACGATTTGAGCGTTGTGTCCCAGGTGACCGAAAAGATTGCCGTGATGTATGCCGGAAAAATAGTGGAAACCGGTTCCACCCAATCGGTTATCCATGACCCCAAGCACCCCTACACCCAAGGTCTGATTAAAGCATTGCCCAGCAGTATGGACCCGGGTGTCCGCTTAAACCAAATTCCGGGAATGATGCCGACATTGACGGAAACACCCGAGGGTTGTGCCTTTCACCCCCGTTGCCGCATCAGTGAAAATTTATGCCGAGAGGAAGTACCGTTGCTCATCAGTGTCGACGAGCGAAAACGGATGGCGGCCTGTCATTTGATCGGAAAACCGGCCACCTGAAATTTTGATAATAGAAATTGAATAAAAAAGCTGCAACCCAAACCATGAAAAAGACCGATGATCTTCTAACCGTCAGGAAGCTGGTTAAGCATTTTGATATTTCAGGGGGATTTCTGGATCAGCTGGCCATTGAAAATAAACGCATCATCCGCAAACATACGACGGTTAAAGCGTTAAATGAGATCAGTTTTTCAATCACGCAACAAGAAACCCTGGGCGTTGTCGGCGAAAGCGGCTGCGGCAAGTCAACGCTTGCCAGGACCATCCTCGGTTTGTATCCTCCAAGCAGTGGAGAGATCCTTTATCGAAACCGGCGAATGGATCACCTCAATTCTCAACAGATGCTCCCTTTTCGCAAAAAAATGCAAATGATCTTTCAGGACCCCTATGCTTCGCTAAATCCTCGCATGACGGTTAAAAAAACGCTTGAAGAACCGGTCATTTTTCATACGCGATCCATCACACCCCGGCAAGTGAAGGAAAAAGTGGCGGACGTCATGCAGCAGGTGGGAGTGGATCCCACTTGGGCGGATCGCTATCCTCACGAATTATCCGGTGGGCAGCGGCAACGGATCAGCATTGCCAGGGCGTTGATGGTGGATCCGGAATTCGTCGTCGCCGATGAACCGGTATCGGCCCTGGATGTCTCAATCCAGGCTCAAATATTAAACCTGATGATGGATGCCCAGGAAAAAAGAGGGCTAACCTATCTGTTTATTACTCACGATCTGTCTGTGGTAAAGCATATCAGCACCCGCGTAGCGGTCATGTACCTGGGGACCATCTGCGAATTGGCGAAAACCCGGGAACTGTTTCAGTCACCCCGCCATCCCTATACCCAAGCGCTTTTAAGTGCCATCCCGGAATTGGGCCAACAAAAACCCAAGCATATTAAACTCAAAGGCGAGGTTCCCACCCCTATCAACCTCCCCCCCGGATGTGTGTTTCACGCCCGATGTCATTATCGAAACGACCGATGCACTCTGGAAATTCCCCGTCTTATCCGTCTCAGTTCAGGGGTTGATGTGGCCTGTCATGGCGTTGAAGAAGGCCGGTTGTAGGAGACGTTTAAAAACCGACCGATCGCTTTAACAAAGATATGCACACCGATTTCAAGAACCGTTTCATCGATATCAAAATGCGGTGAGTGCAGGGGAGACAAAATTCCCTTGTTTTCATTAGAGCATCCCAAACGCATAATGGCACTGGGGCACGCCATGGAAAAATATGCAAAATCTTCCGCACCGGTTGAGGGGACGAGGGAAAATATATTCTCCTCTCCGAGAACAATCGCCGCGGCCTCAAGAAGAGACTCGGCCACCTTTTCATCATTGCAGCATCCCGGGACACCCTCCTGTATGTCAAGGTCGCATGTAACTTGGAATATTTTCTCGATACCGTCGGTAACTTCTCCTAAACGCTTAATGAGGAACAACCTCGTTTCATCTGAAAGGGCACGGATGGTTCCATCCAAAATGACACTTTCAGGTATCGCGTTGGGAACATCGCCTCCAATAAATTTTCCAACCGTAATGACCGCGGTATCCGTCGGCTTGATATTGCGACCGATGATCGATTGAATCTGCATTACAAAGGAGGCACCCGCCACAATGGGATCGATCCCCTCATCCGGCTTTCCCCCGTGGGCCCCTTTCCCTGTGACGGTCAGTGTAAAGCGATCCGAAGAAGCGTAACCGCGCCCCTTGGTAATGCCGGCCTCGCCCACCGACAGATCCGGCGCCATATGGCATGCGATGATCCTCTGGACCGTCGGATCTTTAAGAACGCCCCTTTCGATCATGGCCCTGGCTCCGGAAACCCGCTCCTCTGCAGGTTGAAAAAAGAATTTTACACTTCCCGGCATTTTTGAGACCCACCCCGATTCCATGAGAGTTTTGGCCACACCCAGTAATATCGTTGTATGGGCATCATGCCCGCAGGCGTGCATCACACCTGTATTTTGGGACATGTACGGGGCATTCGTTAACTCTTTTATGGCCAAGGCGTCGATATCGGCCCTAAGGCCGATGGTGTCGCCTTTCCGTCCTCCTCTGATCAATCCGACAGCGCCGGTCATGTCCGAAAACCGGGTCACTTCAAGGCCCAGTTCTTCTAATATCTTAACGATTTTATCCGTCGTTTGGACCTCATGGAATGCGGTTTCAGGGCACATATGAAAATCACGCCGAACCTGGATCAACCAGTTTAAAAAATCGGGGTCACTTTGAAACATATCCAAATTCCAAAAATAAGGGTTTAAGCCGTTAAACCAAAATCTACCATTTGTGGACGAACACTCATTGGGATTGACTAAGTTTTTGGTTTACCGAGTACTTCGCTGAACATCTCCATGTTCCAGGTTTTGGAATCGGCGATGTTCTGACGAAATTTAATAAAATCGATGGTATCCTGACCCGTGATTTTTTTGGTATTGAAGGCGCCAAACCCCAAAAAGGCTTCGCCACCCATGTTTGCCGCCAACCAGTGTCGATTGCCGTTTTTACAAATATCCCAAAAGTATTTCTTTTTCATGCGTATCCCGTCAATCGATTTAATGAGACAACCCGGAAACAAGTTGGAAAATGTCCAGATAATCTTGTCTACCTCTTGATCGAGAAGTTCAAAATCCGCATGGGGCTGATGTTCTTTAACAAAGGCCCGAGCCTCTTTAAACGCGCTTCCGGATTCAAACTCACCATAAACGATCTCCCCGTCCTGGATATATCGATCGGTGATGACCATCGGGTTGCGGACCCATTTTCCATCTACTTTCAAAACCGGCACACACTTGCTGATGAGGTTCTTGGCCTTAACTTTATATGCCGACCACATCTCACACGACACGCAGTTCCACATCGCGTCTTCGATACCGAGAAACCACGGGAGAAAATCACTCGAGCCGCCGTCCGGTGCGCTACCATGTCTGGGCCCTGCCTGTCCGAAAATGGCAAGATCCGATGAAATGGTGATATCACAGGCCATTCCGATCTCCTGGCCACCGGCCACGCGCATTCCGTTTACTCTGCAAACCACCGGTTTTTTGCATGCCAGAATCGAATCAACCATATGATTAAAAAGCTCCATGTACTGACCGTATTCATCCGGCCTCATACTGTAGAACTCGCTGTATTCTTTTGTGTTTCCACCGGTGCAAAAAGAATAGGGGCCGGTGCCCGTAAAAACCACGGCGACAACACTTCGGTCCAGAGAAGCATTCTCAAATCCGGCGATAACACCCTTGACCATTTCCGTGGTGTACGAATTGTACTGCCTTGGATTGTTTAATCGAATCCATGACACAAAAAGCTTGTCCACTCTGTTTCCTTTTGGATCCGTCAAGGGTCGTTTTTCATAAACCACGCAGGGCTCCTCTTCCCCCCAATGGACATCGGTGTGCAATGCATGGTCTTTCTGTTCGTTGTCTCTCGGCATCCATTCTATCGTCATAATTTTTCATCCTTTTTTTAAAAAGTTGGCGATTGACATTTCTATTCTAAAAAAGATCGATCGGGTGTCCTAAAAATCCGGAGTCAGAACAATCCGCTTATCCGGAGATTGCTCATGGACCTCCTTGAAAGTATCGACGATGGTGCTCATGGGTCGTGTCTGAACAAAAGCCTCAATGTTGATTTTTCCTTTAAGTACCATGTCCAGAACAACCGGATAATACTCCGGCAGGCATCCCCAGGTTCCCAATATTTCCGCGTTAAAGGCCATCAGCCGGCCAAATGCATATTCCACTTTTGCAGTACCATAACCGATAATGATTAATTTGCTCACAAAACTGACGAGGCGCAACGCAATTTCCTGCCCGCCCCGGGCACCGGTGACTTCAAATATTTTCCAACCAAAACTGGGCAGCCCCACTCTTTTGCAGATCGCCTTGAATTCTTTGCTAACGGTTCCGGCGTCTTTATCACTTGAATTGATCACAAAGTCAGCGCCGTAATTTAAGGCTCTCTCAAGCCCCTCGGGGACCAGATCAATACCCACAACGGTTTTGGCCCCCAGAGCCTTGGCAATCTGCCCCATATACTGCCCAACCCCACCGGCAATACCCACGACCACGACATTATCACCCGGCTGTAAATTCCCGCGAAGAGACGCCTGATAAGGTGTGGTTGCCGCATCTGCAACAACCGCCAGATTTGCCAAAGGGATCGTACCCCGATCCTTCACCTCGCAAAGGTCGATGCCGGGCACCGGAATATGACTTGAAAATCCGCCATATATTCCGAGGCTGTTTCCGGGCATTTTCTGGGCAAGGCACCGGTTGCCCAGGCCGGTCTTACATAAAAAACATTTTCGGCACGGCATCACCGCTGGAACGAGAACCTCTTTACCCACCCATTGTTCATCTCCAGCCACCACTACCCCTGAAATTTCGTGTCCCAGTGTCAGCGGGGGTTTTGAAATGGTAGGGACTCCATCATAAAAATAACCCAGATCCGTGTGGCAAACCCCGCACCCTGCAACTTCCACCAACACTTCACCGGATTTTAGCTCCGGTACGGGTAATTCCGCTTTCTCCATCACTCCTGGAGTGGTTACTTTTGTCTCTCTGTTGTACGAGGCAGGCTGAACCATCCGCCAGGTCTGTATCTGATCAGGTACGTTTGCCATTTATCCCTCCTTTAAGTTTCACTCGAGTCCGATCATGCGGGCCAAAGCCGATATGAGTCCTTGGCAATCTTTTTAAGAATATATGGACCGATTGACAAAGTTAATAGAGTTGTATTTGTTATCGCAGCACCGGCGGATGATCCCCTTGAACCATCCCTTTGCTGCCTCGATTCACCGGCAAGCCTGGTCGCACTCCCGGGCACCTTAGGGTTCGCGTTTCTACCCAATTTTAAAAGGGGGTTGCTGCCGGTGGTAGATGTTATCCCAATACGGTTTATCGACCCAATGGGCTTATATTATAGCTATAATGTAACTAACTTAATTCTATTTTGTCAATATCTTTTTGAAATCCGAAAAGGTATTTACGCGACTCATTTCACGATCAAATTTAAGCCCTTGACTCAGTCAAAAAGTAGCTGTAATGTAGCTTTATTCTTTTTTCTATCTCTATCATGTCTAAACGAAATTTAGGATTTTTTGGCCGGATCAAGGCGGATTAAAATTTTAACCCCAGGCATATGCCTCTATTTTAAGGATTACAATTTTATATCCAGCGCCGATATGGACTAAAAAGAACAGTTTTTTTCAGGCACGATATAACAGACAACTAAATTACTGCAGACCCCTTCCGGTCAGCCACAGCACCTGGCAGAAGTGTCGAATGCGGTGGTCTGCAGATTCTAAAAAATGGGCCGTCATATTGCATTTTAAGTATTTTTTATTGAACCGGTAAAAACGATCAGGAGGATAACATGCTATTAAACGGAAAAAACGCCATTATCACCGGCGGATCACAGGGCATCGGTACGGCAACCTCCCTCGAACTGGCTCGGGAAGGAGCAAACATCTGTCTGACCTACCGAAAACACGAATCAGAAGCCATGACGATCAAAGATGAAATCGAGAAGATGGGACGAAAAGCCCTGGCCATTCAATGCGATACCTCTTCCTTTGCCCAAGCCGAACAGGTGGTAAAAACTGTAGTCGATGTTTTTGGCGGTGTCGACATTCTGATCAACAACGCCGGTATGAACTGGGATGGCGTTTCCTGGAAAATGAGCGAAGAGCAGTGGGACCGGGTCATTGCGGTCAACCTAAAGGGATACTTCAATTTTACCCGGCAGGTCGCACCCCTTCTGAAGTCACAAAAATCCGGCAAAATCATCAACGTCACCTCCATAAACGGTCTTCGTGGAAAATTCGGTCAAACCAACTACTCCGCATCAAAAGCCGGTATCATTGGGTTCACCAAAGCACTCGCCAAGGAGTTGGGCGCTTTCGGTATCAACGTCAACGCTGTTGCACCGGGATTGATCGAAACCGCTATGCTCAAAGAGTCCGACGCCCGGGACAAAATTATTGATCTAGCCATGGGTGAATCCGCTTTAAAGCGGGTCGGCCAACCGGAAGATCTCGCCAATTTAATTGTCTTTTTAGCCTCTGATAGAGCCGGCCATATTACCGGCGAAGTCATTAAAATAGATGGCGGGCAGTATATCTGATAACATGGAATGAAAAATAACAAATAATTTATAATTAATTATTTTTGTGTAATTTTTCACAAAAACCCGTATCAAAATATTTTTCATGCTTGAATCAAATATTTTCATTCCAAAGATGATGATAAAAGATCGGGGCAGCGTAACTGCCATCAATTTTAAATATTCAATCGGCAACATTCAATAACCATTCACCATCAAGGGGATCATTATGGACAAGGTAGGTATCATCGGCGTCGGCCAAAGCGTTTTTGTCCGACAGTATCCGGGGTCTATACGGGAGCTGGCCTTTGAAGGCTTCAAAAGCGCCATGACGGATGCCAAGATCAGCACAATAGATGTGGGCGCGTCGATCATCTGCAGCGCACCCGAGTATGACAAACAGCGATCGCCGGCCGGGGTTTTCGCCGAATATCTGGGACTCAATCCACAGCCCACATTTTATGTGGAAAGTCTCTGCTCTTCCAGCTCCATGGGGTTGCGCCTGGCTTACTCTCTGGTCAAAGCGGGTCTTCACGACGTGGTGGCGGTCATCGGTTTTCAGAAAATGTCTGAAATATCTTCTTCCGAATCCCAGGAAAGGATGGGCCGTGGCGCAGACATTCAGTGGGAAAGCCCTTTCGGAACCATGATGCCGGCCTATTATGCCATGTATGCCAGAGCGCATATGGAAAAATACGGCACCTGCCTGGAAGATCTGGCCCGCATCCGGGTCAAATCATCAACATACGGTCAACTCAATGAGATGGCGGTCTTTAGGAAGGCAATTACCTTTGAGATGTTTTCCGATCCGGAGAACCGGATGGCCGGCCCGGTTGCCAGCCCGTTGCGGGTCGGTGACTGCTGCGCCAACGCGGACGGCAGCTCGTGTATCATTGTGGCTTCCGAAGAAAAGGCAAAGCTGTTTTCAAAAAAACCGATTTGGATTATGGGGCTGGGCGCCGCGACGACCAGTGTCAATCTGGCCGGAAGAGATCTGTTCACCGGCTTAAGTGTGGCCCAACAGGCGGCCGAGCAAGCTTATCAAATGGCGGGAATCACGCCCCGGGATGTCGACGTGGCTGAAGTCCACGACTGTTTTACCATTGCAGAGCTCATGGCTTATGAGAATTTAGGCTTCGCCAAACCCGGAGAGGGAAAGGACCTGATTCAGGGCAAAGAAACCTACAAGGAAGGGAGTATTCCGGTCAATGTAGACGGCGGGCTTCTTTCCAAGGGGCATCCCATAGGCGCCACCGGCGGATCACAGGTGCGAAGCATCGTTTTGCAGTTAAGAGATGAAGCCGGTGAGATCCAGGTCAAAGATCCGGAAATCGGCCTGGTTCACAATATCGGCGGCGTGGGACTTTATGGCAATGTCACGATTTTAGGGAGATAACCGATGCGCAAAAAAAAAGAGATAGACGACCGATTTAAAAAATTTGGAACTGTCAGCTTCACCGCCATCTCCAAAATCAACGACTTCATTACTCATCTTGAAGAGGGAAAGGTGATGGGGACTCGATGTGTGGATTGCGGAATGACTTTTTTCCCCCCCAGAGCGGACTGCTATCAATGTCTGACCAGTCATATGGAATGGTTTGAAGTAACCGGGACCGGCAAACTGGTCACGTTCAGCAGACTTCAATACGGACCGGTGGGTTTTGAAAACGACCTGCCCTACAGTATCGCTCTTTTGGATTACGGTGATTTTAAGATTTTCGGCCGGCTGGGAGATGATATTTCTAAAGAAGATATCGAAATCGGAATGGAATTAAAAACCGTTGTGAACTCGCTGCCAAACGGACAGTTGAATTTTGTATTTCAACACGCCTAAACCGGATAACTGGAAGCAAAGAATACCGGCCCAGAGGATCGGGCTTTTTGAGACAAAATAAAAGGCAGGATTAAAATCATGACAACCTATAAAAACCTCACCGTTGAAATCAGTGACGGAGTTGCGAAAATCACCCTCGACCGTCCCAAGCATAATGTCTTTAACCTTGAAATGATGGACGAATTCCGCACGGAACTCGAAAATCTGACCTCCGATACCACCCTTAAGTGTGTGGTTATTTTCGGAAAGGGACCCAGCTGGTGTGCCGGCGTTGAAGTGGCGGATCACAAACCGGATACGGTGGATGAAATGATTTCGGTTTTCAACAGCATTTTCGATTCTATAGAACGAACCGAAGTACCCGTCATTGCTGCCGTTCACGGGGCCTGCCTGGGTGGCGGCATGGAAGTGGCCATGGCCTGTGACATCATCATCGCCTCAGAAAGGGCCGTATTCGGCCAACCCGAAATCAAACTCGGCTTCTTTCCGCCATACGCTGCAATCCGGCTGCCTCAACTGGTGGGTCCGGCCAGAGCCGTCGAAATCTGCACCACCGGAAAAAGATATTCCGCACAAGAAGGCTATGACATGGGACTGGTCTCCTCGGTTGCAACGTCGGAAGACTTTTCGGCGTCCGTGGATCGCATGATAAAAGAGATCCGATACTCCAGCCCGCTCATCATCCGTCTCAATAAACGGGCGGTCAAAGAGCATCTTCACATGAGTTACCCGGAAAACATTGAAAAAGTGAGTGATCTGTTTCTAAACAGACTCATGAAAACTGAAGACACTCTCGAAGGAATCGCCAGCTTTGAGCAGAAGCGGAAACCCGAGTGGAAAAACAGATAATGGAGAAACCATATGTCTCAAATCAATAAAATCGGCGTGATCGGCGCGGGTAACATGGGAAGCGGCATCGTACAGAAAATCGCCCAGGAGGGCATTTTTGTTGTCATGGTCGATACGGATGACGCGTTTGTCCAGCGCGGTCTCGATAATATCAAAAACTTACTGCAAGAAGGTGTCAAGCGAAAAATTTTCAACCCCCGGCAGGTGGACGACATTCTGTCCAGAATCACCGGAACCACTGATTTTAATGCCGTGGCGGATGCAGACCTGGTCATCGAGGCGATTTTTGAAGACAAGGCCGCTAAATCCGATCTCTTTAAAAAGTTAGATGAGATCTGTTCTGAAAAAACCATCCTTGCCACGAATACTTCGAGCTTTTTTATTGAGGAATTTGCCAAAAAAACGTCACGTCCCGATCGTTTCATCGGACTCCATTACTTTTTTCATCCAGCTAAAAACAGGTTGCTGGAAGTCATTCCCCACAAAAAAACGAGCCGGGAAACCCTGGAAAAAGTTTTATTGGCCGCCAAAATGCACAATAAAACCGCCATTGTAGTACAGGACGCGCCGGGATTTGCCGTCAACCGCTTTTTTGTGCCGTTTTTAAATGAGGCGGTCCGGATGCTGGAAGAAGGGATCGCTAATATTGCCACCATTGAAGAAGCTTCCAAGAGGGCTTTTAAAATCGGCATGGGCGCCTTTCAATTAATGAATGTCACCGGCATTCCCATCGCGGTTCATGCCTCGACGACTCTGGGCAACGAACTCGGCCCGTTTTACATGACCTGTGACCGGCTGAAGGCTCAAAAAGAAGCGGGAAAAAACTGGGACCTCTCCGGTTCGGTCAAAGAAGCTGGGATAGAGGGGATTATAGATCGCTTTCATGGTGTCACTTTCGGCGTGGCAACCGCGCTGGTGGATGAAGGGGTTGCATCCATCGAAGACATTGACCGGGGTGCAAAGATCGGGTTGCGTTGGATTCGGGGACCATTTGAAATCATGAATCATATCGGTATCGACAAAACCCACGATCTGGTTTCAGCTATTTGTCGGAAATACCCGGATTTCAAAATGCCCCAAATTTTGGAAAAACAGATGCAATCGGGCAAGCCGTTTGAATTCAATTTTGTGGACCTTTCAATCAAAGAAAACATTGCCACCATTACCATCAACCGGCCTGAAGCCATGAACGCCCTCAATGAAACCGTCGTTGCCCAGCTCGATGAACAATTCACCAAAGCTGAAAACAACCCGCGAATTAACTGTATTGTCTTTGAAGGCGCGGGCAAGGCATTTGTCGCAGGCGCTGACATTAAATATTTCATCCGGAAAATAAAGGCAGGCCAAATATCGGATATTGAAGCGTTTACCCGGAAAGGGCACGCCCTGTTTTTGCGGATCGAAAACTCGAAAAAACTCACCATTGCCCTTTTAGACGGCCTCTCTTTAGGCGGTGGAAGTGAACTCGCCCTCGCCTGTCAGACCATTTTGGCCACACCGGCCGGGTCCATGGCTTTTCCGGAAACCGGCATCGGAATATTCCCGGGACTCGGCGGAATGCTTCGCTTATCTCGACACACGGGTGGAGAACTGGCCAAGTATTATACGTTTACCGGCTTTCCTTTAAATGCGAAAGAGGCACAAGAACTGGGTATTGTTATTGATATGGTTTCTCCGGGACAGGTCGCGTCCAAAATCAAAGCCCTTTCAGAAGGAGACAAACCGGACAAGTATCGCCCCCGGGAACTTGGCGAACCGTACAAAACACGGGCAGCCACCTGCTCTTCAATGAATTTAAAAAAGCTTTTGTCAAAAGAGGCGATCACGGGCGTTCCGGAAGAACTGGCCGCCAAAACGATGAAGGTCATCGGTTTCAAGGCGCCCCTGGCCATAAAAATCGCAAACGAAATTATCAACGCCCAGCAAGGCAAGCCAATTTCCGAAGCCATTGAAATTGAACTGAGCCGGCTTGAAGAGATCTTCTCCACGTCCGATGCCCTCGAAGGGCTCTCATCCCTGGGTCGAAAACGCCCGGAGTACAAAGGAAAATAGATCCCCCGTGAAGCAGAACTGACACACTATGGATGGAAAAAACAGTGCACCCATGATGAACCTCGACTATCCGATCGGGTTGAAGTATATTAAAAAATCGGGATGGATGACCATTTGGAACCGTTTGAGCCTGAAAATGAACCCAGGTGCGCTGAATGTATAAAGGTGGCCGCCGATAAATACAAAACCATCCATACGAATAATAATTTGTTTAAGAACGGGACTCAAATATCAGGAAAACTTTTGAGATGAATAGAAACGTCAAAGAGAAACCGGCACTGCTCATCATCGACATGGTGAAAGACAATTTTATGGATGAAAAGCGCCTCTCCGTCACTCTCTCGGCAAGACAGACCATCGATCCCATTAATCATCTCATTGAAAACTTCCGGGAGCATCAATGGCCGGTGGTGTTTTCAACCGATGCCTTTCATAAAGACGATTTTATTTTTACCGGTCGAATGAAGCCTCACTCCCTAGCCGGTACCACAGGTGCCGAGGTCACCGATGCTCTGGATAAAAAAGCCCAAGATCTCTGGCTTCCCAAACCCCGGTTTTCAGCATTTTTCAATACCGATCTTAATGAGTGGCTGAAAGATAGAGAAATCACGTTGTGCGCGGTGGCCGGTATTGCCACCAATTTTTGCGTTTTAACCACTGCAATGGATGCTTTGTGCCATGATTTCAAAGCCGTTATTCTGGAAGATTGTTCGGCTGCATTTTCCGAAAAAATACATCAACAAACCCTTGACAATTATCGCAAAAATCCCTTATCCCCCTTGTTTAAAATTCTTACATCCCAAGAATTAATAGCGGAGCTCATCTGACGCGGTTAAACATAAACCCCTATTTTAAAACAATATTTTGGTGGGTCATCTCCCGATTAGTTGTCGTTCATGCCCATTTTTGCTTTAAAATAAAATAGGTCTAAAAGCCATTTCAATCTCCGGTCTGATTTTTTTCATTTTTTTGACTTAGATCAATGATAGCTGTGGATAAATCAGTATAATGGTGTCAAAATCAAAAACATAAGGAGAACAAAAATGGCTACTTTTGAGGGATGCCCGGGTTCCAGGACAATGGATTTTAATCAGGATGATGGTGACGCGGAACAAAGCGTTGGTAAAATCAAATCACAACTGGGCCAATGGCCGATCCAAATGCACCTTATTTCCCCTACCGCCCCCTACTACCAAGGCGCAGACGTGGTACTAACCGCTGACTGCGTGGCCTACGCGCTCGGTGATTTTCACCGTGAATATTTGAAAGGTAAAAGCATTGCGATTGCCTGCCCCAAACTCGATTCGGATCAGGATATTTATCTGGAAAAAATTAAAGCCTGGTTTGATGAAGCCAAGATCAACACCTTGACCGTGTTGATTATGCAGGTCCCCTGCTGTATGGGATTGATGGGCTTGGTCGAGAAAGCGGCGGAGTCCGCTTCCAGAAAAGTTCCCACCAAATGTGTGGTCGTTGGGGTTCAGGGCGAGATTTTGCAGGATGACTGGGTTTAACAGCCTTTTATACCTTCAAATTTAGATGAATGAATAGAAAAAGGATCAAAAATGTGCCAGAGCTATAACAAAACCTGTGCCTGCGGTCGGAACACGGCGGAAATTTTTTTCGGGAATATGCTGTTAAATGAAACAGCGGTCGCGCAAGTATACTGTCCCGAGTGCAGCCGGACGATCGACGCCGAAAAATCGAGCAGGGTTTGGGATAATGGATGGGTGCTTGAATTGAATATGGACTATGTTCAAACTTATGCCACCACCTTTGGAATTGCCCCTGATGATATTACCGCTGAAAAAATTTTCGATCTCGGATATGCTACCTGGGTCGGTATTACCCCAGATGATACCCGGAGGCGGAACACCGAACGCGCAGAAATCCAGAAGCTGGCCAAAACAAATGTTTTGGCTTATGTTCAGGCGATGAAAGAATGGGGCATCGGACGGGAAAAACGATTTACCGATGAAGGTTGGCGAAAGATGACTGGTGGCAGACCGTCATAAGCGTTACATGTTAACCCATTTTGCTTTACCGCGGGTCCGGTTCATGGCGGCACCTTTTCATAAAATTTAAGAAAATCTCCAAATCGTATTTTTGTTCACCACATCATCTTTGTGGCATTCCTACCCCAAACACCACTTTACTTTGTCCTAAAAACCGGGTCCCTTGGACCCGGTCAAAGGACGGAATTTTCCAAAGTCAAATAAATGTTCCGCCTGTTCAATAAGTTCTTTACAATCTTCATAAAATTATTTTAAAAATCATAAATTAAATCAAACCCTGTCTTTTTTACCCAACTGATCTTATGCGGATTGATGGACCGAATACCTGATGGAAAAAGTAAGATTATCTAAAATTATGTCCGAGCGGGGCTTATGTTCACGACGTGAGGCAGACACCTGGATTGAACGCGGATGGGTCTATGTTGATAATCAACGGATCACCCTACTCGGCACCAAAATTTATCCTGATCAGGACATTTCTCTGAGCAAACAGGCACAATCGCACCAAAGCCGATGGGTTACCATTTTACTTAACAAACCGATCGGCTATGTGTCCGGCCAGCCGGAGAAGGGCTATCGTGCCGCTGTCAGCTTGATCTCACAAAATACGCACTTTACCCCGGATCGAACATCAACGCGTTTTACAACCATCCACCTTAAGGGCCTTGCACCGGCCGGGCGTCTGGATATCGATTCCCAGGGGTTGATGGTGCTGACCCAGGATGGCCGCATCGCCAAGCAGTTGATCGGTAAAAACTCAAAGATTGAAAAAGAGTATCTGGTCCGGATAACCGGCAAACTCGATAAAATCGGACTCCAACTGCTCAACCATGGTCTCAGCTTTGACGGCGTACCTCTTAAATCCGCCCGGGTCTCATGGCAGAACCGGGACCAGTTGCGATTTATCTTAACACAAGGCAAAAAACGGCAGATTCGCCGCATGTGCAATCAGGTTGGACTCACTGTTGTGGGCCTCAAACGGATCCGCATCGGTAAAGTTAAACTGGGACGACTGCCAACAGGACAATGGCGATACATGGGTCCATCGGAAAAATTCTAGCCGGCATCAGAAAATTCAAAGTTGACATCGACTCGGAAAACAGGGATATCTCTCTGAAAACCTCCGGACAAACTTTAAATCCATCCCTTAGAATCGCTCCGATGGTTTGGTTAAAATTCCGGAGATGAGGTTTGACCCAGAGAAAATCGACATGTTAAATATGGAGATCGAGTCTTTGATCAACAAGTTCCTACCCAGACACATAACCGCGCTCGAGCTGGGAAAAAAGAGTTATTATCGGTCAAGGCTGATCCTGATGCGTAAATGGACCCCTCTGCCCCCCTGTTTTTCATCAGATTTGGGAGAACTTTTGGATGACAAATAAACCGAGCATTGAAGCGCTTCAAAAAAAGATCCAAACCCTGCAACATGAAATCGAGATCTATAGAAAAAGAGAAACACGTGTGGATCTCATACAGGATCGATTTTTTCAGATTGTGGATAGTATTTCCATACCGACCTTTGTGATCGACAGAAATCATACCGTGACGCATTACAACCGCGCCATGGAGAATCTGACCGGCATTTCAGCAAATAAAATCATCGGCACTCAAAAGCAATGGAAAGCGTTCTATAGCAAAAAACGTCCCGTCCTGGCTGATTTCATTGTTGATCAGGCCACGGAAAAAACCATCGATAAATATTACAAAGATTCCTATCAAAAGTCATCTGTTCAGAAAGGGGCTTATGAGGTAGAACGTTTTTTTCCGGCAATCGGAACCCAAGGGAAATGGCTCTTCTTTACCGCCGCGCCTCTGAAAGACGCAAATGGAAACATCCTGGGAGCTGTAGAAACCCTTCAGGATGTCAGTGAACGGAAGCAAGCGGAAGAGACGCTCATTAAATCGGAAAAGCGCCTGCGGACGCTTTTAGGTCTCGCCCCATATTCAATCGTCGTATTTGATATGGACGGATGTGTCACCTACCTCAATACTGCATTTACAGAAAAGTTCGGCTGGCATTTAGACGAACTAAAAGGCAAACGAATCCCTTATGTCCCTCCGGATTTAAGAGGAGATGTCTCAAAAAATATAAAGCGCCTCGCAAAAGAAAAAGTGATCCTGCGCCACGAAACCAAACGGCTGACAAAACAGGGGCAAGTTCTGGATGTGGTGCTGCGCGCTTCCGTTATTCTAGATTCAAAGGGGGTACCGGATGGAGAATTGGTCATCCTCCGGGATGTCACCCAGGAAAAGCGGATCGCTCGAAATAATGAAGCCATGCATCGCATCAGTATGGCCCTTCCGGAATTTTTTGAACTGCACGACCTGTTTGATTACGTCAGCAATGTCATTAAAGAACTGGTGGGAACCGAAGGAGGGGTCGCACTTTTACTGGATGAGCAGCGTCAGCAATTCTTTTTTATGGGAGCGGCATATGATGACACGGCCACGGAAAAGAGGTTAAAAGAGGTTCGCCTAGGGATTGATGAACTGATTGCGGGTCAGGTCATCCATTCGGGAAAACCGATGCTCATCAATAAGATCTCCAAAGATACCGAATTTAATATGAAAAGAGACAAGCGTTTGGGTTATGAAACCCGAAATCTCCTTTTAACGCCTTTGCGCAGTCACGACCGTGTGATCGGGGTATTATGCGCCATCAATAAAAAGGGAGGGGATTTTGATGAGGCGGACGTGGATCTGTTAACCATGTTGGCCGGTACTGTGGTCCTTTCCATTGAAAACGCCCGGTTTGCAGAGGAGGTGAAAAAAGCATACCTGGAGGTTTCTAGCCTCAACAGGGCCAAAGATAGGGTCATCAACCTGTTGTCCCATGAGCTTCGAACGCCGATTGCGGTACTTAATTCTTCTTTGTTGACTTTGGAGAAACGGTTAACCCATCTACCAGAGGATAACTGGAAACCGACCCTGGCCAGGGCACGACGAAATTTAGATCGTTTGCTGGAAATGCAGTATCGTGTCTATGATATTATGAATGAAAAAACATTCAAAGCCTATGATATTTTATTGAGACTTCTAGATCAGTGTTCAGACGAATTGGAGGCTCTTGTTGCACAAGAGTGTGGAGAAGGTGCTGTTATCGAACGGATTCGAAAACGGATAGAGGAAGAGTTCGGTTCCAATGAATATGTGGCTGAGAGAATTCAAATCGCAGATTTTATAAAAAACCGGTTAGTCGCTCTAAAAAGTTCCTTTGAGCACCGTGAAATTCATATTCAGACCCGATTCGAGCCCGCCCCCGACATCTATATCCCTTCTGACGCGCTTCAGAAAATCATCGACGGTCTGCTCAAAAACGCAATCGAAAATACACCTGATGAGGGACAAATTCAAATTGAAGCGTACCAAAAGGGCAAGGGAACAGAAATGGTTGTGGCGGATTATGGAGTGGGTATAACAAAAGAAAACCAAAGCCGTCTTTTTGAAGGAATCTATGCCACTCAGGAAACGTTGGATTATTCCACCAAACAGCCCTTTGATTTCAACGCGGGAGGCAAGGGGATGGATCTTTTACGGATGAAGATTTTTTCTGAACGGTATCATTTTAAAATTGAAATGAATTCCATCCGTTGCCCGCAAATTCCAAAAGACAGCGATATTTGCCCCGGCAGACTGAGCCGCTGCGCCTGGTGCAAACAAAAAAAAGGCTGCCACCAATCTCCAGCCACTACTTTTACGCTATACTTTCCCCCACCCCAATGACCAACGTCGGCAATCCTATCGCGTCAGCAGTGTTTCATCCTTAAGCGTCTTGCCGAACTTTTCAACCACCTCTTGAACGGTCAGGCCTTTCTTCTCATCATCTTTAACATCCAGCTGGATGCGGCCCTGATGTAACATGATCATCCGGTTCCCGTACCGCAGGGCTTGATTCATGTTGTGGGTTACCATCAATGTGGTGAGTCCATTTTCGCGAACCATCACCTCGGTGAGCTTCATCACTTTCTGAGCGGTTTTTGGATCCAGGGCCGCAGTATGTTCGTCCAAAAGCAGCAGCCGAGGTATGCTCAACGTCGTCATGAGTAGTGCCAAAGATTGGCGCTGCCCCCCCGACAAGAGACCCACTTTGTCTTTAAGGCGATTTTCGAGTCCCAATTCTAAAACCTTGAGTACTTCACGATACCGTTTACGACGTGCACGGGTGACACCCCATTTCAAACCACGTTTCTGACCTCTAAGCTCCGCCAGACACAAGTTCTCTTCAATGGACATTTCGGCAGCCGTTCCCCGTTTGGGGTTTTGAAAGACTCTCGCCAAATGACACGCCATACAATAATCAGGGGAGCGCGTCACATCCTCACCGGCGATCTCAACAACGCCTTTATCCGGCCGGTAGGTTCCGGCAACGATATTCAGTAAAGTTGACTTGCCCGCGCCGTTGGAACCGATGATGGTGACAAAATCCCCTTCACCCACATTCAGGGTGAGAGCATCCAAGGCACATTTTTCATCCTGGGTGCCTTTATTAAAAATTTTGGTAATACCGTTAAGCTGCAGCATGGAAACCGACACAGCTATACTCCTCTCAAATGAATCTTGCTTTCTCGTTTGCCCCTAATCGACGGTATGCCCAGCGCTATAATCACCATTAAACCGGTGGCCATTTTTAGATCGGTAGGTGCTAAACCCAGACGCAAACCCAAAGCGATAATAAAGCGATAGAGAACGGATCCGAAAACAGCTGCCGATGTTAGGCGAAAAACAGTGCGCGGTTGAATCAGCGCCTCACCGGTAATGATAGATGCCAGACCGGCAACAATCATACCGATACCCATACCGACATCGGCAAAGCCCTGATCCTGAGAAATGAGGGCGCCGGAAAGCGCCACAAGCCCATTTGATATCCCTAAACCCAAAATCGTGGCATTATCCGTATTGACGCCCAGAGAGCGGATCATTTGCTCGTTGTCACCGGTCGCCCGGAGTGCCAGGCCGTATTCAGTATGTAAAAAAAAGTCGATAATGACTTTAAATACCATTGCGACTAAAAAGAAAAAGATAATCACCGGTATAAAGCGCGAGATGGACATGTTCTCCATGGGAGTAAAAATGGTGGGGATGTACAATAATTGAATATTGGCTCGACCCATGATGCGAAGGTTGACTGAATAAAGGATCGTCATCATTAAAATCCCGGCCAGCAGACTGTTGATTTTAAGACGGGTATTGAGAAGCCCTGTCAGACAGCCGGCCGAAAAGCCTGCAATGATGGCAGCTATAGCTGCTAAAATCGGATTGAGACCTGCAACGATCAACCTTGCGCCCACGGCGCCTCCCAATGGAAAACTGCCGTCAACAGTGAGATCCGGAAATGCCAGCACCCGAAAGGTCAGGGCGATGCCGAGTGCGACCAGGGCATAGGCAAAACCTTGCTCTAAGGTAATCGGCATGACGCTCAGTATCATATGATGGGTACCCCCAAAATAGAACCGCGCCCTGAAGCCGAACAGGTCAGCTCAGGACGCGGAAAATTCATTATGGTTTACTTGTAAACCTTGTCAGCCATATCAATAAATTTCTGGGATATTTCGAGACCTTGTCTTGCAGCGTTTTTAAGGCTCAAATGAAAGGTCAGTTTTTCGGTCAGGCCTGACGGGATATCGCCCGGTTTTTTGCCTTCTTTTAAAATTTGAACCGCTTTCTTGCCGGCTGAATATCCCACTTGAAAATAATCAAACCCGAGTGAAGCGATGGCGCCAAGCGGCACCTGATCGTTGTTGCCGACAAAAAAAGGAATCTTGTTGGCATCCGCAACTTTGGTTACGGCGCCTAAAGCAGAGGCCACCATGTTATCTGATGTGATATAAATAGCGTCCACCCGACCCACTAGAGATTGGACGGCCATATAGACCTCGCTGGAATTGGAGATGGTCACTTCAATGAGCTTTAAATCTCTTTTTTTCATCGCCTCTTTTGTCCAACTGATACTTTTCACCGAATTGGCATCCCCGGCGTTATAAACCGTTCCCCAGGTTTTTGCCCCAGGTGCCATCTCATGATAAAGTTGAATTTGGCGGTCAATGGGCCAGGCATCTGAAACGCCGGTCACATTGCTCCCATCCGGACCCATGGTTTTAACCAGACCGGCGTCTACCGGGTCGGTGACGGAAGAATAAACCAACGGGATGGTTTTAAGAACTTTGACTGCTGCTTGTGCCGTGGGGGTGGCAATGGCATGTACCAAATCGATCTTTTCACTATTGAACTTTTGGGCGATGGTTTGGGCATTGGACATCTCACCCTGGGCGTTTTGATAATCGTACTCCGCCTCGACGCCGGCATCGGCCAAGGCCTTCTCAAAACCCTTTTGATCGGCTTCCAGCGCCGGGTGAGAAACAATAGTGGTCACACCGATTTTGAATTTTTTAGCCATCGCAGAACCGGGTATCAATAGAGCGGCGAACATGACTGCCACCATCAAAAAAGTCAATTTTTTACGCATAGGTGCCTCCTTTTAGAATAAAATTCCGGGTTGATGTTTCATGGGGAAGTATGATCAATTTTCCTCGAAGTATAGAAATGCTTTCCCATTCTTGTCAAGGAAAATCTCTTCCAAACAGCTGGGTGCCTGAATAAACAAAAAAGGGGTGGGGCTTGCTGATCTATTAATAATATTTTGCCGATTAGAGGCCGAGTGAAAATTTTTTTACGAGCAGTATCTGAGATTGGCGGGTTTCAGTTAATGTTTTTCTATCTTATTTTCAACACCGCTGCTGTGGCGCGAAATTTTGTATGATGCAATCGGATCGGTTCGGAGTTTTTCTTCCTCATCTCTATATTCCAAAATAAAGCAGATCGTTAGTGTCTGTCCACAAATGGTAGATTTTGGTTCAGAGCAAGGCTTGAGCAATTTTGAAACCGCAGGCATAGCGGGCTATGTCGAGGATTTCAAAAGAGCGAAAACGCCGCTCTGGGCC
>SDBV01002382.1_pt1 | contig 28074 bp, 18 predicted proteins | sample 2277081 | NCBI WGS metagenome assembly SDBV01 (sample SAMN10402039, study PRJNA504765) | marine sediment metagenome | isolation source: marine sediment core GS10_PC15, 223 cmbsf | place: Arctic Ocean: Southern Knipovich Ridge | collected 2010 | reverse complement strand
GAGAACCAATGGAAAGATACCAGTGAAAAAGCAGACTAATCTCAGTAGTGGTAGGGTGTGCAATTGGGCGGATAAATATTGAAGAACCAACGGGAACTTGTTATAAAAGCTGTATAATTTTTGTTAGATATACATAAGAGAGGGAAATAATATGCCGCAACATGAGCAGCAACAGACATTAGCGGAGCTTGTTAATGACCAAGAGACACTTCTATCCTTGGAGCCAGAGGAACTTGCTGCCTTTGTCCTCAAGGATCTCATCGCAAGTGACCATGCAGGTAATACTCTAAATCGTCATAACTACATCTTGGGATTCCGAAGTCAGTCTGAGGATGTACAGAAGGCAATCGTGGAAGCTTGGGTGTGGCTTGAGCGAGAAGGTTGTCTCGCACCTAAGCCTAGTCTAATACTTGGTAATGCTGTGTTTGTCACACGGCGTGGTAAGCGTCTTGCTGAATCACAAGACACATCAGAATACAAACGATCAGGGCTTCTTCCGAAAGAATTCTTACACCCAGTTGTAGTGCAGAAGGTTTGGTCGGCATTTATCCGAGGTGATTACGACACCGCAGTATTTCAAGCATTTAAACAAGTTGAGGTTGGCGTGCGAGAAGCAGGGTCATATGAGCATTCAGATATTGGCGTGCCGTTAATGAGAAAAGCATTCAATATTGATAGTGGGCCTCTTAGCGACCAAACAGCAGTTCCTGCTGAGAAACAGGCATTGTCTGATCTGTTTGCAGGGGCTATTGGATCCTACAAGAATCCACATAGCCATAGAAATGTTGCGGTCAATGATCCTGACGAGGCAGCAGAGATGATTATATTGGCAAGCCACTTGTTAAAGATTGTAGATTCCCGATCTACCAACCAAAACACAGAATCTACATTATAATAGAGTATCTAACAAGCGGTTCAATTCAGGTAATAAAAAGAACGTAATTCATTGAAATAAAAAAGATTTGACAAATATTGAAGAATCAACGGGAACTTGTTACACAGAAAGAAACAGTCTGTCTTCCCCGTTTTATGTGGGTTGCAATTATTGTTTTCAATTCCCATGCTTCACCGTTCCTTTCTTAATTTTTTCATGCGCTACGCCGTACCCCGATGTACCCGGTCAAACCCCAAAGCGGACATCTGTTTTTTCGCCCCAAACTTTTCGCCTGCTTGGCATCGCGGTACCGCAAGGCGCACAATCGGCGGGAAGGACCCGTGAATGATAGATACCCACCCAGCCGGCCCAACGGCCCGTCTGAAACGCCCCCTTTGCCGATATCCCGGGTCAACGACCCCCTCGCGATCCGAACGGCCAGCTGGCGGCAACGTCGGGCGAACCAGGACCATCCAGGCGGACAGGTCATCCAATGCCGGCAGTCGTGACGGAATACTCCCGGGCTCGATACCCCGGGCCCAGGACCGCCAGCCGGGGCGATCGACCAGGACAAGCAAAGCTCGGGCGCCTGGGGACCAGGCTCAGCCGACACCGGACCAGGCGGCTTAGAACTCGTCGGACCAGGGACCATACTCGGCCGGCCCCAGGCCGGACCCAGGACCGCCGGCAGGGACGATCGACCAGGATAAGCAAAGCTCGGACGCCTGGGGACCAGGCTCGGCCGACGCCGGATCAGGGGGCGCAGTACTCGGATGCCCAGGGACCAGACTCGGCCGGCCCAAGAGCCGATAAACCGGGCCTTGGTGACCGCCCCAGGGCCGGTCGGACCAGGCCAGCCAACCAGCCAAGCCCGGCGCGCATGTTGAGAAAAAACAACGCACGTAAGTCCAGTATTTGCGTTACCATTTGACATAATGTAAAAATGGCGATTGCAGCCCAGAAACGCGTATACTGGATACCGCGTATCCGGAAAAAGCGGACATGCGGACATTGACCCTCATTATTAGCTCAGAAACGCGGGGTTTTACTGCCAAGCGGACATCGGGTGTCCGCGCCGTTTTTTCTGCCCAAAAGCATGCACTTCGACATTGGTTATAAATCATTGCCATAACAAAGGTTGTGACTATGCACTCAAAAACCTTTATGTTTGCCCACATTCTCTTAAAGGTTGAGCAAATCACAGCCCGAATCCCTCCATCATCGCCCTGCGATTTTCATCAAAAACGTGGGTATAAACTGACGTCGTGAGTATGGATTTGTGTCCCAACAATATCCTGAGCGTTTCAAGGTCTTTGTACCTCGCATAAAAATGCGATGCGAACGTATGACGAAGCGAGTGTGGCGTCAAACTGAGCCCTGCATTGTCAGCCGTGGTTCTGATACGATAATAGAGACTTCCGTAGCTAAGTCGCTTTCCATTCTCATTGATGAACAGATAGCTCCGCGGCCTTGTTCGTTTACGATACTTTTTCAAATAACACTCGATGCGGCTGGCGAGGGCCGATGATATCTCAACGTTCCGTTGTATGCAGCCTTTTCCTTTACGAACGTTGATAATGAACTTGTGATGGCAAACAGGCAAATCACGTATCTGTAAATTACAGATTTCCGAAGGCCGCAGCCCGCTATTCAGACCGACGTCGATAATCATTTTGTTGACTACCGCTCGCTTAGAGCCGCGGGTTTCAGCGAGCTTGGCCTGGGTATCGATATAATCTCTGAGCCTTTTTACCTGTTCCTGGTTGAGATATTTATCGGGAGGCAATCCACCTCTCGACTTAATTCTTTTAGACATGATCATCTTTCAATTTTATCCAACTGATTTTAAGGATTCATGAGCACGTTGCGAACCGCCTAATAAATGCTTCTCGGGACGATATCCGGTCTCTTCTTTGACCTTTGCTACAAATAGCCCTTTTTTATTTGTAACCGTCGAAAGCGCCGCCTGCCTGGCCCATTCGATAGCGTCTTTGAAAATCGATACCTGCAGCTCCCGACGCTGACACTTCATCACAAGCCACTTGGTAATCTTTGCAAACGTATTCACTTCTTTGCCGCGTGGGCGCAGCGCCTGTTCTATCTCTCGCATGAACAACTTTTTTTGCTCGGCTATTTTCAAATCCAATTCCAAAATATTTTCAGAGATATTAACAATCCCTTTGTTTTTATCTGGTTTACTATTTGGTTTTGGAATTGGTAACGCTGGGCGAATTCCACCAATGCATTGGCGAATTCCACCAATGGGATTTTCGCCTTTAATCGCTGTTTTTTGCTTGCATTGGCGGCTTTCGACCTTTTTCCCCATTGGTGGAATTCGCCAATGGGCGGGACAGCTCAATAACGCGGTTTTTTCATCTTTGAACGCATACCAGATGGTCCGGTCCATCGCACGTTTATTGTACTTGCCGGTAATAAGAACACCTTCATCAATTAATATCTTAAGCGCACTACGAATATGCGCCCGGGTCATGTAAGGAAACAGCTCTTCAAAGGCATGCTGGCTATTGTAGGTCCACGTTCGACCATCGATGAGATGTTTCCCATTTGCCTTGTTGTGAGCAATCCAATACTGAAAATTTCTGTACAGTATCGCGGCATTAACACCGGACTTTTTCGCAATCTCAATATCAAACGTGTGTTCCATTTTTCGGCGCTCCATGCCTCAAAAAAATATCCGTAAATTTTCCAAAAAAGTGTTGACATATTGAAAGCAGGCCGATACGATGTGCTTGGTTAATCTGTCGTATCGGCGTTGCTACAAAAAGCAACGCTTTTTTTTATGCGCATATTATGCGTAAAAATCTATGTCGCTATACGATGAAGCGTGGTATGGTATACCGTTCAGAGGCTTACAAAGCAGTTTACCCAGCGTTTTGCCTTGCCGGGCAGTTTTTTCAACCCGGCAACACCGGTTCAAATCCGGTTGGGGCTATTTTGAGCAGGTGAGCAGTAGAAAGATGAAACTAGAACAAGAAGAAATCATATCTGCGAGCCTGCGGTCTACTCTCTCCTGTTCAACTTTCCTCACTCTGCTTGTTATTCGCTATTCGTCAATCATAGCTCAATCTGCTAACGACCAACAAAGCGTTCTTAACTTAGGCCTTAAAGTAAGGACAGCAACCCTACCAAGAACGCTATAGCTGCAGTTCCCCAGCACCATTTTCGCCATCCCGGTTTGAAACACCCGATAATCAAACAAAGAATCAGACAAATAATGCTCCCTTGAATGCCATAACTGTGCGGATGTTTTGTAATCCAAGTAACGGGCTTGAGGTGAATGAACAATTCAAACGACAAAATCAGAATAAAACTAACGAGCGTCGCGGCAATAATTCTTTTTGCATTTTGCATTGTTTGTGACTTGTTCCCCGCCTTGCCGCTGGATGTTTGTTTTTTAGAGACGTCTATGCACCATTCTTTAATGGTCGATATGCCAAGAAATGGGTCGTCTGATGGCTGTGGTAATGGCCTCTCAATCTGTTTGGATTTTCGTAGACTGACAGCTATTCGCATTACAAATTCATAAACGATATGAGCTTCTTTTTTTGCTGATTCAAAATCGTAGCTATCGTCCTCTTGTTTGTTATTGACACCGATTGTCCCGTAAAGTGGGAGAGGCCCAAGTTTATCAATAGCTTCATAAAGCTCTTCTGGTGTTTTGACATTTTTAGCGTAACCTGAGAAAAGGTTTAAGCGATTGTCGAATTTTTGCATTTTTCCCGTCCTTTTCTTTGGGTCGGTCTGGTCTCCAGCAGGCAGGACAGGACAAGCCATACCAGAAATCAGACCGTTCGACCGGCGTCCCAGCCAAACCCGTTAATCAATTTTCCATACGCCGATATTTTACTGGAAATACGCATTTTCGGCAATATTAGCCTTTCCCCCTGATATACCTAAATAACAGGACACGAAAACACCGACATTTATAAAAAGGTTTGTGCATTAAAAACTCCAAAGGGCATGAAATGAAAAAGATAATTATTTTACTTGTATTGTTATTATTTTGGGCTGGTTGTGAAAGTGGCCCCTTTGATAAAACGGCTTATAATCTCGATGGTTATGACAGGCAAGGCTACAATCTTTGGGGTTACAACAGAGCTGGCCATAACCGAGCAGGCTACAACAAAGAAGGCTATAACAGCAGTGACCAAAATTAATCTTGAGATTTAAATTTATTTCGATTATACTACCAATTGTTGAAGTATACTACCAATTGTTGAAGGAGGTGGTTAACCATGTCAATACGAAAGGCGGTCTTTTCGACATTAATGGTTGCCTTCTGTCTGAATGTAATGGCTTACGGGACAACTTACTATGTAAGCACCGATGGGAATGATTTGAACGATGGTTTATCCTGGGCCACGGCTTTTGCAACGATTCAAAAAGGTATCGATAGTGCCGGCAGTGGGGATATTGTTGATGTCAATTCTGGAACATATTCCGAAACGATAGGTTTTAATGGCGTATCCTGTACTTTGCAATCGGTCGACCCTAATGACTGGGATACAGTTGCAGCTACAATAATAAATGCTAACGATGCCAATTTAGCTACGGTTACTTTTGATTCCGGAGAAGATGTAAATTCTGTTATAAAGGGGTTCACTCTTACCGGTGGCAACTATGGGATATCGCTAAGCAATTCTTCAAGCCCGGTGATAAATAAATGTTTGATAATAGATGCTAACCTACACGGCATTTATTGTACTTCCGGCTCACCTGAAATTTCTCAAAATAAGATAGGTAAAAATACTGGTTATGGTATTTATTCTTCTGCTACGACGCCGCCAACTATCAAAAACAACTGGATTTATGACAATGATACAGGGGTCTATGTTACCGGAGCAACATCGGCAGGGACTATCAGGAATAATACAATCGTTGATAATACAACGTATGGGATTTATTTAAATACCGGCACCGCTCCTACTATTTCAAACTGTATTGTGTGGGATTGCAATGATGATTTATATAATTGCTCTGCTACTTATAGCGGTATAGAAGATGGGGATAGCGGGACGGGCAATATACTTTCTTATCCGTATTTTGCTGATTATGATGCGAATGATTTTTATCTCACATGGAACTCGCCCTGTGTAAACAGAGGTGATCCGAATACTTCCACCTCTGGGACTGATATTGATGGTGACAGCAGAGTGGTTGATGGCAGGATTGATATGGGGGCCGACGAACTTAATCTGGTTGCGAATCTTCTTAAGAATGGTGACTTCGAATGTGCCGACGCTAATGGAGAACCGTGTGACTGGGTGAATTACCTGGGCAGTTGGGATACAAGCACCGAGCGTCAGATAGTATCTGACGGCTATGATGGCAATTGTGTAAGAATAAGCAATCCGTCGGGAGTTGACTATGGAATTAAACAGGTAGTCGGAAACTTAATTCCTGGACGGGAGTATGCATTCAGCGTGTGGTGTAAGGGTACCACGAAAGAGAGGATTAATCTTCTAATTATTGACCCGAATTGGACTGGAGGAAACATTAATTTCGACGGGCTTCAGCAGATGTGTTCGGGGAATTGGACAAAAATGACTACATTCTTTACCGTGCCCATGAAAGATGCTAATGGTCAACCGGTGAGCGATGATGAATGGGAAGTTGCTTTGACCATGAGGCCGGGTGATTTTAACTATGTCACATTTGACAGCGCCGAACTAAGTTTAGCCTCAATGTATCTTCCGGCATATGGCTGTGTCAACGAGCCGAATGTAGCGGTTACTGTTGAATTCGGTGGAACTGAACAGAATATAGGTTGCGTGAATGATTTAACAGTCTTACAAAGTTCGGAGACAGATCCCTGTGATGGTAACATCGAATACCGGGAGCTAAAGGCTGGCAAAACCCTTTTATTAGAGATTCCCGCATTCAACTTAGATCCAGAGGACAACAACTGGCCAGCTACTCCAATGCTACTTGAAATCATGTTCAAGGATACAAATGAGGCGGAAGGGGACGACTTGGTAGTCTATTCAGGCCTGTTCTATCCGACTAACGATCCCAATATCCCATACTACGGTGGGAGAAACAGAGAATGGCCAACAATGTTGGTTAGCGAAAGATCAGGGATGGATAGATGGAAGTTTGCCCAAGTTGCTTTTGCGATAAATGATTTCACTCTGCTGCGGGCTAAAAACGGGTATTTCAACATCAAGATATATTGTAAAGATTCAGCTCTTCCGATCGACTACATCGGTTTGCGTGCTATATCGGAAGATGAGTACGATGATTTTATTGCTAATCAACAAGATTTGAACGGGTTCTTCGAGGTGGACTTGCCGGAAGACAAACCTGCAGGCGACGTCAATTATGCAGATCCGAATATCACTGTATTTGTGCGAGACTTCATGAGACCAGTTTATGAGCATACCAAACCGGATCTGAATGAACCTAATAGCATTGAGGTATTTGGTACTTTAAATGAGTTAGTAGCTGCTACTTTTTCAATTTACTCTGAAAGTGGTGTTAATGATTTAACATTCGAGGTTTCTGACCTGAATGAACCGGGTGGAGATTCAATACCTGCGAGCAGTATATCTGTGTTCAACCTGGTCAACAATCTATGTCGGCTGAATTCGGCAAGTAAGTTTTGCGGGAAGAGCTATGGTTGGGTACCGGACTGGATAGAAGAGTGTTCGTCTCTTTCAGTCGATCCTAATACTTCTGAAAGGATTATGCTCAAGATCAAGATACCCGGTGATGTTAACGCAGGTTTGTATACAGGACAAGTAGATATTAAGCAGAGTGGAGTAATCAAGAAGAGCGTTACAATTGACGTGAAAGTTATGGACGTCGAACTTGACTATTCCGAGACGCATTCTATGGTGCATCATGACCCCTATCATAGAGTTTTTTGCAGCGATGTGGATGAAGTGTTCAAGTTCTACCGTGAGACAGGATTTGAGCCCATAGTTTATGCCAACTATCCTGATGGGTATACACTTGTGCCTATTAAAGACGCCAATAATAAAATCATAGCCTGGGACTCGAACGACTTTAGAGGTGTGATTTCCAAATATCAGGAAGAAGGTTTTGCAAGAGATCTCGTGTGGATCGAATTATGGTCGCTCTGGCATACGACAAGGAAAGATTGTGGCTTCTCTGCGAATGACCCGAATCTTTGGTTCGAGATGAGTGCCAGCGACTTTAATGACACTTTCCGATTGGGCATCAAGGAGTACCTCGACGTAGCTGAAGATTTTAATATGACTTTCATATTCAATGTTGTGGATGAGCCGGGACAAGATGCATACAAGAGAATAGTAACAGATCGAGCATTCAGGCAGATCCACATTGAGGGAGGTCTGACGATAACCGCCTGCTATATGGGTGCAGATCAAGAATGTGACGCTGTAAGCCAAGGCTATAATATGCCTAACAATATGAATGTGCCGCCGTTGCCACCATTAGTAGATTATCCGATTTATGTCTCGGATGACTACAGTGAAGATATTAATAACTTCAGTTTTGGGTCCGGTTCGATATCTTATCTTAGAAATCCGATTTACAACAGATTTTATCACGGGCTGTTAGCTTTTAGGGGCAAACCAGCGGTAATATCGGATTATGCAATGGGTGATTGGTGGGGCGATATGCTTAATCATTTTGACGGCCTTGAGCCCCAAAATGATTATCCAGATTGGATATTTGCCTATCCGACCTGGGATGGCAAGTTAAGGCCAACTTTGGGAGCAGAAGGCATTCGCGAGGGAATCATTGATGCAAGATACATCGCAACACTGGAAAACCTCATTGCGAATAATCCCTACCATCCAGTAGCAATAGAGGCCAATGAGTATTTGACGGGCATATACAATCGCATAGTAAAGCCAAACGAGTTCATATCAAAATATCTGGTAGATGAGAGCACACATCTGGGCTTCTACGAATCGATATTGAAAGATATATCAGAAACCAGTGATGGGAATGACTTTGAAGTATTCACAGAGATCAGAAGAGACATCGCAAATTATATCAGGCGGCGGGGAGAAAAATATAGCGGGGGCACCGGGACGGAAGGCGACCCGTACCTGATTTATACGGCGGGTCAGATGCAGGCGATAGGGGCGGATTCCAATGACTGGGACAAGCATTTCAAACTGATGGCGGATATTGATTTGAGCGGGTATACGGGGACGAGTTTTAATATCATCGGGCCTAATTCGACGACTCCTTTTACCGGCGTTTTTGACGGCGACGACCATACGATTTCCAACTTTACCTATAGCTCTACAGGGACAATTTATATAGGACTCTTCGGATATATTGATGACCCAAATGCGGAGATAAAGGATTTAGGTTTAATCAACCCCAATGTCGATGCGGGGACAGGAGATTATGTTGGTTCACTGGTTGGCAGATTACAAAATGGGACCATTACCGGCTGCTACGCCGAGGGCGGCGGCGTTTCGGGATATAACCGTGTTGGTGGTCTGGTGGGGCAGAATTGGTCCGGTACGGTTAGCAACAGTTATGCGGCGTGCAGCGTTTCGGGAAACGAAATAGTCGGCGGGCTGGCGGGATATAATGGCGGCACGGTGAGCAACAGTTATGCGACGGGCAGCGTTTCGGGACCAGGTACGAATGTCGGCGGCCTGGTGGGATATGACAACGGCTCGGGTGATTATACCAAGAGCTTCTGGGACAGTACGGTCAACCCGGATATGAACGGTATCGGAAACGGAAGCGACCCGAACGTAATAGGCGAACCGACTCTGAATATGCAGACCGAGAGCACATTTACCGCCGCCGGCTGGGATTTTGCTACGCCTATTTGGACGCTTTTTTGTGAGGGGCTGGATTATCCCCGGCTTTGGTGGCAGAGTGAGCCGGTGGTCGGCTTTGGCGGTGGCGGGAGAAAAGGCGACCCGTACCTGATTTATACGGCGTGTCAGATGCAGGCGATAGGGGCGGATTCCGATAACTGGGACAAGAACAAGCATTTTAAGCTGACAGCGGATATTGACTTGGCCGCCTATACGGGGACGAGTTTTAATATCATCGGGCCTAATTCGACGACTCCTTTTGCCGGCGTTTTTGACGGCGACGGCCATACGATTTCCAACTTTACCTATAGCTCCACAGGGATAGATTACATAGGACTCTTCGGATATATTAATAACCGAAATGCGGAGATAAAGGATTTGGGTTTAATCGACCCCAATGTCGATGCGGGGACAGGAGATAGGGTTGGTTCGCTGGTCGGTAGATTAGAAAATGGGACCATTACCGGCTGCTACGCTGAAGGCGGCAGTGTTTCGGGAGATGATGATGTCGGCGGCCTGGTGGGAAAGAATGAAGGTTCGGTGAGCAACAGTTATGCGACGAGCAGTGTTTCTGGAGATGATCCTGTCGGCGGTCTGGTGGGATTTAATGAAGGCACGGTGAGCAACAGTTATGCGACGGGCAGCGTTTCGGGAGTTTGGTATATCGGCGGGCTGGTGGGATTGAATTGGAGCGGTACGGTGAGCAACAGCTATGCGACGGGCAGCGTTTCGGGAGATTGGGATGTCGGTGGGCTTATAGGTTATGACGACTCGGGCGATTATACCAAGAGTTTCTGGGATAATACGGTCAATCCGAATGTGAACGGCATCGGCAATGCAACAGATGCTAACGTAATAGGCGAATCGACGGCGAATATGCAGACTGAGAGCACGTTTACCGATGCAGGGTGGGATTTTATTGGTGAGGTTATTAACGGGCTGAATGACTTCTGGGATATCTGTGAAGGGACGAATTACCCGAAATTGGCTTGGCAGATTCCAGTGCTGGGAGATTTTGTATGTCCGGATGGTGTGGACTTTATTGATTTTGTGGTGATCGGTTTGGCATGGGGTAGTGAACCTGGCGATGGGAACTGGAACGCGATTTGTGATATCTCCGACCCCAACGATGATATTATCGATGAACTGGATGTTGATGTATTTACCGGCAACTGGCTGTTGGGTATTGAATAGCTGTTCCTTTTGAATGTAATTCCATAAAAAGGGCCGGAAGCCGAAGCTCACAGCCCTTTCCTATCTCGTCCATGAAGTATAACTACTCAACAGGCGGAAGGTCTCAGATGCCAGCCTGCTGTAAGTCTTCATTCCATTGGCTTACCCATTGTTCTGCATCAATGCAGACAGGGACCTGGCCCGTCTCTTGGACTTTTCTGTAGATCTGGAGCCTCTGCTCTCCGCCCTCGACGTGCGACAGATACGTTTGGAGCCTTTCCCATTGTTCGTCCGATAACGGCCACTGCCGCAGTTTGGTGCGGCGGCCCATCCATAAAATCACCATCGCCAACTTGTGCTCCATAGCTTTCTTGTCCGTCGTAGCCTTGGCGAAGACGGAAGCGAAGGAGTAAGGCGACCCCACATTTTTGAATTTTGACTTTTACCTTCACAAACTGACCGCTGGTCAGTTTGTGTTTTATGCAAAACAAACCCAATTTGCTGGATACCCAAATGAATGTATGCCCCTTATTGACAGAGTATTATGAAAATTTACGATTATGCGAACGAAAGGAAAACAAACCCAATCAAACCCAATTTTTATCCGCCGAAGCTTTAGCGAAGGCGGATTTGGGTTTAGTTAATTGGTGTTGAGTACTTAGTCTTATCTTATTAGAATGTCAAATATGGCAAATGAAACGGATACAAGGAAGGTTGTGCGGCAGCACGGGCAAATAGAGCAGCTCTTCACCGGAGGTTTTGCAGTCAAAGGTCAATCCGTCCCGGCTGCTCCAAAGGCAGACTCAGAGACACTTTCGGCTAAACAGGCCCAGCTTGACAGGATAGCGGATGAGATTCGCAAATGCTGCAAGTGCGGCCTCGGTAAAACTCGAACACACGCCGTGCCGGGTGAAGGCAATCCCGATGCACGAATTGTCTTTGTCGGCGAAGGCCCCGGGGCGGATGAAGACGCACAGGGCCGCCCTTTCGTAGGACGGGCAGGCAAACTGCTCGACCGCATCATCAACGCAATGGGCCTGCAACGGAAAGATGTATACATCTGCAATATTCTCAAGTGTCGGCCTCCCGAAAACCGCGACCCCAAACCGGATGAAATTGCCCACTGCCTGGGCTACCTGCAGGACCAGCTTGAAATCATTCAGCCGGAGATCATTGTAGCCCTCGGAGCGCACGCCGCCCGGACACTGCTCGAAACGACCAAATCCATCGGCCACCTCAGAGGCCAGTTCCAACAGTACTATCCGGGCCTCGGTAAAATACCTATAAAGCTGATGGCAACCTATCATCCGGCCTACCTGCTGAGAAGCTACTCGCCGGAGAATCGCCGACGTGTCTGGGACGACATGAAAACGGTTCTGACAGAACTAAATTTGCCCGTCCCACAGCGCGGTGGAAAATAATTTTGCTTCAGTTTTAGAAGCAGCTTTGATAGCGTAACTGTCCTGTTTATAACAGGTTATGTGCATATAGTTGGAAGGATTCCCGAAAATTGAGAAAAATTTTAAAAAATAAGGAAAAAAGTTATTGACAACAAATGCTCGGTCTGATAATCTCAAAGCAACGTCATAATACGCTGGGATGGGTATGTGGCGAGAAGACGAGGAGAGTATAAGTTTGCAAGAGGTTAGGAGCGTGAAGAATAGGGAAGTTTGGAGATCTTTGTGGGTTAAAGAGAGGAGAAGGATGACTACGAGGAAGGTAATTCTAGGTGTAAAACCATTTCTAAGTTTCTTGACGTGTATGTGTATATGTTCGGTTTCAGCGTCCGCAGCGGTATTAACCCTGAGTACGCACAGCAGTAATCCTCCTGGCAGTCCCGGTGGGGACCCAGACCTTTTTAGTGCGACATTAACTTTTTCTGTTGTGGACAGCACGCTAACGCTTACCGTATCAAACGAAACATCAAGCGAAGAGGCGGAAGAGGCGCTTAAAGTCAAACCGGACAAACCGCCCAAACCGCCCAAACCAGGCGATGGGGAGGATGGGGAGTTTAACATCAACCAGATATACTTCAATGTGACCAACAGCAATATAACAGGCCTGACGCTGGATTTAGTTAATGGCAGCGACCCTGGAAACAGGAAGGGAAGGTGGGATGTATCCTACGAGCAGGATAGCGATGAACTCGGTGCAGCTGACTATGGATATTTCGATGTGAAACTGTGGGATATACCGGGTAAACCGCATGATCCGATCCCTCATTCTACCGTGTATACGTTCACCATTGGCATCATCGGGACAGGGCCATATTCTGATGCCGACTTCATCGGGTTGACTACTATCGGCGATCCGGGCTTTATCCCTATGTATGCCGCAGGAAAGTTCTTTGATGGGGGTACACCTGACATTAGCGGCTTTGGGGGTACCAATGTTCCCGAGCCGGTAACGATTGGTTTGCTTGGATTAGGCGGTTTGTTCCTGCTTCGTCGCAGACGCCGAACGTAAGGTAAAGAAATGGAAAAAAGTTATTGACCAGATGCTCGGTCTGATAACTTTTAAGTAACGTCATAATACGCTGGGATGGGTATGTGGCGAGAAGACGAGGAGAGTATAAGTTTGCATATTTAAGCTTTCTCCGCCGTTTCCCATGTACAGCTTAATTAGTTTGTTGTGAAGTTAATTTGGAAAACTGGTGTCAGGAAAGGAGGTTAAAGCACAAGAGATGCCGGTTAGTTAGTGTAAGTTCTTTAGTAGCAAGAAGATAAGAGAGTGAAGAAAAGGGAAGTTTGGAGATTTTTGTGGGTTAAGAAAGAGGAGAACGATGACTACGAGGAAGGTAAGATTAGGTGTAAAAACATTTCTAAGTTTCTTAACGTTTGTCGTATGTATGTGTATATGTTCGGTTCCCGCATCCGCAGTTCTTACGATGGTAGATGCAACTGCTATTTCAGTGAATATCAGCGAGGTTGTTGTTATCACGATTACTTCGAATGACGACGTTGACACCACTGAGTGGGGTGTTTACCTCCAAAGCAATCCGGCGAATGCCGACTTGCAAAATGCTGCGGTGATACCCACTACCGGTACTGGGGCTGGTCAGGGTGCTGGCAACAACGCGAGCTTGACCCTTACGGATCCTAGTGGCTACGACGGTGATGATTACCAGGCCGCGGAAAGTGGAAACGGACCGACCATAAGGATTTATGCAGTCGATTGGTCCACTGTGGAATTCGTAGCCAGTGCTGCAGGCACCTACTATGTTGATTTGTATGATTACACCACGAGTGGTGGCTCCTACGATGTTCCGCCAACAGCCGCGGCTACCAAGACCATTACAGTGATTCCTGAGCCGGCAATGATTGGTTTGCTTGGAGTAGGCGGAATGTTCCTGCTTGGTCGCAGACGCCGAACGTAAGGTAAAAGAAAAAAGAAACACGGTTGTTTTTTCGATTGACTGCGGTTAAGTTGAATGAGGCCGCAGAAGGCTGTAAGGAAAAGTGATTACAGCGACGTGGGGGGTCTATGTACAAATTTCCAGCCAATCCTCTGAGAAGTATGTCTATACATTAATACCACACCTGTTTATTGCAACAACGTGATGGTGGGAAATTCAATTTCTTTCACTCGGCAATTTTCTGGTGCTTAAAGCTTTGGGGGTTTGTGTGCTTTGCGCAGGAAAGGCCACAAAGATTAAATCAAAGCTGAATAATTGCAGCAAACTTTCCCTACCCTACACAGGGGTTTGAGCTACTCGTCGCGTTAATTCCGATATCGTGGCGTGCATTTGAGGGTCGCTTCGCTCGGCCTTGCTTATTTTACCGCAGGCATGCATGACGGTTGTGTGATCCCTGCCGCCTAAATGCCCCCCTATCTCTTCCAGACTGTGCCGTGTCATGTTCCTCGCAAGGTACATACAAATCTGCCGCGGCATGGTGATGCTCTGGCTGCGTTTTTTGCTCTGTAAATCCGCCAGGCGAACGTCAAAGTGACGCGTCACAACCTCGATAATATCCGTGATACTGACGTTCCTCACCGAGCTTATAAACTCCTCGCCAAGTGCTGTTCGTGCCAGCTCCATCGAAATCTCTTCTTCCCTCGTCAATGCCATCGCCTGAAGCGTCGTTAGTGCCCCTTCCAGCTCTCTTATATTCGCTCGTACCTTCCTGGCGATATACTCGGCAATTTCATCAGTGATTGCCAGCCCTCGAAGGTTAGCTTTCTTTTTGACGATAGCCACCCGCGTATCGTGGCTGGGAGGGTCTATCCGTGCGACAAGGCCCCAACTGAACCGGCTTATGAGCCTTTCTCCAAGTGCCGGTATTTCCGAAGGACTGCTGTCGCCGCTGAGGATTATCTGTTTGCCGTTGTTGTAAAGAGCGTTGAATGTATGGAAGAATTCCTCCTGGCTCTGTTCACGGTCGCTGAGGAACTGCACATCGTCAATCACAATCGCCTCGACCGTCCGGAACTGGTCCTGAAAGCCTGCTAAATTACCCAGCTCGATTGCCCTGATGAATCCGTTAACGAATTCCTCGCAGCTCAAAAACGCTATCGCCTGACCGTCAGAATCCGACGTCATCGCGTGACAGACCGCGTGCAGTAAGTGAGTCTTGCCTAAACCGCTGTTGCCGTAAATAAACAAAGGATTGTATATATTACCCGGCGACTGACTCACCGCTACGCAACTGGCATGTGCGAGCCGATTACTCGGCCCGACCACAAAATCGTCAAAGGTGTAATCCGGGTGTACCTTAAATCCGCGCTGATACGCCCCAGGAGTTGTGTCAATCTTTCGCCCGTCGTCAATTATAAATCCCACCGTAACCAGATGCCCGGTTACCTGTTGAGCGGCAAGGGTGAAGCTCTTGCTGCAGTTGTCCTGCATAAATTGCTGCTTGGCCTGGTCTGCACAGTCCACCAGCAAAGAGCCGCCGTCAAGGCATACAAGCCGAAGGGCGTCAAACCAGCTACGGCTGTTCTGCGCATCGAGGCGCCTGGCACGGGCCACTATGTCTGTAAATATCTGTTCTACTTCGTGCCTCGCCAAGGCTTGACTCCCTTACGCAGTTACGAACAAGGAAAATAACCCGAAACAACGATCGCAAAACCGGTCCCTACAGGCTTCTCCACGGCTTGCTGAAAGCCGCTTTTCCCGTTAAGAAAAGCAAACCTGAATTTAATAATACAAGCCATTCTTGTCAAAGAAAAACGCCGCGATTGTAAGAAATTAACAAGATAATTCAACGCCAATCAATCGCAGAAAAACCACTTTCTGAATTCGCCTTGATATTTCACTGGTTTTCTGGCAAACTACGTGCCCGAAATTCCTTTGAGGCTTGCGTTATGGGTATTTTCACTAAAACTGCAGATTACATCAAAGACCGGCTCAGCAAAACAAGGGATAAGATAAGCTCCTCTCTGGCATCTGTCCTGACACTCGGAAGGAACATTGACGACCAATTGCTTGACCAACTCGAAGAGACGCTCTTAAGCGACGATATCGGCGTTGAAACAACCGAAAAACTCATTACTGAGCTTCGGGACGCCTATCATGCAAAAAAGATAATTAACACCGATGATATCGTTCCATTCCTCAAACAGCACATCAAGGACTACTGGCCGCATCGACACAGGCAGCTAACCATTTCGAGTACTCCGCCTACGGTAATACTCGTCGCGGGAGTGAACGGCTCGGGAAAGACTACCAGCATTGCCAAACTTGCCTATACTCTAAGCAGGAATAATGAAAATGTCATAGTCGCAGCCTGCGATACATTTCGCGCAGCAGCAGTCGAACAATTAACAATCTGGGCAGAGCGTATCGGCGTGCAAATTGTTAAACAAAAAAGTGGTTCCGACCCTGCTGCCGTGGCCTTTGACGCCTGTGAAGCCGCCCTGGCAAGAAACACCGATTACCTAATACTCGATACCGCCGGCAGACTGCACACGCAAACCGACCTTATGCGCGAGCTAACCAAAATCCGCGACGTCGTTACAAAAAAAATTCCTGATGCCCCTCATGAAGTCCTGCTGGTCCTCGACGCAACGACAGGCCAGAACGCAATCGCCCAGGCAAAGATGTTCACCCAGGCCATCAACGTCACAGGTATATTCCTCGCCAAATTAGACGGAACCGCACGAGGTGGAATCGTCATCGCTATAAAAGATCAGTTGGATATCCCGGTCAAGTTCGTAGGCCTTGGTGAAAAACCGGAAGATATCGCTGAATTCAACCCGGACGAATTCGTCGAAGCGTTGTTTACTTAATGGTGGTATCACCGTTGGGACAGCGTTAGTTTTTCATCAGGAGGGGTTGGCCTGTAGCTTCAACAACGTTTCGCCACAGTTCACCGTCGGGATTGATATTGTTCTTTCGTGAAACAGCTAACCGAATCGGTACATGAACAAGCCGGTTGTGAACCAGGCTGACTAAGACAGCGGTTCGTCCCGCCATGGCAGCGTGAACCGCGTTAGTTCCGAGCCGAGCACAGTAAATTGAATCGTGAGGATTCGCAGGAGCACCTCGAATGATATAGCTCGGGTCAATATACTTGAGATTGATATCAATACCCTTGGTTTTGAAATGCGAATTGATTTTCTCTTTGAGAAAAATACCTATATCGCTGAGCTTTTTGTTTCCTGAGGCATCTGTCAGGCTGTAATCGGATTCCATTAACTTCTGCCCAGCGCCCTCTGCTACTAAAATGACCGCATGCTTTCTCGCGTGCAGCCTTCTCTCAAGGTGAACGAGCAAACCGTTGTTTCCGTCGAGGTCGAACGGAACTTCCGGAACCAATACGAAATTGACGTCGTTAATTGCCAACGCAGTATTGGCTGCGATATAACCGCTCTCGCGTCCCATCACCTTGACAATCCCCACTCCATTTATCGCATCGTGAGCCTCAACATGCGCCGCCGCTACCGCATCAACAGCTTTGGAAACGGCTGTCTCAAAACCGAACGACTGTTGAATAAAGCTCAGGTCGTTGTCTATTGTTTTGGGAACACCCACAACGGCCACCTTGAGCCCTCGGTTGCTTAGCTCCTGAGATATTCCAAGAGCCGCTCGCTGAGTCCCGTCCCCGCCGATTGCAAAGAGCATATTTATATTCATCCGGTCAAGCGCATCGACTATCTCGCTGGTATGGTCACCATAGCCTCGCGAAGAACCCAGGATTGTGCCGCCCTTGCAGTGAATATCATCAACATCCTTTGGACTCAGCTCAATCATAGGCAAATCGAATTGCGGAAGCAGGCCTCGATAGCCGAATCTAACTCCATAAATCGTCCTGACGCCATAGCGATACCATAGTGACATCACAATCGACCGAATTACATCGTTAATCCCCGGGCAAAGTCCGCCGCAGGTCACAATCGCCGCCTTGACCGCATCAGGGTCGAAGTAAATCTTTTCTCTCGGCCCGGCTACTTCCATCTTTCCGGCTCGGTGAGTCTGCGACGACCCGTCAGATTCAATATCATAAAGCACGTACTGCGAGTCATCGACATAGTCGGCTACGTAGTCACCCACTGTTTTTGACAGTGATACAGGCGAGTCAACAGTTGACTCACCCAGCGTCTCAATTGTGAAATCCAGTTCTTCCATTTATCAGCCGCCAGTTACAGAGTGCACCATTATCACATTTGTTGCTCCCGCCACACCAATCGGCTGACCCGCTACCAGCACAATTGTATTCCCTGCCTCGGCCCACTTTCGCTCCAGGGCCAGTTCATCCACCAGTTTTGTGAACTGCTCTGTATCGGCCGGCACGGCCCTGCATCGCGGAATCACACCGTAATGCAGACACATCTGTCGGCATACTCTTTCGCTGGAACTGAACGCCAGTATCGGAAAATCAATCCGAGCCTTACTCAGCAGTCTTGCCGTCGAACCGCTCTGTGACCATATCGCGACGAGCTTAGCATCGATGTCTTCGGTAATCTGCGCTACACTATGGACCATAGCCGCCGTCAGTTGCAGCTCATCTGAAGTGTCTATCTTTTGATAAACGACATCATCCTCATCGAGGTAAGCTTCTGTAACCTGTGCGATACGCTGAATCGTTCTGACGGCTTCGAGCGGATACTTACCTACCGCCGTCTCTCCCGAAAGCATCACCGCATCGGCAAAATCCATTATCGCGTTAGCCACATCGGATACCTCCGCGCGGGTCGGGCTGGGCCTACTTATCATGCTTTGCAGCATTTGTGTTGCAACGATTACCGGTTTGCCCCGGCGCCTGCACCTGTGCGTAATCCTCTTTTGAATCAGGGGCACCTCCGCCAGGTCCATCTCAACTCCAAGGTCGCCGCGAGCTATCAATATCACGTCACTTGCATCTATAATATCATCGAGGTTCATCAGGGCGCCGGCTGTTTCAATCTTGGCGACAATTTGTATATCCGAGCCTTTATCGCTTATGTAGTTACGCAATTGCCTTATCTCATCGCCGCTTCGAACAAAGCTCAGTGCCAGAAAGTCAAGACTGTTCTCTATTGCCCAGTCAACGCACTGCCAGTCCGCCGGTGTAATGGAAGGCGAGCTGATATTCGAATCCGGCAGGCTGATTCCCTTTCGGCTGCTAACCACTCCTGGAACAAGTACCCGGCAGAGTGACCTGTCCGGACTTTGCTCGATTACTTCCAGTACAATCTGGCCGTCGTCTATCAGAACACGGTCGCCGATATTAACATCCTGGGCGAAGCTCTCATAGTTGGTCACGAAATAATTTTCAGCCGGCTCACCCCCGCCGGTATATATGACGACTTCAGAACCGATTTCGAGTTCCACACCGCCCGGCTGGACCTGCCCAAGACGAATCTTCGACCCGCATAAATCACCCATAATCGCAGTTGTGTGGTGATGCTGCTGGCGCGCGGCATTGTACTCGTGCAGCATTTGACCATGCTCATCAAGCGTGCCGTGCGAGAAGTTCAACCGGAATACATCAACCCCGTTATCGACCATCAGCTTGATGACTTCGGCCGTCCTGCAGCCGGGCCCGAGAGTAGCTACTATCTTTGTCTTGATCATTCCATGACCGATTCTATGTTAGAGCAATTCAAGTAAATCTATAACCGTTGTAGCTACTACAAATCCACAATACTGTTTCGGGCTGCATCGACATATCAACAAATATGTCTGTTTCGCCCTCATTGTCTTGCGGATTTTCGTCACGCTACAACGGCACCATCTTTCCTTGAAGTGCTCTAAATCCGCGGATGGTCACCCAGGAAATATGTCCTTGGCAATTCACCCACCAGAGGCTCAGCATATTCTATAAACTTTTTCGTGACGTTGTTACCGTCTTTGTTAATGAACTCGTCTGGCATCGACTTGGATTTTTCCGCCACATTGCGAAGCTCCGTACAGAAAAGTTCGACCGCATAATCTTCACCGTTGGCAATCCGCTTAATCGCAACCGAACCGCTCTGCTCATCCATCGACAGCTTTACGGCCTTTTGGCCACATGCACGTGCTTCCTCTACGTCCACCGGCGACTGGAATCCCGCGAAACTTCGCTGCAGGTATCCGAAGGTATCTGCTCTGACTCGTTTGACTTTCAGCTTTTTCCTAATCTGGTTCGCCAAAAAATCCGCCAACGCGCCTGTGCCGGAAAGCTGAATATTACCGTGTGCATCTTTCTCATCACTCTCAAGCACCTTCTTCGTCCAGACTGTACCATCCGTATCAGCTACACCTTCACTGACCGCAATTACGCAGCGACCGTATTTCGAATAAACCGCTTCGACGTCACCGCAGAACTTGTCCATATCGAAGTTGCGTTCCGGAATATAAATCAGGTGGGGTCCGTCGTCGTCTCTCTGGCGGGCAAGGGCAGTCGCCGCGGTCAAAAATCCCGCGTGACGACCCATTATCACGTCGATTTTAATTCCAGGCAATGCACGGTTATCCAAATCGTCACCCATCATGGCGCACGATACAAACTTCGCCGCCGTACCAAAGCCCGGACAGTGGTCCGTCACCAGAAGGTCGTTGTCGATTGTCTTGGGAATATGAAACGCTCGCAGATCATAGCCGACCTCAGCCGCCATCAGGTTAACGATATGAGCCGCGTTCGCCGAGTCGTTGCCGCCGATATAGAAAAAATACCTTATGTTTCGTTTCCTGAATACTTCGAATATCTTATGGCAGTATTCCTCATCCGGTTTGTCCCTGCTCGACCCTAGCGCCGAAGACGGACATGCCGCCATACTTTCAAGCTCCTGAATCGAGAGCCTCTTAAGGTCGACGAAATCTTCCTTGACTATACCCTGGACAGCGTGAATCGCCCCGTAGAGATTCTCAATCTTGCTGCTTTTGCATACTTCTTCAATCACGCCAACCAGCGACGCATTAATTACGCCCGTCGGCCCGCCCGATTGACCCACCACTGCATTTGCCTTTGGTGCCTTACCCATAACCAAACCTTCTCCAAAAATTACTTTACTGAAGTTTTCCTGCTAAATTCGAAGGGCCTATTATACAGCGAGTATTAGCCGAAACAAGTACAAACACAAAAACCCCATATATCTCAGCACTTGACTTCAAACGCCCGTTCCGCTGACAGGAAGTAAAGCCATTTGCTTAGTACCGGTTTTTTGAGAATTGTCTCTGCGGCTGTGGCGTAAAGTTCCACCTGCCTCGCATACATCCTGGCTCGCTCTGCAATTTGTTCTCCTGTGACGTGGTCGGTCTTGAAATCAATCACCACCAGACCGTCAGCAGTTTCTATCAGCATATCGACAATACCCTGGACTACAATAGTATCATCCGCCGCTGAACTTTCAGCCACTTGTGAAGCAAGCAATGCAAACGTGAAAGGCCATTCACGCCTAACTTTATTGTTCGTATCGACTGCCATCCTCCCGAGTTCACTCTCGAAGAATCCGCCAATCGATTCTATATCAACACACTCCATCGCTTCGGCGCTTATCAATCCCTCGGCCATTAATTCATCTGCAACCGCCCGAACCTCGCCGGCGTTTACTTCCTTATTCAAATCAATTGACGATATGATGAGGTGCGCCGCTGTCCCTACGACTCGCCCTTCAACAGCTTGTTCTTTCTTAACATCATCACTGAGCACAACACAAGGCCGCTTCTCAAGTGACCGCGAGTAATCTATCTGCACAAACTCATCGTTATAATGCGTTAATTGCGTCACCGACTGCTTGGCAGGAAGAACCGTCGCCGCTTGCGATTCATATTCCCAGCCAAGGGATTTTTTGACCGATTCAAGAAGGCTGGATTTTCCTGTTTTTTTACTCTTCGCACCTTTAGGCCGTTTGGCTTTCTTGAGTCCGTCAATATATTCCGACAAACCTGTCAATTCGGCACCCGTATACAGCTTCACCTCGACTACACCCTCGCCTTCGGTCTCGATACCGGTTTCAAAAACGTCATGCAGCAGCTTCTGATTCGCCAATCCATACAACAGCCATTCAAGCAAGCTTCGGCATCTGCTCAACTGCCAGCCGGGAATGGCTCCCTCATCGATTTCGGAACCTTTTCTCAAAATCATCCGGCACTTGTTCCTCTTCGCCGAAGCGGTCAGCACTAACCGCTCGCGTGCCCGCGTCATAGCCACATAAAGTATCCGCAGTTCCTCCGCAAGGTCGGTCGCAAGCTTTTCTCCGGCGAGCATCTGGTACGCTGCTGTGCTCAGCTTCACATTGGCGTCTCTATCTACAATCGCCAGACCAATCGGCACATCCAACCCAAGCAATATATCTTCCTGCAAATCGCGAAGATTGAATCTTCCGCCCAGCTCGGCTATAAACACTACTGGAAACTCTAAGCCCTTGCTCTTATGCACACTCATAATCCGAACCGCATTGGCCGCCGAATCCTCCGGCTCAGCCCCTGCCCACTGGGCCCCGGAATCCTGAAGCTGCTCAACAAATCCTACAAACCGCCCTAATGACGCCGACCCTCTGCTCGCCGCGAATCCCTCGAACTGTATCGCCCGCTCATGCAGCTTCAAAAGGTTCGCCCGCCTTGCTTTGCCGTTAGGCAGCGCCGAGTAAAACGCCAACAGATTACTTTCGCGATACACCTGCCATAGCAAATCCGCGATACTGCCGGCCCTGCCGCCGGCCCGCCATCTCTCGATATCTGCTAACGCCCGTTTCAGCTTTTCGCTTAACTGTTTATCTTTTCCCTTTTCTGCATAACCAACAACGCAGTCATAGAAACTTTTGTCCGCTTCTTTATCGAACAGTCTTATCCCTGCGAGTTCAGTATCACTGATTTTGAAAACCGGCCCGCGCAAAACCGCCGCCAGTTCAATATCCCGCTGCGGATTATCCAGCACCTTCAACAGGCACAGGCAATCCCTTATCTCCGTCGCGTCGAAGTATCCGGCTGTCTCCTTACAACTGACCGGCACACCTGCCAATTGCATCACCTCGACATATTCATTCGCCCTCTTCGCCGGCGACCGCATCAGAACCACGATGTCCCGATACTCCACAGGCCGAGTTGAACCAAGCTCCTTATCATACACTTCAAATTCAGCATTGCCTGTATCGGCCCCGACCATCTGACGAATCCGCCGCCCAATCATCGCCGCCTGTCTCTGCCTTGCACTAATTAAACTCGTCTCCGTTTGCCCCTCTTCACTTTGCTCCTGGTCCTGTTCAATCCTGTCATCGAGCAGGTGCACTTCAACACGAGGCCCATCCACTTTTGCAACCTGCTGATTCTCTGGCTCTTCGGATGCGCATCTCAGCATCGCTCCGGCGTCATATTCAATCCCTCCGAAGTCCTCGCTCATCAACCGCCCGAACACGAGATTCACAAAATCCAGCACGCCTTTTGCAGAACGAAAATTCCAGTTCAAATCTACCCGCCTTGATTCAGCCTCATCTTTTGGTTTCGCCGATGCTCCCTTTAAATCCTCAATGAATATGCCCGGCTCCGCGCCGCGGAATGCGTAGATACTTTGCTTGACGTCACCAACGACGAACGTATTGCCCTGGTCGGCAAGTAAATCGAGAATAGCTTTTTGCACCGGGTTTATGTCCTGGTACTCATCAACGAAAACATACCTGTACTTTTGCCTCAAATTAATCGCTACCATCGAAGGCCCCGGTCTATCCGAAAGACTATCCTCCTCAGCCAGCAATCTAAGTGCACATCTCTCCAGGTCCGCGAAGTCCAGCCGGTTAAGCGCCCGCTTTGCCCTGCCGTACAACTGCTCGAATTTCTTCACCAGCTCAATCAAAACCAGCGTCTGCCGATTCGCTGCCGTGCCGACCTTCGCAAGATACTCCGGATTCAGCACCGCCAATTGCTTCACTTCATCAACAATTGTCAAAGCCTCTTTAATCTCTGCCCTAATCACTTCCTTTACATCATCATCCACATCCTTTGGAACATTTATGTGCGGCTTTTCAAATGCCTTAATTGCTTCTGCAAAATCCTCCCATTTTTGCTCGCGATATTTCTTTTCTAATTCCCCAATCGGCCCAGCATAACTGTCCGCAAATTTATCCTTCCATGAACCATCTTCAGCATGTCTTTCGTAGATTCGGCTGACCTGTTCCAGCCTTAGTAACGCCTCATCGAGCTGGGCCCTGATAATTTCTTTTTGCTTCCGGGCCGATTCATCATCTGTAATAGCTGTATTTTCACACAGCTTCACCACCTTTTCATACCAGCCGTCCCGCCAGACAACTCCATCGAGAAAATCACTAATTTCTATAATCGCACTTAGAAATCCCTCGCCCTGCCGAATGTCCCTGCCGCCAAGTAACTCTTCAAGCCCCTGTTTAAGATTGTCCTGCCCCCACGCCCAGTCTATTGTCTGCTCAAGCACCTGCCCCTTCAATAATCGCTGCTCGTCCGCATCGATAATTCCGAACGTCGGGTCAAGCTGAAGTCCGTAGAAATGTTCCGTTATCAGCCTCTTACAAAACGAATGGATTGTGCTTATATCAGCCCCCTGAAGCAAAGCCAACTGCCGCCGCAGGTGCTCATCCTTTGACTGCAGATATGCATCGGCCAACTGCTCTTCAATCCTCCGTCGCATCTGCTCCGCTGCCGCATCGGTAAACGTTAGTACAAGAATACTCCATACATCCGGACAAATTTCCTTATCGCTTACGATATCAACCGCCCTGCCGGAAAGTACCGCGGTCTTGCCCGTCCCCGCCGACGCTGTCACCAACACATCTCGCCCGCGCTCTTCGATGGCCTGGAGCTGCTGCTTTGTCCATTCTATTTGTCTTTCAGACATCGCCGCCCTCCGCCGCCCTGAGAACATCGAGTTTACTTACTGTCGGCAGAACTCGATAATCATTTATCTGCCAGTCAAACCTGCAAACCGACCGGTATTTGCACCATCCGCAAGGCGTATCCTTATTAAGCCGATACGGACTCACTTCGATATTCCCCCCTGCCATCTGCCCGGCAATTTCACAAATCTTCTGCCTGGCAATCTCGATAAACTTCTCAAAATCCTCCGGCTTCAACGCCCCGCTCGATGAATAGTATCCGTATTGATTGTCTTTCTTGCTGATACCGTAATTATAAAACCTGCTCCATCCGCTCTGTGCTGTTCTGTCGATATGTTCAGCGTATTCACCGTCGAATATACCCTTGCCTTTATACCCGAACTTCCCAGCCTCTCTTTCAATTGCCCCAAATGCTGTTCTCTTTGCCCCTGCCTCGATGGGTACATAAAACGCACCGACCGCTTTGAGCCCACTCGCCCCGGCCGCCAGCATATATATCCCCAACTGCATATCAATTCCGTAATGGAATTTCGAGAAGCTGAATCTCCTGCCGGAAAGTTTATAATCGAAAATAATGGCAGATTCCTCACCATCTATCCGGGCCGTATCCAGCCGGTCTATCAAACCGTTGAGAACTATCTCCCGCCCGTCACTGCACTTTAATTTACATAAACCTAACTCACTGTCCACATCTCCGAACTTCACCTCTGAAAGTTTCGCTCTGAAATCTCCCGCACGCATCATTTGGGCTGCTGCAAAAACAAACGCCTCCAACGATTCACTCGCCGCGCGGATGATATAAGCATTGTGCTCACTGTGTCCGAAGAAGTTCCGCGTAAAACTATCATCCTTCAGAAGAATCTCTATCCTGCCGTGAAGGATTTTCAAAAGCTCTTTTTTCTCAACATCTGCAAAATCAATCCCTCGCTCGTTAAGCTCTCTAACCAGCAAATCGAGCACCTTATGATAAAACAATCCCTTATCCAGAGGCTCGAACTTGAATTCCTCTCGCTCCTGGAGTCCAAGCACATATTTAGCAAAGTGCTGATAAGGACACGCTGCGAATGTACCTAGTCGTGTCGCTGAGCATCTTATAGTCTTGCCGAAAATCCCGTCCGCTATTTCTTTTTCCAGGGAACCTTCATTGTTATACCCAAGCGCATATTCGACTGACCCCGCGATTTCTCTCAATTCATCATCGCCGCACAATTCATCAACTAACTGTTGTAACTTCTGCGCTTGTTCATCGTCACTTGCCTCAGCTCCCGCCTCACTGCAAATTATCTGCGCAAGCTCAGCTTTCGTACTCACCGCTCCTATATCAACCGGCTGTGAATCAACCCGCTCGACATTCAGGTCACTGAAAAGCGAGCAAAGCCGCTCAACATATCGCGAACAAACCGTGGCGCTGCCCTTCTCATCAACCACTGGATAACTCACACACAAGTACTCGCTCGCGCGGGTAAACGCGATATACGCCAGGTACTCCCGCTGCGAAAGCTCATCCCTTACCGAAGGTCCGAGCGCAAAATCCGCACCGCTCGCCGCCTGCCTGTCCGTCTCGGTAAGCACGCAGTCATAACCGACAGGCGACGGAAACTGTTTCTGCGTACAGCCGATTAAAAACACGGCCTTCAAATCCGGATGCCTGCTTCGCTCAATCGAACCTACCAGCACCTGGTCCAGCCGCGGCGGAATAAACGCAAGGCTCATCTGCCCCACCGCCGCTTCGAGTACCTCCGCCCATTCATCGCACGGCATCTCAATCCCGGCAAAAGCCTCATTCATCTCATCAAATGTATCCGCAAACCGCTCACAGAATTGCCGATGAAAATTGGCCTGCTCCGTATCACCTGCCCCAAGCGCCTCTTCGACCAGCTTATTCAATCGCTGCCGAACATCCAGCCCGTCAAGAAAAGTGAATATGACTTTGGTAAACTGCTCCGCTGTGATTTGTTTTTGCTCATCACCCGCGCACAATCCATCTCTCAGTTCCACAAGAGGCCCGGCTACTTTCCTCCGCAGCTCATCCACTCTTGCGTTATTGCTCTTGCGGTCATCGACCCCTGCATAATCCCACTTCTTCTCGTCCTGCCAATCCTGCTGTCTCACCCCGAATGCGACACAGTAATTCTCAAGCAGGTCAATCTCGTAACTTCCCAGGCCGGTCAGACCGGTCTTTAGATAATTGAACACCTCAGCCTGACTGAATCCCTCCGTTACCACCGACAACGCCGATAGCACCAGAGAAATCACCGGATGCTGCCGCAGAGGCCGCCGCTTATCTATAAAAAAAGGTATCCCGTAATCCTCCAGGTACGCCCGCAGATAATGCTCGTAATAATCTATATCCGATGCCACAACCGCAATGTCACGATACCTGCAATCCTTTTGCCGCACCAACCGAAGTATTTCTCGCGCGACATACTGCGCCTCAGCCCTGCTGTTCGCCGCCGCTGCTATCTTTATACTGCCGCCGGCTTCTGATTGCCGCGGCTCGAAACTGGAAAATTCTTTCTCAACATGCGACAACGCCGTACAACTGCTGAATCGCTTCGCCTCACTGAGTATAATAGGTTTATCAATCTTTAATTTGCACTTCTTTATTATCTCAAGAAGTTCGCAGTATGTTTTTTCAGTAGGCCCGAACAAGCTCGTCGGGTCAATCGCAGTCAAATCGCCGCGCATATCGAGCGATTCCGGGTCAACGCACAAAGCTATCTGAGAATCAGCAACGCTACGCAGGATTTCCGCCAGAATAGACAGCTCGCTCGCCGTAAAACCCGCAAAACCATCCACCCACAATCTCGCTCCCTTTATTATCTGCGATTCACTGACCGCTTGCCTTGCCATGCTAAGCTGCACATCAGGGTCGATGAATTTACCTTCAATGAATTTCAAGTACTCTTTGAAAATAACCGCGATGTCGGCAAACTTCAGGCTCGTCACACTTCCCGCGTCGTATTTGGCAAGTGTCTCGACAACCTCGTCGATATCCTCTGCGCTCCTGCCGTACTGGTGCAGTTC
>SDBV01002381.1_pt1 | contig 28079 bp, 21 predicted proteins | sample 2277081 | NCBI WGS metagenome assembly SDBV01 (sample SAMN10402039, study PRJNA504765) | marine sediment metagenome | isolation source: marine sediment core GS10_PC15, 223 cmbsf | place: Arctic Ocean: Southern Knipovich Ridge | collected 2010 | reverse complement strand
TAACCTCGGCAATAACGGTCTCGTGCGCCCCTCCGGGGCGCGGGAAGGGATGCATCGTGAACCTGGGGTTTCGCCCCGCCGGAACGGGGCTACACCCCAGGCTACTTGCGTACGCTCCTTCGGAGCGGTTCTTTCTTTCTGAGAAGGTAAGATGAGGCTTGCCCCATGCCGTTACCGGATTGTTCGCGAACTTGTGTGGGGCTATACTAAGTCGTAATGGGTGTTGAAATTGGATTCAATGCTACTCATTCTGTCGAGAGTCCCAGCTGAGACCTGGCACATTTTCCGCCAGTCTGCTTTCTTTCTCCTCAGCGGATTTTTCCTCGCCGGTCTCATTCATGTCTTTTTACCGAGCGAGAAGATTTTGAAACATCTGGGGAAGCGGGATTGGCGGTCGGTGTTCAAGGCCGGCATGGTGGGCATCCCTCTCCCCCTCTGCTCTTGCGGGGTAGTGCCCACAGCGCTGTCGTTGCGGAAGGAAGGCGCTTCCCGGGGAGCGACGGTGTCCTTCCTTATCTCCACTCCCGAGACCGGGGTGGATTCCATCGCCATTTCCTACGCTTTGCTGGGGCCGATTTTCGCCATCTTTCGGCCCATCTCCGCGGCCTTCACGGCGATCATCGCGGGGTTGGCCACGAACTGGACGACGAGACACGAGCCGGACCCGGTGCCGGCATCCGAGCCGTCCTGCTGCTGTTCCGCCGGCGAAGGAAATTCCCCCGCAGAGACCGAGGTTCCGAATGGGTTGGGGGGGCGTGTGCGGGAAGCTGCACAGTATGCCTTCGGCGATCTGTTGAGAGATCTGGCGAAGTGGATCGTGTTGGGGATGGTCATCGCGGGGGCGATTTCCGCGTTCCCCATCGAGAGCTTCATTGAGAATTATCTGGGGTCCGGGATTGGGGCCATGCTGGTCATGATGGTGGCGGCAGTTCCCGTTTACATTTGCGCGACTGCTTCGACGCCTGTGGCGGCAGCGCTTCTCCTCAAAGGGCTGTCGCCGGGCGCAGCTCTCGTGTTCCTTCTGGCAGGACCCGCCACGAACGCGGCTACCTTGACTGTGTTGTTCAAGACGCTGGGCAAACGGACCGCGGCGACCTATTTGTCGGCGATCGCCGTTTGTTCCCTGGTGATGGGTCTGGCGTTGGATGGGATTTTCAAGTTATTCGGCAACTCGCCCGTCGAGTACCTCTCCGAAGGCGGTGTGATTCCTCACTCGGCAGGTAACACGGCAGCCTTCATCCTGGCCGCACTCCTCCTCTGGGCGTTGATAAAGCCCTACCTTCCGAAAGTCACCGCCGCAATTCGCGGGAAACCTGCTAAAGCATAATTAGTGCGAAGTTATTTCACTTCGACGCCGAGGATTTCGTCCATCTGCTTCAGGGCGTTCTCGTGTGCCTCGCGATCGAAGGAGGCGACGCCGTCGCGATAGACGGTGACCGCGTAGTCGCGGTTACGGAGTTCCTCGGCAGTGAAATAGACGCAGATATTGGTGCAGACACCGACCAGTTCAACCCGTTCCGGCTTCAAATTTTCGATAATTTGGTCGAGATTCGTGTTATAGAAGCCGCTGAACCGTTGTTTTGGAATGACGACGGATTCGGGCGCGACAGAGGAGAGTTCCGGGATAATCTCGGCTTCCGGAGTCCCTTTGAGGCAATGAACGGGCCATCGGGTGAATTCCGGGTCGCCCTCTTCGTGGTTGTCGCAGACGAAGATGACCTTGTCGCCCTTGGCGTTCGCCTGTTCGATTTTCTGCTTAATGAACGGAATGATGTTCCGCGAGTCCTCTCCGCAGTAAAGCGGGTATCCTTCCTCACAGAATCCCCGCAGCATGTCGACGACGATCAGAGCGTTGGACATTATCAGTCACCTCATGCTCCGTGCGAAGTTTATTCAGACGGGAAGCCAATGGCAACGAGGCTATTTCTTTGGTACGACGCGGATACCGAGCTCCTGGAGCTGGTCCGGGTCGACTTCGCTGGGGGCGTCGGTCATGAGACAGGAAGCCCGCTGAGTCTTCGGAAAGGCGATCACTTCGCGAATGGTGTCAACCCCGGCGAGAAGCGCAATAATTCGATCGAGGCCAAGGGCGATCCCGCCATGTGGCGGCGCGCCGTAGGACAGGGCCTCCAGCAGGAATCCGAATTTAGCTTCGTATTCCTCCTTGGAGAGACCGATCGCTTCGAAGACCTTACACTGGATCTCGGGCTTGTAGTTACGAATGCTGCCGCTGCCCAGCTCGTAGCCGTTCAAGACAATGTCATAGGACTTGGAACGGACTTCCAGCGGGGCCGTGAGGAGTTTGTCGACGTCCTCTTCAACCAATCCCGTAAAGGGATGGTGCTCTGACTCGATTTCGCCCGGCTTTTCACCTGGTTTGAACAGGGGAAAGTCCAGCACCCAAAGGAAATTCCACTTCGATTTGTCGATCAGGTTGTGTTTTTCGCCCAGGTGCAGCCTCAAAGCTGCTAGTGAATCGGCCACGACCGGAGATGAATCGGCGACGAACATTGCCGCGTCGCCGGGCTTGGCGTCGAATCGGGCGTGAATCGTCTCCAATTCGGCTTCGGTGAAGAATTTCGCAATGGGAGATTCGACGCCCTTGTCCGTGAATTTGAGCCAGGCCAGCCCTTTGGCGCCGTATACCTCGACAACGGGAATCAGGTTATCGAAATCCTTCCGGCTGAGTTGGGCGCCTCCCTCCAGACAGAGGCCTTTGACCTGTCCGCCCTTCTCAATAACGCTCCGGAAAATCTTGAATTCACACTGAGCGACGATATCACTGATGTCCTTCAGCTCCATTCCGAACCGTGTGTCGGGCTTGTCGGTTCCGTACCGATCCATCACCTCCCGATACGAAAACCGGGGAAGAGGCAGGGGAAGCTCGACGTCGAGGGCGGCCTTCCAGATGGCGGCAAACATTTCTTCGGTCATCCGGAGGATATCCTCAATATCGACGAAGGACATTTCCACGTCGATCTGGGTGAATTCAGGCTGCCTGTCCGCCCGGGAGTCCTCATCCCGGTAACAGCGGACGATCTGATAGTACTTATCGAGCCCGCCGATCATGCAGAGCTGCTTGAAGAGCTGGGGAGATTGGGGCAGCGCATAGAACTTTCCCGGATGGAGCCGGGCGGGGACAAGGTAGTCCCGGGCTCCTTCGGGAGTGCTGCGTGTGAAAACGGGCGTCTCGACGTCAACGAAACCCTCCGAATCGAAGTAGTCACGCACAGTCCGGCAGACCCGGTGCCGCATTCGGAGGATTTCCTGCACTCGCTGCCTCCGAATGTCCAGGTACCGGTATCGGAGTCGGAGTTCCTCCCCCGCATCCGTTTCATCTTCGATCAGGAATGGGGCCGTGTTGCTCTTGTTCAGAACCTCGAGCCGGGAGGCGATCAATTCGACTTCTCCCGTGGGGAGATTGGGGTTGGCGGTGCCCTCCGGCCGTCTGGAAATCTTTCCCTCAACGGCAATAACGTATTCATTGCGGAGATGATTGGCTGCCTCGTGAAGTTCCTCCCCGGCATCGGGATTGAATACCACCTGGAGGATTCCCTCACGGTCACGGAGGTCGATAAAAACCACCCCTCCATGATCTCGCCAGCGGTGAACCCAACCGGCGGCACAGACCGTTTCGCCGACGTGTTCCGCCCGCAGCTCGCCGGCGTAATGGGTGCGTTTCAATGATGAAGTTGAAGTTTTCGTTTGCATGATTTGTTGCTCGCTTCCACTTTTCGATCAATGAGTGAAGGATTACGCTCCGTCTTTGTCTGAGCAATACCGAGAAACCGCTGGTCCCGCTGGAGTAGATTGGTCAGGAACTATGACGGCCAAGATACCAGATTCATCCTGTCGCATGGCCCCGGAAGGGGCCCACGCATCCCATGGCCCCGGAAGGGAACCACGCATCTCTAGGCCCCGGAGGGGCCACCGCAAGTAGCCTGGGGTGGAGTCCCGCTACCAGCGGGACGGAACCCCAGGATCACAACACAGAGCCATCGCGCCCCGGAGGGGCGCACGCACTCATTCTGCCCAGATGTATAGTTCATCATACTCGATCTTGTGCGCCTGCAAAAGCTCAATGAACTCTTCTTCGTAGGTCTTTTTCTTGTGGTGTTCGTGCTGATTTCCTACGTATTGACGTACCTTGTCGGCCTGGGACAGGCTCACCGAAAAGACGCCGTAACCCGTTTGCCAATGGAATGCGCCATGTGCGGGAGATGTTTCGTGAATCCATCGCGATGAACGGCTCTTGATGTTTCGCACAAGGTCGGCTACGGAGCTGTCGGTATGCCAACGCACCAATAAGTGGATGTGGTCCTGAGTGCCGCCAATTATGTCCAGGACACCTCCTTCGTCCCGGATGATTCCGCCGATGAACTCGTACAGGTGTTCCTGGATTTCGGGCGTGATCAAGGGTGCGCGATCCTTTGTACCGAAAACGATATGGAACAAGAGTTGGGAAAAAGTCGACATAGAGCAACTGTAACAGGTGCGTCCGCCCCTCCGGGGCGGAAAACTTCCTTGCAGCGAACCCGGGGTTCCGTCCGCCTCCGGCGGACTCCACCCCGGGCTACTTGCGCATGCCCCTTCGGGGCGGAAAGGAAATCCAATGCCCACTTCCTCACACGTCGGGCTGCCTGCACAGACCCCTGCGATGCGGAGAGGAACTTCGCCTTACGACGGGCTACTGACGCCTGCCAGTCGGAGGGAAAGCGAAACCGCGTTCCCGCTTCTCTTCACCCCAGACTGGGTGCGGATATCCCTTCGGCACTGGGGTGAACTTCGCTTTACCCCAAACCACTTAGGCTTGCCCCTCGGGGCATTGTCGGTTTGGATTACTAAACCTGGATTCAAGCTCCCCCATCCCTCTCGTGTCTTGACAGAGAAGAGTGGTGGAAAATGGGCGGCGTTTTATTCGGCCAGGTATTCTACTAGACCGTTGAGAGGGACCAGGGACTCCTGGCCGTTGTCCATCCGGCGGACTTTGGCTTTCTCTTCGCTCATTTCGTCCGGGGCGAGAATAACCACCTGTCCCGCTCGGAGTCGGTTGGCGTCTTTGAACTGGGCCTTGAGGCTGCGTCCTTTGTAGTCCATCTCGCTCGATACTCCGCGGGAGCGGAGGTCATGCACTAACTTGACCTTAATTCCCACGTCTATATCGGGAGTGGACGCCACGTAAACGGCGATCGAGCTCGGCTCACCCGGGTCGATGTTCTCCTTCTCCAAGGCAATGAGAAGGGCATCAATCCCCGGTGCGAAACCGACGGCAGGTGTGGGAGGCCCCCCGAGGTTTTCCACAAGATTATCATATCGCCCGCCGCCTGCAATGGCGTTTCGGGCGCCCAAGCCCTCGTGGAGAATCTCGAATATCGTCTGGGTGTAGTAGTCCAGGCCCCGCACCAGGTGGTTGTCCTGCTCGAACGAAATAGACGCCGAATCCATGAAATTCAGAACCGATTCGTAATGGGCTTTCGATTCTTCATCAAGGAAATCGACGGTGCCGGGCGCATCCCGGAGGGCTTCTTTGCAGCCGCTCTGTTTGCAGTCCAGGACCCGAAGCGGATTCATTTGGAGGCGTTCCCGGCACTCTTTGCACAGAGATCCCTGTTTTCCTTCCAGAAAACTCGTCAAGGCCTGGCCGTATTTCGACTTTGTCTCCTGGTTTCCGATGGAGTTCAATTTCACTTTCAGGTTCGAAAATCCCAGATCGGAAAAAAGCCGGACCCCGATCGATATGATCTCGAAATCGAGGGCTGGGCTATCGGAACCGAACGCCTCGACACCGAGCTGGTAGAACTGCCTATACCGGGCTAACTGGGGCTTCTCATACCGGAACATGGGACCCAGGTAGGACACCTTCCAGAGCTGGGTCCGGTTGTAGATCTTATGCTCGACATAGGCCCTGGCCACGCCCGCAGTCATCTCGGGACGCAAGGTAAGGCTGCGGCCACCTCGGTCTTCAAAGGTATACATTTCCTTGTTGACGATGTCGGTGGCTTCGCCGATGGTCCGGGAAAAGACCTCTGTGTGCTCGATGACAGGGGGTCTGATTTCCCGGTAGCCGTAAGTTTCGAAGATATTCCGGGCGGTCTCCTCCACGAAATGCCATTTGTGGACTTCCTCAGGGAGGATATCCCGGGTCCCCCTCGGGGCTGAGGGGGGTGACTCAGATCGTGGCTTTTTGATTATTCTACTCCTTGAAATATTGGTGAGGGCTATGGTATATTTTGGGTTCTTCCAGGTTGGGGATAAAGTATATCATTCCCCTCGGGAATAGTCTAAAGAAGCCAGACAAATAATGGAAGAGCGTCGCCCAAGTGGTGGAAGTGTCTTCTCCCTTGGCGGGTGGCTGCGTTTTGGTCAATATCTGAGTGTTGCCCAGAAAGGGGAATAGTTGATGTCGAGGATATGTGCTGTATGCGGAAAGGGCCCGTCGGTGGGGAACCAAATTGTCCGCCGGGGAAAGGCTAAGAAAAAGGGCGGTGTTGGAGAAAAGGTAACCGGCATCTGCAAGCGCCGGTGGCTTCCTAATCTCCAGCGAAGGCGTGTCGTCGTGAACGGAACGCCGAAACACGTCCAGATCTGCACCCAATGTATCAAGATGGGACGGACTCTCCCCTCATAAAAGAAGGAATTGCGATGATCTTTTCCCCTAATCGTTCGAAACTCGCCGGATTCTTTGCATTGATGACAGGTTCGTTGGCGTTTTCATGCGTCCTCCTTCAAGGAGCCGGGACCACCCCCCACCAGGCGCAGATCTACAAGGCCCGGGACAAGGTCCTGCCCGCGCTGATCCATGTCCAGCCGGTGTCGGAGGAATTCAGGAGTGGGGAAGCGGAACGGGTCGCGGTGGTGGGGAGCGGCGTCATCATCGATGATGACGGCACGGCCGTGACCAACTATCACGTTGCGGGAAAGGCCACGAGGATCATCTGCATGCTGGACGACCGCCGCAGGATCCATGCAGAGCTTGTGGGCGGCGACCCGAGCACCGACATTGCCGTTATCCGACTGAACATGGAGGAAATGGAGGGAGATTCTTTCCAACCGGCAGTCCTCGGAGATTCGGATAAGCTGGAAGTTGGGCAATACGTCCTGGCCATGGGGAGTCCCCTTTCTTTGGAGCGGACCGTCTCGATGGGCGTGGTCAGCACCATCGACAGATACATGAGAGATACTTCGCGGTTGCCATCCGGAGAGCGAACGGGGCAGTTCAATACGTGGATCCAGACTGACGCCCCTGTCAATCCGGGAAATAGCGGAGGGCCGCTGGTCAATATGGATGGAGAGGTCATCGGGATCAATGCGCGGGCATATATGTTTGCCCAAAATCTGGCCTTTGCCATCCCCATCAACGAGGTCCGGGAGGTCGTTGACAAGATTCTGAACGAAGGGGAAGTCAAACGCAGTTACATCGGCGTTGAATTCCAACCTCTGCAAGAGATGGAAGAGTTCTTCGGCGCGGCGGAAAAGCCGGGAGTTTTGGTTCGGACGGTTCGGCCGGGGTCCCCTGCTGAGAAATCGGGGATCCAGCCGGGGGATGTCATCCTCGAGTTCGACGGACATCGTGTCTCCGCGGTGTTCAAAGAAGAAATACCGAAGGTCTCCAAACTCATCGCCGATACCCCGGTAAATAAGGAAATAAAGGTTGCCCTATTGAGAGAAGGGCAGGAAGTCAGCTTAGACCTGGTGACGGATGACCTGGGCAAGATATTCGCTGATAACTTCGATTGTGAAAAGTGGGGCTTTACCGTCCGAGACATCACTCCACAACTGGCGATTCAACATAAGTTGGACAACACACAAGGCGTGTTCGTCTCCGGGGTGAAGGGCGGAGGACCAGCCGCGCGCGCCAAGCTGGGGCGGAACGAAGTGGTTCGGTCTCTGGACCAAACCCCTGTGGACGACCTGGAAGCGTTCAAGAAGATGTACGAGGACCAGAAAGAGAAGGAACGCGTGATCCTGACAGTCGAGGACAGGCGTCGCGGCACCCGGCTGATCCTGATCAAGCCGTTCGAGGAGCCGGAGGCTCCGTGATCCCCTGCCTGGAGCCTGGATTTCTAACCTTTTACTTTTCAATCAGGACCCACCCGAGTTCTTTGAATAAGGAATCGTCAAAATGAAACTCTCATTCTCCCTTCTCATCGCCGTAATCCTTCTCTTTGCCGCCGCCATGCCGGCACAGAGCGATGCCACAGCCGATCAGCTCACACAAGTCTACGAGCAGAACAATGCGGCTCTGGTCTACGTGGACTATGGGGTCGAGATGACCTTTAGGGGCCAAACCCGAGACTCGTCCGGCACGATTCTGGGATTGATCGTCAGTGAGGGCGGACTTGTGATCGCCAGCGACCAAATGGCAGGGGGTGGGGGTGGAATGCTCGGGAACCAAGTATCGATATCGAAGCCGAAGAACGTGGTGATAACGCTCGGGGACGGGGATGAGCTGAGAGGGGAGTACATCAGCCGGGATCAGGATGTGGGAATTGCCTTCATTCGAATTCAAAACGCCGAGGACAGGAAATTCCCATTCGTTGATTTCTCCGGTTCAGTAACGCCGGGGGTCGGGGATGAAGTTGTTCTGTTGGCGCTCCTTCCGGAAGGATTTCATCCGCACGTGAAGTTCCTGGTGGGGCGAATCAACAGCGAGATCGACAAACCGTCCCGTTATTTGTCGGTCGATAATGCGGAATTCCTGGAGGCTTTGGGTGGACCGGTGTTTACACTCGAGGGAAAGCCGGTGGGTATAGTAACTTTTCGCTCCCCGAACCAAAGTGCTCTCGAATCGACCATGAGGGGAATGATGATGGGAGGTATATCGAGCCTGACTTCCCCTTTTGCCAATCCGCTTATCCTTCCCTCGGACCGATTCACCGAGCTCCTGAAGAACCCGCCGACAGCGGCCGGAGAAGGGAAGGGCTGGCTTGGGATTACCATGTCGCAGGCCCTGACCAAGGAACTGGCGGAGAGTCTGGAGCTTGACTACAGCTCCGGCGTGTTTGTCGGAAAGGTGGTGGAGGGATCGCCCGCCGATCAGAGCGGTCTGCAAGGCGGCGATATCATCGTCAAGCTGAATGAAGAGATCCTGGATGTTGAGACCGATGAACACCTGGAGATTCTCAGCCGGAAAATCCAGCAATATGGCCCAGAGCGCGAGATAAAGCTGGCTGTCCTCAGATTGGACGGGGATCAGTACACTGAGCAGGATGTGTCGGTGCTCCTTGCCGAAATGCCCCAGGGAGCGGAAGAGGTTGAAAGAAGTGAAAACGAGCGTCTGGGCCTTACCGTCCGGGACCTGGTGATGGACGACCGGATCGGCCTTGATCTCGAAGCCGATACCACGGGCGTCATCGTTCACGCCGTTGAACGGGCAGGTCCTGCCGGACTGGGCGAGCTCCGACAGAATGACATCATCCAACGCGTTGGGGATCGAGAGGTCAAGGATCTGGCCGGGTACAAGACGGTCGTCGAAGAGGTGTTGACCGGCAAGCCGGAAAGAGTGGTCTTATTCGTCAGGCGGGGCAACGAAACAAACTTCATCAACTGCGAGATCGACTGGGAGGAAGAGGAGTAGGGGCAGCAAGCCCGGGACCGTTCAGCCGACTTCACCCAGTTCGGTACCTTCCTCTCTGTATTGTCCTCCCAATCAGGTTGGATCCGGGGTAATCCCGCTGATTTTCCAAAGGAATGCGACCGGATCGGGCCTCGGGATTGGAATTTGTTGCCAATCTCCCATCTCCTGCGCTAAACTCCTGTGGGTAGATATCTTATGAAGTGGCCGTTCCCGGTGAAAATGTGCCGGGACGCGCCTCGCACCTGGCAGGCCATCCAATGGAATCCTACAATCCCAACTGGGTACAAAAAGAGCAGGATGAAGACCACGTAGCCTCCTTGTCAAAGGAAGCGGGTATTCTGCCCATTACCGCCCGAATCCTGCTTAATCGGGGAATCGCATCTCCAGACGAGGCGAAGAAATTCCTCGAGATCGACACATCTGCCTATCACGATCCTTTCTGTCTCGACCAGATGGAGACGGCGTGTGACCGCATCAAACAGGCCATTTCCACCAAGGAGAAGATCCTCATTTATGGGGATTACGACGTGGATGGGATGGCCGGAACGGCGCTGCTTGTAAAGGCCCTGCGCAAATTGGGCGGATCCCCGGATTATTGGATTCCGAATCGCCTGCAGGAAGGTTACGGGCTGAACAAAGCCCGCGTGCAGAGGGCGAAAGAAGAGGGATACTCCCTTCTGATAACTCTGGACAACGGGACGACCGCTACGGAGGAGATTTCTGAGGCCGTTCGGCTTGGTTTGGATGTCATAGTGGTCGACCATCACGTCCCGGAGGGTCAACTCCCCCCGGCGATGGCTATATTGAACCCGCATCTTCCCGGTTCGGCCTACCCCTTCAAGGATCTTTGCGCTGCTGGAGTCGTGTTCAAACTCTGCGAGGCCCTCGTCGGAACGCGTGAGGGGGTGGAACTGGCCGCGCTGGCCACAGTGGCGGACATTGTTCCCCTGTTGGATGAGAATCGGACCATCGTCCAGGAAGGTCTGGACGTGATGAACCAGGGCCTATCTCCTGGGATTGCCAGCCTGGTGGAGGTCAGCGGCCTGAACAACCGGGAGCTGACCACTGGACACATCTCGTTCCTGATTGCGCCTCGTCTGAATGCGGCGGGAAGGCTGGGAGACTCCACTCAAGTCGTCGAGCTTCTCCTTTCAGATGATTTCGTAATGACGCACGACATCGCACAGGACCTGCATCGGCAGAATCAGACGAGACAGAAGATAGAGGGACAAATCCTGGAGCAGGCCCTTGAAAAGGAGGGGTCAGAGTTTGAGTCTTCGGACCGCGTCATTGTGTTGGCGGATGACCGCTGGCATCCAGGTGTGGTCGGGATTGTCGCCTCCCGGCTCGTGGAAAAGTACTATCGACCCACTGTGTTGATCGCGCTGGAGGATGGCCAGGGCCGGGGCTCAGGCCGGAGTATCCGAAGTTTCGAGCTCCACAAGGCGTTGACGGAGTGCCGCGATGATCTTCTGGCCTTTGGAGGTCACCGCTACGCCGCCGGTTTGAGCATTCAGGCCAATAAGGTGGCATCTCTCCGTCGCCACCTGAATGACATCGCGGAGCGGTGGCTGGAACCGCAAGACCTGGTGCCGACAGTTCGAATCGACGAGGAGGTGTCCTTCGCGGAAACTACCCCGAAACTGCTGGATGAACTGCAGCGGCTCGCCCCTTTCGGATTTGGCAATCCCCAGCCGCTTTTTTCAACACCGGGCCTCCGGATTGTGGGCAAACCACAACTTGTCGCCAACCGGCACCTCCGGTTCGCTGCGAAGCATGGGGGAATAGGGCGTTCGTTTATTGCTTTTCGGAGGGCAGAATGGCTGCCCCCTTTGAGTCGGTGCAGTAGAATAGATGCCGCCTATACGCTGGAACGGCGTTTCACTCGGGGAGACGTCGAAATCCAGATGATATTGAAGAGCTGGAAACCCTCGGAAGATTGAATTGACTATGAAATCAACTACGGCAAGCCCGGCTCCTTCCGAAAGAATCCTGGTAAAACGGATACTCCAGGGGATGCATGCCTACATGCCGGAGGCGGACGAAAGTGACATTCAGTCCGCATATGATTTCGCACGAGAAGCCCACGAGGGTCAGTCCCGCTTGTCCGGGGACCCGTACATCGTCCATTGCCTGGAAGTAGCCCACATTCTGACGAAGATGAGACTGGATTCCACCACTATTGCCGCCGGCATTCTGCACGATGTCATCGAAGACACCGGGAAATCCGTTGAAGAGTTAAAGGAAACGTTTGGGTCGGAAATCGCTTCCCTGGTGGAGGGAGTGACCAAACTGGCCTCTTTCGGGGCAAAGACAAGCGCGGAGAGAGTTACGGCGAATCTGAGGAAGATGCTGGTCGCCATGGCGGCGGATATCCGGGTGATTTTGATCAAGCTTGCTGACCGAATTCACAACATGGAAACGTTGGAGTATCTGTCGGAGGCCAAGATTCGCCGCATTTCCAACGAGACGCTGGAGATATATGCCCCTTTGGCGCAGAGGCTGGGAATGGCCCAAGTCAAAGGAGAACTGGAGGACCTTGCCTTCCGGTTTCTCCATCCGGACGTCTACTATGATCTGGCGAAGAGAGTGGCGAAGAAGCGCAAGGAACGGCATGCCCTGACGGAGGAGATCTGCGCGAAACTTCAACATCAACTCCTCCAGGCCGGTGTTGAATCAACGGTGCAGGGAAGATCCAAACATTTGTACAGCATCTACGAGAAAATGAACCAGCAGGGGAAGGATTTTGATGAGATTTATGATCTGATGGCGATGAGAGTGATTACGAATACGGTGCGCGACTGTTACGCCGCGCTGGGGCTAGTTCACAACATGTGGAAGCCGGTTCTCGGGCGCTTCAAGGACTACATCGCCTTGCCCAAATTGAATATTTACCAGTCACTTCATACGACGATGATAAGGGAAAACGGGGAACCGCTGGAAATCCAGATTCGGACCCATGAAATGCACCGAACTGCCGAGTTCGGCGTTGCCGCCCACTGGCGCTACAAGGACTCGGACACAAAAGACGATCCGAAGTTTGAAAAGCGAGTGAACTGGATGCGGCAAATGCTGGAGTGGCTCCAGGACTTGAAGGATCCCCAGGAATTTGTCGAAAGCTTGAAGGTTAATCTCTTCTCGGGAGACACTTACGTATTCACTCCGAAAGGGGATCTCAAGGAACTTCCGGAAGGCTCCACGCCAATCGATTTCGCCTATGCCATCCATACGGACATTGGAAACCACTGCTTCGGCGCTCGGGTCAACGGCAAGCTCGTTCCCCTCCGGTACCATCTTCAACCCGGAGATGTTGTGGAGATAATCACTTCCGAGAAGCAGCTGCCGACTCAGGATTGGCTCCGGATAGTTAAAACTGCGAAGGCGCGGACCAAGATCCGGCAGGCGCTCCGGGCCCGGCAGGATGACCCGACGTACTCTTCAAAGCTGGAGAAGGAGGACGGAGTGCCTGCCTCCAGGAAGGTGGCCATTCGACACAGTCGCCCGGTTCCGAAAGAGCGCTCGGCCAGGTTGGAGGAGCAGGTCTGGGTCCAGGGCCAGAATGGAATCGAGCTTCGATTCGCACAGTGCTGCCATCCCCAGCCGGGGGATACGATTATCGGCTACGTGACCAAGAACCGAGGGGTATCCATACACCGTGGCGGGTGCGGCAGCCTCGCCGCCCATCGAGATACCGCCCGGTTTTTGGAGGTGGCATGGAAGGGGGACCCCCGAAGCGTCCAGCGTGTGGGAATTCGAGTCACGGCGGATGACCGGCCCAATCTTCTCATCGATATTTTGCGCTCTTTTCACGAGCAGAACCTGAATATCACCTCGGCACAGGCCTCTGTAGGAAAGCACGGACTGGCGCTGTGCGATTTGGTATTGGAATTGATGGAGGAGCAACAGCTTCCGCAGGTCACGGCAGCGATTTCTCAGGTCATGGGCGTTCGGAAAGTTCAGGAGATTGGCTCAATCAAAGGCAAACGGTCCAAACGGGAAGGATCCGCGTCCGAAAAAAAAGCGGATCCGATTCGTCTGGCCGCTACGGCTCGTTGAGTTAGGTTGACTTTCACAATGGATTAATTTGGTTCGAGAACAGGACGATGCTGAAATATCTACTAAGCTTTTTCTCTCACGATATGGGAATTGACCTCGGAACGGCCAACACTTTGGTCTACGTCAAAGGCCAGGGAATCGTTCTCAGCGAACCTTCTGTGGTGGCGATCGACAACAACACCAATACCGTGAGGGCCGTTGGGAATGATGCCCGGGACATGATCGGGCGGACCCCCAAGAATATCGTGGCGATTCGGCCCATGAGGAACGGTGTTATCTCAGACTTTGAGGTAACCGAAAGCATGCTCCGGTATTTCATTCAGAAGGTCCACAATCGGAAGCGTCTCGCTATGCCACGGATTGCCATTTGTGTTCCGTCGGGCATCACCTCCGTGGAAAAGCGAGCCGTTGTGGATTCCGCGCGAAGAGCCAACGCTTCGCGAGTCTACACCATCGAAGAACCGATGGCGGCGGCTATCGGCGCGGGACTTCCCATTCATGCCCCGGCCGGGCACATGATCGTGGACGTCGGCGGCGGAACGACTGAGGTGGCGGTCATATCTCTGGGCGGGATAGTGCTGGTCCGCTCGATTCGAACGGCTGGCGACGAGATGAACGAAGCCATTGTCCAACACATGAAGCGGGCCCATAATCTGATGATTGGCGAGCGTACGTCTGAGGATATCAAGATTCGAATTGGGTCGGCTTATCCGATAAAAGATGAGCTTGAGATGGAGGTGAAAGGCCGGGATCAACTGGCCGGCCTGCCCAAAACGATCAAGATCCGGTCGGAGGAGATTCGGGAAGCCATGGCGGAACCCGTCGAGGCGATCGTTGAGGCCGTTCGAAGCACCCTGGAGCGGACGCCGCCCGAACTGAGCGCCGACATCGTGGACCGGGGGATTGTCCTTGCCGGTGGAGGATCCCTGCTTCGAGGTTTGGACAAGATCTTGAGCAAGGAAACCGGACTACATGTCTCGATCTGCCAGGACCCGCTGACGGCCGTTGTGCTTGGAACGGGAAAATATCTGGAGGCGATTGATCTTTACAATTTTCCCGACCGGTCCGGAGAATGATGGGTCGGACCGCTAAAGGCAACCTACCTAAAAAGGCGTGATCTCACTTCTCTTCAAGTATCGCTGGTTTCTGTCCCTTTCCACCATTCTTGTTGCTTCCGTCTATGCGGTCCGTGTCGATTTGCAGGATAGGACCCTGACGAGAGGGCTCCAGCCGGTAACTTCCGCCCTGGTGGTTCCGATTCAGAAGGGCTTTGCATACGGACACCGCTTTCTTCAGGACACGTGGAACAGAACGGTTCAGCTTTCTGCCACTGAGGCGGAAAGAGACGAGCTGCAGAAAGACGTGTCCGCGCTTCAGGTCAGATTAGCGTTGTTGAATGAGATAGAGGATGAAAACCGCCGTCTGAGAGAGTTGCTGGAAATGTCCCCTCGGGAGGAGTGGGAAACCGCCACCGGCCGGGTCATCCAGCGGGTATTCACAACGACGCCTCAGTCTCCTTTTTTGACTGTTACGCTGGACGTGGGAAGTGATCGGGGCGTGGACGTCGGACAATCCGTGGTCCAGGGCGAGTCGTTGGTGGGCAAGATCATCGATGTCGGCTCCGACTTTTCCCGGGTCCTCCTGTTGTTGGATCCGAGCTGTCGCCTGGCGGGAAAAACGCAGCGCACGGGCGAGCAGGGAATCCTCCAGGGAGATGGCCAGGGGGGATTCATTCTGAAATATGTCGATTTGTCTGCCGATTTGAAGAAGGGGGATCAAGTCGTCTCCGCCAGCGGCGAAGGCAACTATCCGTCCGGAATTGATGTCGGGACGATCGTGAATATTGAGCGATCCGCGATCGACTTGTTCCAAACGGCCCAGATACGCCCCAGCGCGCGATATTCCAGTTTGGGCGAGCTCTTTGTGCTCGTAGCGAAAAAGCCGATTCCCGAAGAAAGCGAAGCAGAGGAATTGGCAGTTGAGAGAGAAGCCGAGGGCGCTGAAACCGAAACAGAGGAACCATGATCCAAGGGATACTGGCAGGAATGCTGCTGATCGCGGCCATCATGGAGAACCTCTTTTACCAGGGACTGGGGTTCCGGGAAACGCGACCGGACCTGATCTTGCTCCTGGTGGTCTATATCGGTTTGACAGGCCGAATAGGTTTGGCGATGACAGTTGCATTGGGAGGCGGCCTGCTGCAAGATCTTGTTTTCGGCAATCCGGTCGGTTTGAATGTCATGTCCAAGGTCTTCCTGGGCTATATTGTTGGTCATATGGGTGCGCGATTTTCGATTGAGGATCCGTTTCGGCGGCTCATGATTGTCTTCGGCGCCACCCTAATCCATTGGGCAATTGGCACCAGCGCATTGCATTGGCTGCTTGATGGAACCGAGACAAGCGGAGCATGGCTTCCCTCGGCGCTGCTGAACTGCATCCTGGCGCCTGTATTCTTTTACCTCATGAGCCGGGTTGATCGAGCCAAACCCATGGAAACCTCCTTGGGTCCGAGCCGGTAAAGGCAGGGAACTAGAACGATGAGAGAGGTCCCCTATTCACGTCACGTCAAGTTTTATCCCCGACTGGATCGGTGTCTCATTCTTGCTTTTATCGCGTTCTTGATGCTGGCCGGAAGGAGTTTCTACCTGCAAATCCTCCGAGGGGAGGAATACCGACAACTGGCCACCAGCAACGCGATCAAGTACATCCGTACCCCGGCCCTTCGGGGTCGGATTTACGATCGGCGCGGGATTCTCCTGGCCGACAACCGTGGGGCGTTTGACCTCGTTGTGGTTCCGAAGGAACTGGGGGAGGGAGCTTCTCTCCGGGAGAAAGTAGCGGTTCTTTCCGGTTGCCTCGGTATGGAGCCCGAACAAATTGAAGAACGCTTGGAAAACGTTGCAAGAAATCCGTACAAATCCGTGACCATCAAAGAAAATCTCTCTTTCGGTGAACTATCGTGCGTAGAGGGAAACAGTTGGCGCTTGGAAGGGGTCTCATTGCTGGCTTCTCCTGTCCGAAGGTATCCCAATAGTTCGCTGGCGTCCCACGTCCTGGGATATCTATCTGAAATCAACCCGCAGGAATTGAGCGAGTTCGGAAAGGAGAGCGGCTACCGGCCGGGGGACTTGATTGGAAGAGCGGGGATAGAAAAGGATCTCGAACCCCGGCTCCGGGGAGAGGACGGAGCCATGCTGGTGGAAGCCTATTCCTATGGCAAGCCCATCATTGTCAGCGATAAGCAGGGGCGTCTGGAGGTGACCGTCGACCATCTGGGACGCAGTCTGCGCCTTTTGGATGAAAAGGTTTCCCGCCCGGGAGAGGATGTGACGCTCACTCTGGATGCCCGACTCCAGGCAGCTGCGGAGAACGCGCTCGGGCGAATGGCAGATGAGCTTCGCGAAAAGTTCGCGGACGCAATCCCCAGCGGCGCTTTCGTTGTTCTCGACGCGGAGAGCGGGGGTATTCTGGCCCTGGCCAGCTATCCAACTTACGACCCCAACGTGTTTATTCCTCCGGCGGACATGGGCGCGGTGACACGTCTTAACCAGGACCGTTCCTATCCGTTCTGGAGTCGCGGGCTGCGAAGCTGCCAGCCGCCGGGGTCCACATTCAAGTTTATTGTCGCTACGGCGGCTCTCGAAGAGGGGGTCATAGCTCTCGGCGATACCGTGTTCTGTCCAGGCGAGATCAAACCCTTTCCGAAGGGAAGATCCTTCAGATGTTGGAAGAGAGGAGGACACGGAGCGGTCAGTCTTCTCGAAGCCATAGCCTTTTCGTGCGACATTTATTTTTATGAAGTGGGATTGAAGGTGGGCCCGGACCGAATGGCGGAATATGCTCGGAGATTCGGTTTGGGGTCCAGGACCCAGGATGAATTGGGTGGTGAAGTGGCCGGGATCGTCCCGGACTCAACTTACAAATTGAATTCAGATCAGTACAGTCATCTTTCCATCTACGATCGCCGCTGGCAACCTGGCGAGACTTTGGTCTATGCGATCGGGCAAGGATTCTTGCAGGCGACACCTATCCAGATGGCGCGGGCTACTGCCGCTGTGGTGAACGGAGGATATCTCGTTCATCCTTACCTGGTGCGTGAATTACGAGAGACCCCAATCGATTCCTACGAAACCAAGGAGGAAACGAGAATAGCATCGAGAGAAACGATTGATATCATCCGAGAAGGGATGGGAGCGGTGATCAATGGGCTGGGGAATCGTCAGGGGACCGGCTGGCGGCTGGCCGATCTTTCGCTGGACCTCATCGGCAAGACCGGCACTTCTCAAGTGATTCAATCGGGACCCGACGAAACGGATGATGAGACGACGCCCTGGCGATGGCGGGACCACGCCTGGTTCGTGGCGGGTGTCCCGAACGGGTCTCCCCCACTCGCTCTCGCGGTCCTGATGGAGCATGGCGGTCACGGTGGAGAAACCGCTTCGACAATAGCGAGGTATTTCTTCGAGGAATTGGGGAAGACCGAAATTGCGGATGTTCTCCAGGTCGCCTCCGCCGCTGAAAGCTCAAATGCCGAAGGAGGATCCGAGTAGCATGCTGTCGAAAAGCACGGAACTTCGAGAATTCGACTGGCGCCTTTTCGCGACGATGGTATTTCTTGTGGGGATTGGCGTGTTCACCATTTTCGGAGCAACCTACGAAGTCGATGCCGCATCACAGTCCACTCATTACCTTCGTCAGATGTTCGGATTCCTGCTCGGTCTCGCCGTCATCGGACTCCTTCTTTTGGTGGACTACCGGATGGTGATGGCTCTCAGCCCCGTCCTTTATGCAGGAGGAGTGCTCCTTCTCGTCTTGGTCCTCGTCATGGGAGAGGAGACCAGCTCTGCAACGAGGTGGATCCGGTTCGGATTCCTCAGATTTCAGCCGGCGGAGGTGATGAAGCTCGCGACAGTAATCCTCCTGGCCCGATATCTCGATATCGCACGCGGCCGAATCCATCGATTCCCGTACTTTGCCGGAGCGCTCGCCATTGCCGCCGTGCCCGCTCTACTGATCCTGTTCCAGCCGGACTTGGGAACGGCCATGATCTTCGTTTTGCTGCCGTTTCTCATGTTGTATCTGGGAGGAGCGCGGATCAAGCACCTGGTCCTGGTGATTGTCGCGGGGCTGGCCATGGCTCCTCTGGCATGGAAATCTCTGGAGGAATACCAACAGGATCGGCTTTTGGCGTTTGTGAATCCCCAAGCCGACCCTCTCGTCCACAATTGGCAGCCGATGCAGGCTCAAATCGGAATCGGGGGAGGACAGCTTCTCGGAAAGTTCCACGAGGACAAATGGCTGGCCGCCTCCCAGAGCCGCCTCGATTTCCTTCCCGAACCGCACACAGACTTCGTCTTCGCCGTTTTCGGAGAACAATGGGGTTTTGTGGGGGTTGTCATTCTGTTGACGCTGATGTGGACGCTGGTCGCGCGAGGCACGGCCATAGCGCGGGAGGCGAGCGATTTTCAAGGCAATGTCCTCGCGTCCGGCCTCGTCGCCCTCATCGCCCTTCACATGGTGATAAACATTGCCGTCACTTTGGGCCTGATGCCCGTCACCGGGCTGCCGCTTCCCTTCATGAGCTACGGCCGATCATTCCTCCTCGTCATGATGGCATGCGTAGGTCTTCTGCTCAATGTCCGCATGAAGAAGACTATGTTCTGATCGAAAGGGACTGTTGTCCTGGCTGAGGGCGCCAGGAAAAGAAGATCTACTGAATTCCGGAAACGGGAAGCCGGCCCTGACCTGCCACAGGAGGAAGATTCGGGAATGGTCGTTCTGCTCCGGGAGCAGACCAGTTCCCGAAGGGGGGTTTATCTTTCTGCCAGTCTTCCTGTTGGGACGGCGCATAGCCGGATCCGAACACATCCGGTGCGGGACCGAACGGGCCACTCGGATTCCCGATAACGGCCTTCTCATTGGTCTTCCACCATCCCCGCCACATATCTGCCATGGCAAAATTGTGACCGGTCATTCTGTTCAGGGCCTGACGCGCAAACGGCGCCACATTGAGGTTATCCGCCATGGCCTCGATCAGGTAGGGAATCGCCTGCAGGTCCACCCGTTGGGCAAGGGCGGCGCAAGCGATAATACGGGCCGGAACGGGAACGCTGCCAGTGGCAACAGCATTGCGAAGATGGCTCGAGGACACCTCGGTATCAATCTGTCCCAGCGCGATAGCCGCTGCCTCCGCAAGTGATGGATTGTTCCCGAAGAGGTGGAGGATCGCCAGGTCGTGGGCGGCATCCGCGGCTCGGAGTTGTCCAAGGGATCGGATCGCATAGGATACAACATAGCCCTCCGAATCTTTTAGGGCAATCCGGAGAGGTCCAATTGAACTGGGACTCCCCACCTGCCCCAGCGCAGCCGCCGCGGCCGTCCGCTCCATCCATCCCTGGGAATTCAGAAGATAGCGCTCGAGAGTTGGAGCAAGCTTATAGGAGAGCTCCCCCATGGCGATGAGAGTCCGGATTCGGATTTCGGGATCACTGTTGAGAAGATACTCCTCCCCCATAAGAGTCACGGCGATATCTTTTGCCCATTCTTCCGCCAGCCCATTCAGTTCCATTACAGCGGAGTGCAGCTCCGACTCATCCATGTTGGGAAGTTGCTTGACCAGCTCCGCAATTCGGCGGCTTTCTCCGAATTGCTGTTCCGCCTTCCGGGTCCGGTTTTCTTCTATATCGAGGATCTCTTTCTGTACGGGAGTGAGCTGTAGAGCCTTTGCAAGGGGAGGCAGCGCGGTCACGGGTGGAGAGGCTGCCGGTACGGCGGATAGGGTTCGGTTGGTAAGTTCTGTGGGGGTCTGCTCGTTCGGGATATTGATTGCCGCGAATCCGGAACCGAAAGGAGGCTTAGCGCGGGGGAAACCGGAACCGGGAAGACCTTTTGCCAGAGTCAATTGCTGCTGAAACCGAAGCGACGCGCGTTGGATTTCAGGAGTGTTGGCGGACACACCGAGAAACCGTCCCAGAGAAAAGACTGCGCCATGTTCCACATGTTCCATCGGAGCGACACCTTGATGGTTACTCGGTGTATCGCAGACCGTGATAACAGGGGCCTCGCCATGGATCTTGGCTGATTTGATCAGGGTGAAATCGCTCTCGCCGGGGTGTTCGGTCAGGAAAGGGCAGTGGAAGGCGCTTCGGTCACTGACATATCGCGGGAAGAGTTTTATGAGAGAATCGGGAAGGACTCCGTTATGCTCGAGGACGTACCGTTCCAATCCGAGCCCGACAAGGTGAATATTCCCACGGCATTCTCGGAGAAGTGTTTCTGTGTCCCGGGCTGCTCCCCGGGGACGGATTCCCAGCCAGAAACCAATCACCAAAGAAAGGAAGCCCGCCACGAACAGAATTGTCAGCCACCTTGCTCTCATGGGAATCTCAAAAGGAGGATTTTGTGGGCCGGCCGCCTGCCCGAAGTTGAGTCAAGGAATCGAGTCCTATTCCTTTCGAAGGGTAAGGTAAATGGCGTCGCCCGCATCGTTCGCTTGCAGCTGCAGGCTCTTCTGCCTGGAAAGGTCTCGCAGGATCTGGATGAATCGGAGATCTTCTCCGCTGACAGTACAAATTGGGTCCAGCTCTCCGCTTAGAATCCTTTCCGCGACAGGATCATCCAGAAAAACCAGGATCTCTTGTGAATGGAAAATGTCTTCGATAACATCCTGTAGATCGACGTCGCGCTTATCGACCGAGACCTTTTGCGCAAGCTGCCGACTCAGGATCTTCGTAATCTCCAGCCCGTAATAATGGACAAGGTCGGCCTCACCAGCGGCCACGTCGCGGGACTCTTTGGCGACCGTGACCTCACGGACCTCGTCTGTGCGGAATACGAACCGGGTGCTCTCGGTCACCTGCACCAGGATTTCCGACCAGTTCTGATCCAGGACCTTCACATCCATGAGTTTATCCCCGCTGGATAGGACGAGCTCGTCCTGGCCGGCTCCCCAGGCGGAAATCGTAATCCCTACGACAAGCAGTACAGCGGATAGTAATAGTGTTCTCACGGCTATCTCCAATCCATCCTGATGCGACAACATTTTTCTACAGACAAGCTATTATTAATTATAAACATATCCGTCATCCCAGTCAATTCGCAATCATGAGGGTTCCTATCTACGCGAACCGTGGCGAGGAGTCGATTAATTGACACCGGCTGGAGGGGTCGATATAATTCGCAGCGACTCACCGCAGCCCACCAGCGAAATCGGGGTGTAGCGCAGCTTGGTAGCGCGCTTCGTTCGGGACGAAGAGGTCCGGGGTTCAAATCCCCGCACCCCGACCATTTAACTCATTGATAGCCAACACCTTACAATCAAAGATGTTGGCTTTTTGTGTTGCCTGGTCGCGATTGCGCCCCATTTGTGCCAAAAACCCGCAACAGTAAGTCTTTTACCACAGCTCATCGCAGTCTCTGGAAAGTCGAGGAAGGACGCTGCCAAAGGTTCTGGCGGAAAGCCACGTGAGGGGAAAGGAATTCGTGTCACCGTCGGGCGAGTAGGAAAGAAATTCCACATGGCCGTCCATGAAGAGGACATTTCCGCCTAATGGACGGTGGGAAATGTCGCGCTCATCGACGAACATCCGGTCCCAAACAACAGGAATGTTCGATTGTCCGGTTACAGCCGGTCCCGGTTCCCGATCGTCCCACACGGGGATGTCAAGCTGAATGTCATCCCCCCGGTATAGTGCTCCCACCTTGTTGTAAGACGCATTGAAGAGCGCATAGGCCTGTTCGTCGCTGCCGATCGTAAATCCGGTATAGATATAGAAGAGCGAGGAGACACAATCAGGGTGCGGCGAATCAGCATCCTCTTCGCGATGTTCGATATTGCGGCGCAGGTGGAAAACGTCGGAACGGGCGAATGGACTAGAGGGGCAAATGAAGATCTGCAGGTCGCTAACATACCTGGGATAGACCTTCCTCGCGTCGATCATCCAATTACCCGGGATTGGGCTGAGCGGGGGGAAGCGGCCGTTGTTTTCATTTGCGTACATCTTCATTGAGATGCCGATTCGTTTCAGATTGTTCGCGCAGGAGCTTCGACGAGAAGCTTCCCGGGACTGAACCAGCAGCGGCATCGAGAAAAGAGCCAGCGCGCCCAAAATCACGGCCACTACCCCCATTTCTCCGTAGCTCAGTTTCAGCCGGCGACGATTCATGATTGCGGATCCTCGTGAATCGTTGGCGGGGAGATGTCCGACTCAAGCTTGATGCGGGCGCCGGCGCTGAACCACGCGGGCGCAATTGCCAGAATCCACCCGATGGCCAATCCAACACACCCGGATACCAATATCGGAACAAGTGTCAGTGTTATGAGGGCCACGATCACGGCAATCGCCATTCCGCTGACTGCGCTCAGTAAGAGGTGAGATCTCTTCCGGAATCTGGGACCGAACCGATGGCCTAACATCAACCCGACCGAAAGACCGGCAGCCAGCAATACAAGCTGACCGGGGATCTGCAACCGTGCATCGAAGATATGCAGCGTGAGCGTCAGCGGCTCGCCCTGAGGTATCAGAACCCGCCTGAACTGATGAGCTACGCCCTCGGTGGGGAGGCTGACCTGGATTGGAAGCACGCCTGCAATGGCAATGTCCGCCCTCGGGATCGCCCCTTCACGCCCAAGTCTGGGTCCCCCCGAGGTAGCGGCAGGGTTGTTTATGTCCGTTGTCATGAACCGTTCCATTCCCTCCTGCAACGGTAAAATGGTTTCCGGCCTTCTTCTGGCTGCTTCCCGGACGAAGGGGAAAATTCTGCTTCCTGCCGGTTCAGTTCGTTTCAGGTCGCCGCTTGAACGGTACAGTCGAACCCGTTCGGGAAGAAAAACAATCCACTCCATTTCATTAGCCAGGATGTCGGTGGAAGGGGATGTGAGGTCGAGTCTGCCCGCCAAGGGACGCGACTCCGAAAGCTGCTCCATGTACACGAGCGACACGGGGAAGGCCCCCAGGCCGCGATTTCTTTCGACCGATTTGTGAAGCGGGATCAAGATTGTGTCCGATCCAGGCTCCCGCGCCGGCTTGACAGGCTCCCCGCTCACTGCCGCGCCCCACACCTCGGCGCCCTCTGCCAGGTCGATCCTAAGAAACTGCTTAACGTTGTTACGGATCAGGTACTCAGCTTTCGTGACGGCCATACGGTTGTCGGTGACAACCGTGGTGAGCTTCGCAAAGTCAATGCTCGCAACGCGGATGGGGACATCCTCGAGCTTCCGGATCCCCAGCGGAAGGAGGTATTCGTCTTCCGTATATCGATATGCGATTAGAATTGGGCTCGGAGACAATTTTCGTATGGCGACAGGCAGTTCGGATGGGTCTACCCGGGTCAGACCCTCAATTTCGGGACCGGGGGTGACTTCCATCGCGCCTCGCGCTGTCACGCCGATGTAACCGGTCTCGCGGACCACGCCTTCAATATCCAGCTTCGGGACATTCACCGTAGCCATCTCGTCCTCAATCGGCATCTCGTATCGAAGAGTGAGCTCATAATAATCCTGCACTTGGTGATTCACTTTGACTTCGATGACCTGGTCATTTTCTTCAACCGTCTGCGCCCAGGCAGCTCCCTGACCCCTGACATCAAGTATGTTTACACCCTGGGGAAGTCTCAAACGAAAGCTGTCAGTACTGCCGCGCAATACGTCGTACCGAAGATGCGCCTCACAAGCGAGATAACGATCGGTGACAGAAGAAAGAATCGAAGTCAGGCACGCAATTCGAGTCTGGTCTGAAATCTCGGTCGCAGCTTCTTCACGTACAAGAGCGGGCAGTATCCAGTGGACTTCGATTCGATCCGTAGAGCGAAATGCGAGGTCGGCGGTGAGAGAGGTCTCACTCTTCTCCACGGTCAAATTCGCCGCCATCGGAGAACTCACGGACGCATCCGCGGCGGGAACTTCGAGCCTCATGTGCGTCATCGGTGTCGGGACACACGAGAAGCTGAACGAGACATCGCCATCCCTGGATATGCGAGACACATAGAAATCCAACTTCAATTCATGCTTCCCCGGACCCTCGAGCAAGAGTGCGAAATTTCCCTCGCTGGTTCGGAAAAGGGATGTCGGCTGACCATCCAAAAGGGCTGATATGGGAGCCACGTTGTCCCCAATGATTGGGATCTGGACCCAGCCTTCAGGTTTCCAGACCATGATCTGATACCGCCCCGTGATACGCACGCTGGGACCGTTGGCCGCCACCGCGTCATAGACGACGCTCGCCAAGGTCCAGTCGACGGGAGGCCGCTCCTTTATCTCCGGCGGAGGTTGGATTTCCTGGAGCACTTGCCTCAAGTCCGACCATGAAATCTCCAGGGTGGCTGAGGGCATCTCGGGAATCACCGGTTGGACCGGCACTCCGTATCCCGGCATGCAGAAAACCCCTATCACAACCCAAAGCAGCAGTCTGACGTGTTGTGCGATAGCCCTCATCATGGTTTCATCCTCTCGTTTTGACCCTCGTTGCTTCGGCTCAAATGCCGCTCATATAGTCAATACGTCTGGGAGGGGCCAGGGTTCATTTTCTGTTTTGGGAGATTTGAGGCAGGAAGAGGCAGCGGGGAAGTCTTCAGTCTTCGGGCGGTCGGAAAGCCTCGGCGACCGCATCCGTCACGGGAAAGGCTTCTCCGTATTCGACGAACTCGACATGTCCATCCATGTAGAGCACATGGGCGCCCTTCAGTTCACGACTTCGGACGGAATAGACGTTCTCGAACATGACGGGAATCTCAGACTGACCCGCCGTTGTGGCCGCGGGATTATTGATATCTGTTGTCATGAAGCGTTCAAGCCCTTCCTGCAGGCGGGCAATCGTCCCGTCGGCGTCCGAGATGTCCTCTGAATAATCCGCCCTGGCAATCAGCCGTCTTTGAGTTTGCAGCCGCTCCGCCTCGGCATCCTCCTGGATGTTCCATCCGGAATAGGCGAAGCTGCTCGCTGCAAGGCGTGTCACCGCCTCCCAGTCGACGGGATCTGCCTCAAGAAGTTCGGCAAGTCGGCTCCTGAGCTCACCGCTGTTGGGAAGACGTGGATTAATGAGAAGGGAAGGGTCGGAGACAAAATGCGGCCATAACCGCTCGATATCTGGAAACCACATGTCGTCGTACCGTGTAACGGGCGGAAACAATCCATTATTCACGTTCGCATACATCTTAAATGCTATGCCCCACTGCTTGAGGTTATTCGCGACGGAGGCTCTCCGAGCCGCTTCACGGTACGTGGCCATCCGCGTTGGGAGAATCATCAGCAATAAGCACACAACCACTGCCGCAACTGCGTAAGCCAGAATAGGTCTGGTTCTCAGCGTCCGTTCAAGTTCCACCGGAGCTTCTTCCGCTTTCGAGACCCGCTCCATCACGCCCGCCGTGAGATCTCGGGAGGGTTCCATAGCGGGAAGCCGATCCAGGTCGCCAAGATTCTTCTTCTCCTCTTCCAGCGCCTCCTGCCAGGCCGGGGTGCCAGATAGGTACCCGTCTACCCGTTTGTGCTCCGACGGACGGAGCGTATCCAGGAGATAACCCAGGAGCAGACGGCGAGCCTCTTCACTATCTGGAGATAAAGGTGTCATTTCTCCGTTTCAACCAATTCGTGCCGCAGTGATTTAACAGCCTTATTCATGCGCGATTTCACGGTCCCCACCGGAATCCTCAGGGCCTTCGAGATTTCCCGGTGGTTCAATCCCTCATAGCGCGCCATCAGGAACACGGAGCGGTGCTTGGTGGGCAGCTTTTCGAGCGCCGCCTCCAACCTTTCGATCAATTCGTGTTCGCTCGCAAGGGCGCGGGGTCCGGGAGAAGGCGATTCGAGTTGATCGAGGAGACGCGGCCCTTCCGTCTCTCCAGATTGAGGTGCGTCAAGTGAAATCTTGGGATGGCGTCTCTGCGATCGGAGATGGTCTCTGCAGATATTCGTGGCAATTCGATAAAGCCATGGTCTGAATGTGCCTCCGGTCCGAAACTTGTCCAAATTGCGGTACACGCGTACAAACGTTTCTTGAAACAGATCTTCCGCGTCTCCAGCATTTCCAATAAACCGGAAAATATAATTGAACAGCCTCTTCTCGTATCGCTTGACAAGAACCTCAAACGCGTCATTGTCCCGATCTTGAGCGCGGGCGACAAGCGCCTCGTCACCCGAGTGCCCTGAGTCATCTTCGTCTCTAGTACAATACGACACGCCCGTGGGCAAGGTTCGTTCCCCTCATATGTCCTGAAGGAACCCTGGTGGTTCTGGATCGTGATTATTCTACATAAATGGCAACACAACTGGGCGGATTTTGGAAATTATATCCTAGAAAAGGGGCCGAAAATAGCGAGAGTTGACAGGTAGTAAAAGACCTTTAATCTCTTGTCAATAGAGGACTTGCGAAGAATTCCCAGCACTCAGATCCGAAGGGCGCATTACACAAGGTCCGAACTGTGCCGACCATTCGGGACTTATATTCAGCCGCATCAGAGGCCCCCAAATCTGCTTTTGGTGCGCCACTAGAGGAGGTTTGATTCTTGTTTGGCAATTCACTACTCGGCGTTGCCTTATAAAGTAGAATCAATGATGGCGTCGCTGGACAAGCCACCCGGAGTGAGGAATGGGTTTCACAGACGCAAGACTCTATGAAAAGTGGGCTGCCGCGCGGGATGCCGACACGTTTGCCGAGATCGTGTCACGGTATTCGGGAATGGTCTATGGCACCTGCAGACGCATCCTGAGGAACGCCACCGAGGCGGAGGATGTGGCCCAGGAGTGTTTTATGGAATTGGCGCAAGCCGGTGCGACCATCAAACATTCCCTGGGGGGATGGCTCCATGCGGCGGCTGTTCACCGGTCGCTGAACCGGCTCAAAGCCGAGAAGCGGCGAAAGGATCGCGAGGCCCATTTCGCCTCAAACAATTCTTCGCACACGGAAACAAAGTGGGATGATATCCAGCCCCATATCGACGAAGCAATAGCGGCACTCCCCGAAAAGTTCCGCGAGCCTGTCATCCAGCGGTTTCTGGAAGGGCGGACTCACGAAGCTATCGCGCAGAACCTATCGATATCCCGCACGACCGCCCAATATCGACTCGAGAAGGGGATTGAATCGATCCGCAAGTTCCTGAAGCGACGTGGGATTTCAGCCGCAACCTCGGCTATTGCTTCTTTGTTGGTCGCGCGAACCTCTGAGGCTGTGCCTGCCAGCCTGACAGCTTCGCTTGGAAAGCTGGCCTTGACTAGTGGAAGCGGGCTCCTCACCCCTGTGGCAGCTACACAAGCAGCGTCTCCCACGTCAATTCTCATGACTCTCGGAGGAATACTCGTGAGCGCCAAGAAGATCGTTGCTTTGGGCACAATCCTGATCGTTGTCGTCGCTGGTTGGTACATTCTCACCAAGACCCCAATCCGTAACACAGGACCGACGATTTTAACCGAACAGGCCACTCCAGATGAGGAATCCTCTTTGGCCGGGACCGA
>SDBV01002380.1_pt1 | contig 28082 bp, 54 predicted proteins | sample 2277081 | NCBI WGS metagenome assembly SDBV01 (sample SAMN10402039, study PRJNA504765) | marine sediment metagenome | isolation source: marine sediment core GS10_PC15, 223 cmbsf | place: Arctic Ocean: Southern Knipovich Ridge | collected 2010 | reverse complement strand
TGCGTCTCTAACTAATTGTTTACGCTAGGAAGTTTGTCTTGCCTGAGCTCGCCTGAGTCTGCCACGTTACAGGAGCAAACAATGAGCTTGCTATCACATGAACCTCGTCTATCTCAGGGAAGTCCTTCTGCTTGATAGTCAACGGTCTTTTGTCAACCATACCACCAGAGAACGCCGCATCAACAATCAGAAAAGTATCCGAGTTAGCAAACGACGTTGACTCATACACATTTGGTGATGTTACCACGGACATTCCGTTTATCTGTCCTATGATACCAGCCTCATGCAAGTCGGTCTTGCTTATCTTATGGATAGCCTCTCCGAACTCGTGGAAACTTCCGAAATCGCTGTGCTTCCTAATGTATTGTGAACCCACTGTGTTGACAAAAAGGTGTGTTGCGTTAAACTTGTCAACCTCTATGTTCTCCAAAGAGGCCAAGATGTCGTCTGTCAAGTTTGACTGTGCGCCTGTCGCGGCATCCCACGCATTAGCGCCGGCTTTGTCTTCCTTGTGTGCAGTTATGGAACCGCTATAAAATGACCCTAGGGCCCTTTTATCTTCAAATACCGCGTAGTCTCTGCCCAGTTGCTGTCCAGCGCGCATCATCCAGTTTTGCTGACCGCTCTCTATGACTTGATTAGTCAAGTCTACCTCGGCCATGTATAGTGCAGGTGTTGATGTAACTGATGCCACACCGGCGTTTGTATCCAATGTAGATGCTGTAATACTCACACTTGCTTCTGTCTGGCCTCCCCATACCGTAGTGTTAAGTCCTGGATACCTTATAGATACACCAGCACTACCAACGAGAGAACCGTCTGTTGGGAAAATTTTTCTCACGACTCTTTTGGCCAACGCGGTTTCTAGTATTTTGTGTGCTACTATAACCGGGATGTCCTCTGTAACCGTGGTTGTGGATGTCTCTCCAGCGAGTTCCACATATTTTGCGTCAAGAACAATCTCAGACCCGCCAAACATACCATTTTCAAGCATGTGGATTGTTGAATCGTCGATGTTCCCCATTCTCATATTCGTCATTGTCTTTTCACATCCGTTTTATTTCTTTACTCTGTCCTTACTTTAAACTTGCTCTTTATGTCTCCGAGGTCGTGTGTCGTCGAATCTTTTGAAATCTGCGCAAAACTATGTCGCTTCCCGGGGTTGCTTGCTGTTTCCAACGTGCCCGCCAAAGTGGACAGTTGTTTGACATCCCAATCTTCTACGCTTTTCTCATCAAACTTTTTGTTGGCTCTCTTTATTCTGCCTAGTATCTGTTCCCTATAAACTTTAAGTTGTCCCTCAAGGTCTTCTAGCTTTCCTTCAAGTTCTTGGAACGCTTCAACCTTTGAACAGTTCTCCAAAGTTGTGTTAAGTGCCACAATCTCCTTCTCAAGAACATCTATGGATTCGTCCTGTATCTCCAAGCCATTCACAAGAATCTCGGCCTCTGTGTCCAGGCGCTCGGCCCTAAGTTCCTCTGGTGTCTGCTTTGTGGTTTCTTTTTCGTTCACATCCTCACCTTCTTCTTTCTTTTTGTCTTTCTTTTTATCCTTTTTCTTACCAATGACATCTTCCTCTTTGTCATCGTTCTCTAAATAATTCTTAACATCCTCTGCTGACATTTCTTTTCCTCCGTCCATATATTCGTTTATGTCCTCTAGCTTTTTAATAAATGTGTCCTTATCCTCTGATTGTTCATAATTAGTGAACAAAACGTTCACAAAATCGTTAAACTCCTTCTCGTTATGGAAGTCCTTAATTGGCTTGCTCTTTCCGCTTCCGTGAGGCTTCCCCTTTCCACCAGAGCGGTTTATGATGAAGTTGCACATCACCGTTGCGTGCTTAACATCAAGCCCTCTGCACGTTCTCATAGCCTCTATGCAACCCTTAAAGCGCTTCTTAAAACCCTTCTTTCCACCGGGCATCATAAATCTCTTTTCGCATTTGGTTACAAGTTCCTCGTACAGTAACACATTGAGGTCGTTCTGTTCCAGTTGGGTTAGTTCCTCGTCCGATAAAGAACTCATACCAATCGGCTCTACCTTACACGCATCGTTAGGACACGCCGGGTCTAAGACCAAAGAGGCGCGTAGGAACTTTATCTTTGTCATCTCAAAACGCTTGGCTTCCTTGTTCTTCACACGCTTTCCGAATAGTTCCACACTCACACCCAAATGTGGTGCGTGTCCTTGTTGAAAAAGTCGCTTGATGTGTGGGTCGCTTATTGTTGCGTTTGTGTGTATCCCTTTGTCATAAGTTGCCTCGCCAAACATACCAACGATGTCCCTGATGGACTTGCTGTGGTCTATGGTTAACGCTTGATTAGATAAACCTTTGTGTGCCTTTTCCAACTCTGTATGACTATAAAAAACTTTGTTCCATGTCCCCTCCGTCAAAGGCACAACGTCCAGTTCGACGGTATCGTTTGATAAATCTGGGTTACTTGTACCCAGTTGAAAGGTGTCTTTAAACCCCTCTACACCACTGAGCGTAAATTCTTCCCTAGATAAAAGTATAACTTCATTATCATCATTCATCTTCTTTCCCTCTGTCCTTGCCTTTATTGCCCCACATATCCGTTTGGCCGACTCTGTGCTATTGCCACGCGCTTTTATCTTTGATTCACAGTCCGCGAAGTCTTTGAAACCCCCGAACGGCATTACTTACTCCCCTTCTCGGTTAATTCTAATAATCTATATTTGAGTTCCTCTATGTCACTTATTGCGTCGTCCATTTCTTCCTCACTCGGAAACTTCACTCCGGGCTGTCCATCATGTGGACTCTTAAACGGGTTGTCTTTTCCGCGTTCTTTGCCATCAAACCCCGGTGCCGGCTCAGAATAATCTTCCTCATCCTCTGAGAACTCTATGCCTAACACGTCAGCCAACTTCTTTCGCGCCCCCTCTGTGGTTATCAACCCCGCCTTCTCCGCGGCAACAACCGACTGAGTATCAAGCATGTCTGCTTTCACAGCACTTATTTCGTCGGCATATAGGCGACCAAACTCTATGTCTATGTCGATAGGGAGTTCTTCGCCCCGCGTAGCGATATGCCACTGATTCAATAGCTTCATAATAAGCGGCTTCATAATGGTGTTCTGGTCAGACTCTATTGACTGAAAGTACGAAATCAAATTAAGGGATGACCCCGAAATTGAACCCGCCTCGCTACCTATCAATAACGTCTTTGGAACGCCGAATTGTATCGCCAACTGGTCCAACATGATGTCATAATACTCCTTTATGCGGAGCGATTTGCCAGCCATGCCTGGTATCTTAAACTCAAGATTCTCGTCGTGAACTATGTGCGACACCTTATTAGATGTCTTGTTAATATCAAACGCCATCCTCTCCGCCCGTTGCATCTCGGCTGGCTTGGTTCCTTTCTTCACAATAATCTCAATAATTGGTTTACTAAATTTGGTAGTAATAACTCCAAGCGCTTCGTCAGTATCGATTTTTGATTTCATTATATTAAAAGCCGGTTCAAGCACAGACAAACCAAGATTAGAGTCACCCACGGTGTCAAACTTGATGTGGATTATCCTGTCTGGGTGTAACCTCTTTCCAAGCCCCAACAGGCTCTTATGTGTTTCTGTGACCGTTAAGAAACTCTGCGCATGTAATGGACCCGTCAGTGGCGGCATACTAAAATATCCACTTATACGCCCATAGTCCTCTTCGTCTGGTCGGTCTTCCTCTATAATAATCATTTGCTCTGGATTTATATTGTGGAGTGCTATTATATCATTTCCAAGTGGTTCCAACTCTGGATTCTCCACATTCTCGTCGTTGGCGAAACCCATTTCCAAATATCCGTTTCCATATATGAGTGCATCCCTTGCGGCCCTCGAAAACTTCCAAGGCATCTGTATGAATTTGTCCTTTATAAATCTATTTATGTCTTCTGTTAGTTCTTTGTCCGCCCCCATTACTTTAAAGCCCGCCTCAAATAAGTCTTTACTGCGCTTCTTTATTGCCGCCTGACTCATTGGGTCGTCGCGGTATAGTAATAAAAGTTGTCTGAGATTAGTTACCCGCCGTGATGGTTCAAAGAATATCCGTCCAAATCCACGACTTAGCCACGCATGTCGTTTTAAAATGTAACTTTTGCTATTTTGATAGAACCCCTCTCCCCACATTACATTTCACCGTCCGAATTCTCAAGCCCCAAATAATATTGTCCATTCCACGCCGTCTCTTCTTCATAGCACGCGAGAGCCAAACTCCACACCAAATCGTCGTGTTGTCCCCGGACATGCTCATATTTGTTAAGTCCGCCGCTAGTCTGGGCGGTTTGTAGGCCGTTAAGCTCCACCAAAAGTTCGTCATTCTTAGGAATCTCTATCCGGCCATCATTAAAGAGGGACCATAGACGCATAATCATGTCGTCTTTCTTCGGATTTGTGAAGACATATCCTTCCACGAGCCACTCCAAGTTACAATCTTCCTGTAAATAGCGCACAAGCGGACGCCCAAGACCTGTTTCGTCCACTTTCATTATTGTTGGATTATAACGTTCAACCAGGCCCAACACCTTAGAACCAAGCATCTTTAACGAAGACGTGTCAAACTTCTCTAAGTAGCGCACAATATACCGCGATTGTTCGTCCGCGTCTTTGCCAGGTATGAACTCTGTTACAAAAATGCCAGTATAGTCTCCGCCACCCATGGCGGGGTCGATACCTATGTAATATGTGTTTGTCCCCTCCGCCCGCGGCATCAAAATGTTGGCCACTTGGCAGTCATTTATAAGTTTTAATGGAAACAACTCTGTCCCCGTAGACACAAATTCGTTTTCAAACTCCTGTCTTGCCATAACGGGGTGCATGTTCTTCTTTATGTTCTCTATTCTCTCTTTTGTCATTCTAGGACACTTACGCCAATTAAGAGAATGTCGTTTATAGTCGGGATACATCCTGTCTTTGTTGCGCCAGATGTCATAGAATAAGCCCCTCTTACCAAAAGGTGTGGACCAAATCGACAGCCGCCCACTACCGAGCGACAGATTGCGCACCATGGCGGCATACATCTTTATGTCGTCATCGCCCAGATAATGCCCAAACTCGTCTATGCGCGACGTGATGCCTCCCTTCTGCGGTATGCCCCGCACACCCTTCGCGCTGTTGGGCAGAGAATATGTTTTACTGCCGTTTGTCCACGTTGCGAGCGTGGACGGGCGGCCTATAAGCACCCCTTCAAACAAATCTCTGTTCTCATCGACAAAATTATAAATGGTTTCCAGTTGCTCCTTTGCTCTGTCTTCTGTTGTAGATACGAAAAGATTTACCGACCCCGGATAAAAGAGCGCGTCGTGAAACGCCTCTAGGCAGTTTGTGAACGTGATTCCGATACGTGTGGACTTGTTAGAAATGCGGAATTTGCCTTTATCGTCAACCCATTCCCGCTGATTCTCGTCCAACTTGACCAGAGAGCCGTTCCAATACACACATTCCTCAAAGAATTGGGTTGGGTGGTCCCTGTATCGTCGTAGGTCGTCGTCTGATAAATCGAATATCCCTGCCGTGGCTTCATCTTTTGTGTATCCAAATAATCGTTTTGTGCGCGTTCCGATGTCTTCGTGCTTCTCTGTGCGCTTTCGGGCAAAGCTGTTCTTCCTCCGCACATCATCAACGTGTGTATCGCGCGGTTCAATCAAGTCCAGCTTGACCAGACGCGCCCTTGCGTTGTAAATATTCGATACCTTTGTATTGAATCGGTTTGCGATGTCCTCATCGGCCATCCCCTCCGATTGTAATTGTTTGAGTAGAGATATGTTGGCCTGACCCGCGGCCGAACTCGGATTCCAAGAAAGTCGTTTCAATACCAAGTAATCCCTCAATAGCGCTAAATTAGAATTGCGCCCCAACGTACCATGTATGTTTTCACAGACGGGGGCTTATGTGCTTTTAGTTACCAAAAGTTACTATATAGCGTAATGTTAACGTCATCAAGACTTGTTGTAAAATATTTTGAATACGAAATGGGTACTAAATGTATATAGTTGTGCATTAAAAAAGAGTAAAAGTAGTGCCCCGCCGGACTATGTCGCCCAACATCACGCGTTTTCAGCAAGTGCTTTGTTAACCGGTCTGCACATCCTTGTGAGATAACAGACTCCACACAAAGCGGGGCATATAAAAATGGGCCCTGGGTGGGAGTCAAACCCACAACGCCCTATTAACCTAGAGCATCAGACACTTATTCCATACTCCCCGCGTCTGAAACGGGTATCCGGCCAGGGTACATAAAAAATTATTTGGTTGTGTGTGTTAATACATCTTTTCTAATACGTTCAACAAAAGCTATGAATTGACTAAACATCATGCCTTCGTGTGCCTCGGTTCCTTTTTCGTTCGTCCAAGGAAAGGGACATAATTCGTCCTTTTGAACAAATATATCAACAATGCCGTTTTTAAAGTCAATCTCATATCTCATTTTCAATTCCTTCCAATTCAAGTAAAAAATCCACAGCATCAGCGTATTGGCCAGACTGAACAGCCAAACCAAATATGGCACCAACGCCGTGTTTTTCCGCTATTCTACTACATGCGGGATAATTTGCGAGTAGATATTCTTTTAATATTCCTTTGTACACTGCTTCTTTATCGGTCATATTAATCACCAACACACCCCACAATATTAACATCAACAAACATAATAAAAATAAGGGTTGACTTGCGACCCCACCCAAGTTCTCACCCTGCTACCCGGACAGAACGCGCCGTATGAAGCCACATTGGTCGTGTGTCGGTGGGTTTATCGGCCAACCCCTACTACCAATCGATTCCCGTAAAGGTATTCCTATACACAGAATATTAACGTCTTAAAACATTATTGTAATTTCTTTCTCTATATTCTCACTAGATAGACGTACAATCATCGTGTGTTTTCCTGAGATTGTCGCTGGAGAAAGATACACAACGCGCTCTTTCGTTGTGGTTCCTGGGAGTATTCTCGGTATATATATGTTTGTGATGAACGGTATGTGTATTGTGTTCCCGGTTCTTACATCAACAACAAAATCTAGTGTTTCATCATATCCATTATATATCGATAATATAATCTTTGAAACACCACCACCCACGGTTTCTATTCGTAGACCGTCGTAATCATCTGACCATATGCCGTTATAAGTCGCGTACATGTTGTGTAATTCTGGCAAACGGACGGTGGTTATGGCGGCTTTATATGAAACCATACGCGCAGTAATTAAGAAATTAAGTATCTCGGCCACATTCTTAATATGTGCAGACTTGGTCAAATTTCTGTTGTTCCCCGCAAAGATGATAACATCTTGGTTCTCCATCCACACACCACGCTTATAATAAGTTTCGCTGGCATTTGATTGTTCCAAATCCAGCTTCTCGTCGTGGGTTAATATACCACCGACAATATCACCAACGCCGTCATATGCCAGGTGTCCACCCAACATTACAATAACGTGGTGTTCCTTATACCTATCAAACTCTGACGCATTAACGCGCTTAACTATAACGTCGTTGTTTGATAGGAACAACATTAATCCATTGGCGTTAGCAAAGTCTATGTCATTGGAAAGTAGGATAACCCCCGGTACAGATGCACCAACAACTCCAACTAGGAGAAACACCAATATCAATACAATAATAATTTTGTTCATGCTTATACCACAAAACATTGTCGTCTACAAGACTTATTGTAAAATGCCCACAACGTCAAGTATGGCCTGTGTGTATCCCTCGATGTTACTAACGCCGCCAAGTTCATTTAGTTTGTCCAACTCAATCAGTTCTAATAGTTTGTCCCTAATAAACCCCGTGGGGTCTGGTCTAAATATCATCACAACACTCTCCTATACAATTTTTACAACACGTACATAATGTTTTATCGTCGTTGTTTACATCACTTTGATACGGACAAGTATGTGGCTCTATCTGTTCGTGTCCGTGATTATTACAATATGTATCCATGAGTTCTCTTAGTTTACTCATTCTTTCACCGCATATATAAAAACAAAAATATGCCCTGAATAACAACGACTATTGAAAGAAACAACAAAAACATTAACCTATCATTAAGGTCTTCAACATATGTTTTAACTGGGTCTATTTCCATATCAAATCCCCATATCTTCAAGTTGTTTCTTTGAATATCTTGGGCCTTGGTGGTCTATTGTCTCTCTTAGCTTGACAATCTGACAAGCAACACAATCATTCTCCGTTTTGGGTGGTTGCATAAACGCTGGCAGATTGCAGTCTGCATCTTCATAATAGCATAACATCTTCAATCACTCCAAATGTTCTCTGGCACACTCATATGAACAGTGTCCCGTAGCTATGTGTTCTGGACGCTCACATTCTTCTGATGATTGTCCACAATCGTATGGCTTCCCGCAGTTTTCACAATAATGTATCACCACATTAATCCCTCAATAAAAACTTATCAATCGGATTGGCGTCGGCCCCACAACTCTTACACGGTATTGTTGGGTATCCATCCTCGGCGTCTGCCCGGCCCATTGGGGAGGGACCACCCATGGCCCAAAGGCCATATCCATAGCAGTGGTTACATTCAGACATTGTTATACCCACACTTTGATGTATACACTTGTTTGCACGGGAAGACCAAATAGCGAATATGTCTTAAAGTAACTTACTTCCTGGTGTATATTGGCGTCGTGTTTTTCTTCAAACGCGACTAACAACCCCAGTATTTGTTCTTCCAACTCTTTCTTATCGTCTTTAATTGTCATTATTAATCACCTCTACATCTGTATAACAATCTCAGCCTTTAACTCAACGTCAAACTTCAACTTGAACTCGTCCAATAATCCAGATATTTTCTCTTGGAGGACAATCTTCTCCGCCTTCATATCCTTCATCGTGGGCTCACTAGACAAATACTCTATCCAACCAAATTCTGTTGGGATTGTGTCGGGGTCCGCGTTTATCATGCAACTCTCCACAATATCGTCGTCGTTATCAATCGCGCACTTATCCAAAAACACTTTCCTAGACCTCCACACATACTCCGCCGCCATTAAAACAGCGGACATTACAACCAACCATCTCAACATGTTCTCCGCGATGGTCACAGCCAAGAGGCATATGACACTCGCCGACATTGTGCATCGGGCAAAACATCTTTCGAATATAGCTCATAATCATCCACCTATACCATACGTATACATTAACGTCGTCAAGGATTGTTGGAATCCTCTTTGAGAAGAGCCGTTACTCCTCTTCTAGTTGCTTCTATTTCCAACAATGTTGCTGATGCCGTGGCGGGCCAATGTCTCATATAATTTCCATATTTCTCCCCCAGAGATTTAGTTTTTAAATCAAGTTCTTTTATCGCCTTCTCTATCCTCCCCCTCCATTGTTTATCTGCTATATTGGCTTTTTCTGCTTTATCCCTTCGTATGTAATATTTATCAACATCTGAAATTTCGTATGTTGTTATTCTTTTAATGTTGTTTTTTGGGCCTTTATGAGATACATATATTTGTATTTTATCTATCATAATCAAACACCACAATATTTGCACCCAACTTATTCATATCCCGAGCAAAATTGGGGTAAGATTGGTCTATACATTCAATGTCAGTTATTATGATACAGTCTTTTGGTATCTCATTTGTCATAAATACTCCACCTCGCCACATTGTTCACATTTTATAATTCCGCGTTCGTTGTTATATAGCGGAGAATCACACTCGTCAAATATCTTCCCATTCCCACCACACTTCTTACAGACGATTGCGAACTTGGATGTCATTTTATCACCACACGTATCTATGAATAAATCCTCTTACGTCGTTGTTGTCCAAGCCCTTTAACCACACACTAACACAATCTTCGGCCACTATGATATTATCAATGCCCTCAACGTGTGGGTCTGTGACAATCACTGTACCGTATGTGTATTCACCATACACTTTGAACTGGCCTTTTAGTCTATAAAGGATTTTGTCGAACAACGATTTAAGTATTATTCCGCCCATTTTCATAACCTCTCATTCTGTCGCGTTTCGCCCAAGCCCAAAGATAGAATCCTACCAAGAAAGATAGGCCGTTGGTGAGATTCCCCGTGCTCAAAGATAGATTCCATACTTCTACCGCCAAATTTTAACATCTGCAAGCCTTTTTGAATCCACAACGTCTGCCGGTTTTTGGCTCCGGTAAACGCGACAGAACCACTCCACACCAATACACAATCTGTCATATATATTCCTAGCAAACATATAATATGTGCCCCTCTTTGTGCACGGATGCTCACTAAAATAATAATCTAAAATCGCCCGCATCTTGTGTAGTTCTTCTTCACCATATAAATGTATTTCCGCCCCAGTTATTGTTGGTTTTGTTTTGTGGTCAACTCTCATTTACATTCACCTCTGCCCTTACGCACAATGTTAACAAGTGTAAACAATATTGTAACATTCGCTCTTTGGGATTATCTAACCCCTATGTATATCATATTACCGAAGTATACGAGTAAAGGTTTGGTATAGTGAGACCATGTAACCCCATGTAACCACTGCCTACTTTACGTAACCCCTATGTACATAAGATAACCCCCTATAGTCCCCCACGAATACATTAAAATAGCCAGCAAATTTTGTTTCCATCATACACTTCTAAGGTGTCAAGCCAATTAGACGCGCGCTCTGAAACCAAATCTTCTAGTAAAGAGTGCATGTGTTCATGGGACAACATCTGCGGTAAATCTTTTTCATCCCAATTAACAATTACCACACGCCCCAACGGCACATTATTGAACGCCGTTCGGCCGTGTCGGCCAAATATACAGAGCTCCATTCTTTCCTTTTGACTCATTTTAAGTGTAATAAACATATTCTTTACTCTGGGGTTTAACGACTATAAACAATAATGTAACCAATGATATCTATCATTTATTTACTTTGCCCCTGCCCGCACCATATTTTGATAGTGCTTTTATATCCACCCCAGGGGCTACCCGTCCCTATCCATGTGTCCTCATACATCACATTTACACCAATGACACCCTTGTGTTTACACAAGTTGATACGTAGTACCATCAGGGGTTACACTTCATTAAGCATACGTAACCCCTATGTATACATATGTAACCCCATGTAACCCCTATGTATACATATGTAACCCCATGTAACCCCTATATATACATAGAGGATATGACATAGAGGATAGACGTAAGTAAAGATAAGCAGCCCCTGTGTATATGTGGATAACCCCGGATAGAGTTGGGTAAAGCCTGGTGGACGATTACACCGGGGCTACCTGGGGTTACTTGGGGTTATCATGGGTTATCTAAGGTTATTAGAACAACTCTATGTTTACGTGGGTGTAAACCTAAGTATATATAGGATAGACACCTATGTAACACTATGAATAAAATAATAATGGAGGCAAAAAAATGATGACTAGAAACCAATGTATAGAAACCATCAAAGAAATGATGAAAATCGAAATTGGAGAATTGACAGATGCACAAATACTCGACACACAACTTTATGTTTGGGGCATGGTTCAAGATAACGAACAAACTAAAAGGATGTGAATAAATGAACAGAGCAAAACTGATAAAAGAATTAAAGCATAAAGCCGGATGCCTGGAAAATACGTACTTGGATATATTAAACGGCTGTGCTGAATCGCTGCTTGAACAGCAAGACAAAATAGCCGACGATGAGAAAAAGGCCTGGTTAGAATCTAGGAGGATATAAAAAATGTGTGAACTAAAAGAACAAGAACTAATACAACTTTGCTACATATTAGAACCAGCATATGTGCGGCCAGAGTCAGCATATCAGGCGATAAACCGCCTAAAAAGAATAGTTGACAAAGGACACCAATACGGAGAACTATAAAATGTTTGAGCAAAAATGGCTAACCATAACACACAACGAGCATGAGGTTTTACATAGACATCGAATAAGACACACCCACGATGGTGGCGATGGTGTTATATGGTACACCCCGTTAATTGATACGTTGTTGTATATGGAGGTTTTGTGCGCTACTCTTTTTGAATATCTAGCACTGGAGGATTTTATATGCGAAAAATGTTTGAATTATCAATCAAAATAAACCCTCTCTCAACCCTTGCCTTAATCGGTTTATCCGGTTAGGGCTTTTTTTAATTAAAAAAGATTAAAGTAACCATTGGTTACTTATTAGATTTAAAGAAAAAAAATAGTCGGACATGGTTTAATGTGTCCAGCGGTGTGGATGTGTCGAGAATCGAAACGTCAAGCGTTTATTTAGTCGTTTAGTAGTTGGTCTATGTCCCTGCGTCCTGCGTATATCTGATTTAGGGCGAATTGAATTTCTCCGAGTTTCCCTTCGCCCAAAATGGTATATCCTCTGTTATTGAGATATTCAAATATTTCGTCTATATCAACACCATTAAGAGCCATTAAACTTTTGGTAGATATACCCATTTTAAACCCTCTTCGCTTGATATTCGTTTAAATCCCTCTGAATATCGATTATGTCTTTGCCTATGTCCATGAGCTTCGAGATTGTTGTCCTGGAATAGTTTTTTCGCTTTAACGTAATATCAGCGTCTATTCTAATATTGCCCTCTTTATCGTGCCGGAATTTAGGCTCTATTTTGGTGTATCTGTCATCACACATCTGGATTTTTATTCCAGAGCCTTTAAGTTGTTCGTTTACTATATTCATCATTTCTTCAACATCCATTTTATCAACTCCTTATTATAACCTTTTGTTACTTTAACAACATATTAGGCCCAGTTTGGTCTTATTTTTAGATTTTGTCCTTAAAAGGTTCAATCTGGATCATAGATATTTTTTGTAAATCAAAATATTCTAATATTATTTGATTGGTTTCACCCCAAGATTTCTCCGGTGTTAATATGTCTTTATCAATTAGGATTTTAATTATTGCTTTAAAGTCTTCCATAAAGGTTTCATATCTATTGTTTGCTTCTTGTATCTCAATATCCGCATTATTCACATTTACCACCTATTCCTTTTCCCTTTTTAATTTTCTCTCTAATCTAACTAGCTCTAGCTTTAAGGCTAACGCCAGGCTAAAACCAATGGCTATTATCTGGCTCTCGGTTAAAGATAATCCTATGTAGACTGCAAAAATCGCCAATATCTCAAATATCTCAAAATACACACAATCACGTCCTTTCTTCATCAAATAGCTCTCCATGTGTGTCTTTGTCGCATTTATCACATAGCTCTTTAACTTCGGTATCAATGGGTATAAATATGCCCGTTTTAAAGCACCGCATTGAAATCACTAAAAAGCGGCCTTCATCATTCTTTATCCTTTTGATTTGTATTTCGTTGCAGCGCATTTTAATCCACGTTTCCTGATGCAGTCCAACTATGAGAAACATTATTTATATCTACATAATGCCATGCTTCTTTAAGATTAATCATTCGGTGTTGGGGATGTCTAATTGAACCGCGGGCATATAATTCGTTTTTCTCAATGTTTATAATCACATCCCTTGCTTTATGTTGGTTTCCGATGTTTTTGGGATTAAAGTATTTTTGTATGTCAAAGTTTTTAAAGAATATACCACCGTCTTTTTTTAGGCTTTTTATATTTCGGTCTGTTGGTTTAAAGAAAAACTCGCCCTGCCTAATAATCTCACCATCTAAATATTTCTCATAGTCCCCAAAACTTAAACCGGATATATACCTATAACATTCTTTAACCGTATACCCCCGAAAATCTGGATTAAGCTCTATAAGATAATATTGGTTTCCATCCATTGAAGACAAATAGTATTTATGTGCTACTTGAAATAAGCACGCCCCCAAACTATGAATATACCGTCTTAATTCGGGTTTTTCTCTTTTCCATACCTCACCATAAATAATATCATTTTTAACACCGTCTATTTTTATCCATATGTCTTCTTTGGTTTCCCGCTCAAAATATTCATATGTATCAAGGGTTTTATCAATAAATTGAATATCCCCCGAGTTTATGTTTCCACTATTCAAAGCACTAAATGGTATTTGTGGGGTATTGTTTGGACTATGATAAATAGCAAGCGATTGGTGGCATGATGTTGTAACACTATATTTATCTGCATTTATAACATAGTCCCCGGATTTGGTTTTCATACATATTATCATATTATAGCTTTTTAACTCATCCCCACAGAAAGAAACGCTTGAATTTATTCCACCATTATATATTTTTCTTTCATCCCCGGTTGCATTAAAATAGTTTCTAACTATGTCTTCATTGGTATTTCCTCTTCTTAACATTTTATTTTCACCTCATTTTAAAAATCAATTAAAGTATAGTTTAACCGTGACATCATAAAACATTCTTGTAAGAAATAGACTCAAAAATGAGAATGTGACGTAATATGTTACTGTAACCAAAAGGTTTACATGAGTGAAACGGGTTTTAGTAACAAAAGGTAAGAAAAACCCATTTTAGCCTTTACTATCTCCTTTGGTATATTGACTAAAAATAGGTATTTTAGTAACAAATAAGCCCAAAATGACGCAATTTGTTAATTTAGTAACCAAAAAGACTTTAGTTACTGAAAGTTACTAAAATAGGCGTTACTATCTCCTGTCTGGATATACTAAATAATACACTTCTTTTAGTTCTTCTGTTGATATTATCCCTCTAAGCCACAAAATAGTAGAACAGGCAACCGTAGAGCGGTTTATGTCGTGTATTAAGCGTTTTGTTGTCATACTATCTCCTCGCGTGTTATCTCGAAATAGCGATTAATTTAAAGAAATGGGGGCAAATAGAGCAAGATTTGATACAATACGTGTCTGCTGGTGGTGTTTCATCTACCCCATGTATTTTATAGTCCGTATCACAGTAAAAGCAGTCTTCTATCTCCTTTGTTACCATTACACATCAAACCTATATTCAAATATTAATCTAGCAAACGTTTCATTTATTGGTGATATCAAAATAAAAAACGCTATTGTAAATATATAAATAGGAATAAAACAAATTATTAACAAGAAACTTAACAATTTCATAAATTCGTCTTCATAATTCCACGCTCTCTTCATATCATCATTCATTAATCCCTCATCCATTATTTCTTTTATTGCTTTTATTGTTCTACTTTTCATCTTACTATCTCCTTCCTATAATTCGCCCTTTGGATGTTTCCATCCCCAACTCATAAACTTTAATAGGTCTTCCCACCTAAGTAACACAAATTCTCCACTTATACCCTTCCTACGATACACACGCATAGGTATCTTGTCTTCTATCTCCGCCTTACGTATGTCTTCCTCAAAGTCCAGTATGTATTTAGGGAGGGCGTTTGAATATTTACACTCAATGTAAAGGTTTGGGTGTAAAGTATCGCTCGCTGTGTGCTTACCATTAATCCCGCTTAGTGGGTTGCGTTCTGTCCCCACATCTTTTGCTATCTCCCTCTCCATACGCTTCCAGGTGTTGCGGTGTGTGGTCATTGTATCACACGCATCCTAGGCTCTTCTATCTCCTTACTCATATGATTCTCAAATAGCTTCTGGCGTGTTATTCTGCGCCTATGCCATATATGACACCCTCCACAGTAGTATATATCGATTATTTTAACCATCTTCACCACCGAATCCTCACAATATCCTCTTTAGCGTCCTTCATAATGGCTTCGTGGTTATCATTTAGATACTCTATGAGTTCTTCGTTGTCCACAAATTCGTGCTCTACTTCACATTTGAACTCTTTGCTATACCACGAAAGGAGTATCATTTTAAAAGCTCCGGGTTCTCATGGATGTTACCAACAACCACCGTGGGGGGGCAATGTAATAATGTATGACCAAAAGCCCAGAAACACCCATACTTAAAAATTACTTTCTGATTACCCCACATCTCCTCATTCACGATGTCTCCCTCATATATTTCCTTACCATTCTTATCCTTTAAGCCGGTGTATTGTTGCAATATCCAATTCTCATGATTGTCTGTTGTCCACCAAGAAATATCAATACAACCACTATCAAAATAACCCACCTTACAATTTAGTCCCATTATTATGTCTGTATCAATATCTTTTTCTGGATATATAAAATGTTTATGTGCAACATTCCACGCTCGAAACTTTATCTCTCTCATTTTAAAACCCTCTGTTTATCATCGTCCTATCTCCTTTGGTTAACAAGTGCAAGGGTTGTTGTAATCAACCCCGCATCGTTAATGGTCTACTGTATCGCTCGATGGTCTTATGCACGCGCTCCAATATCTTCACGTCCTCTATGTTGTGGTGAACCACATAGCTTAGTGCGTCCTCGTTGCCTCTTGATGCGTCTCTCCATATCTTCGCGTCTAGATGTGTCTTGCCTTTGATTCCGAGGAATCGCGTTACTGAGTCGAGGCTCTTTCTATGTAGTTTCATGTTAGCTCTCACCTTGTAATATACGTCTATATACTTCATCTGGCCCCACGCAAAGTAGTCTATCTTATGGAACATACATCGTGTCTTAAAAAACTTGCGGTCAAACCCCGAGCCGTAATAATCTATGAGTGTGTCTACTTTTAGCTCCTTACATTTTGTGATAAACGTCTCTAGTATTCTCTTATCTTCGACTCCACTCTCTATGTCTGCGAGCGTGATATGGTCTGTGAACACTTCTCCGTCGCGTAGTTTAAGAGCCCAACTTAACATTTCTCCAAAGTCTGCCACTAGGTCTGTGCACTCTATATCCCAATATGCAAACACCATTTCGCGACCGTTTATGAACCTCTTTGGCTTGCGAAGGCCCAAAACCTCTATCTTCTTCTGAACCGCCTTGAAGGTTCTATCATATCCCTCTGATTTCAACTCCCACCACAACGCATAACACGACTTGTTAGTGGTGGCGTATTGGTCTATGATATGAGTTTCCTCATATTCCCAAGGTTGTGACATTAAGCCACCGCCTGTATCTCATTATTAATTCCTTTCTTTGGCTTCTGTGGGCCTTCTGGTGGCTTTATGTTATTCTCTTTGGCACACTCCAAACAACTCACTTTGTTCTCATGGTCGTAGTCCGCCTTGAGTTTGTTGTATAACAACAACGCTCTACCATATGCATATTCTGTATCTCCCTGTCCACTTTCAACCGAGACAAATACATGTCCTCGGTAATTCATAATAACCTTACTCGTTTCTTTGCTCATCAAATCACCTCTTTTGTTCTCTTTCATATTCACATATTCCTTCCCAACAATACGCGTGGTCACAATCCCTAACACCATTTATCCCCGTTTCGTGATATGTACCACAGTCATATTTATCTTCAATACAATCTTCCTCTGGTGTTGCATCTATTTCATCATATGGATATGTCACACAACAATAATGACACCACCACACCAAGGGCTTTTCTTCCGTGGGGCGTTTCTCACAGTCTACACCACATTTAGGGCACTTCACTTCTTTCACCTCAATAATCATCTTTGCCTAACATTGTATCTTCACCAAAATCATTATATCCAATACCGTCTTGTGTTACATAATTATCTATGGTACCTTTAGATTTTATCTCTTCCGTCTCTTTCTTCTCCTGTAGTATCTTCGGCGGAACCAAATATGTAGTCTGTTTTAGTATGTCCACGGTTGACCCGTCCAATGGGTTAATGGTCTCTGTCTTTACGGTCTTCATATATTTCTTATATTGGTCTGGGTATTCTTTGGACATACGCTTTTCACAGTATTCGAAAACCTTTCTCCAGTTGACCTTCTCTATATTCTCGGCCAGAGATTTTATGTAAATATAATGTTTTATGCCTTTGTCTTTCTCCACACCCAAAATACCTTGGTCCACCAATTTCTCCAACTTCCGCTCAACGCCCTTTCGTTTCTTATTTATGCCATAATCACGAAGAGCCTCAGTTGCCTCGGTTATAGTAACGGTTCCTTTGTCGTTAACTATATCCATCAACATTTCCTGTATATCATCAAGTTGGCTTGTGGTTTTACTAAGAAGTTCTCCGCTTGCCGCATAAATTTGGTATGCATCTTCTGGTGTTGCGAATATCGTATCCTTTCCATCTATTTCGGTTCTGAGTCTATTACGATAATGAAATACGGCAGAACTAGCAATAAGCGAAAAGTGTTTGGATATGTCGGAGCGTATACGAACATAACGAAAGTCAACATTGTTGCTAAAAGAATACATGAAAGGGATAATAACGTCACATTCCTGTGGCATATTTCGTATATGTTCTCGAATGTTCCCAATTTCATAACCTCCGGCTTTATATTTATGTGGTGTTTCTACTTGTCGCATCAAAAACTCCACAACCTCTTTGTTTGTTTTCCAATCTTCTGCCAAATTGGCGGTGATGCATCGCGTTGATAGTTGTTCGTCAAACCACTCGCCGGCAAACGTCAAAGCAATAACCTTTGGGTCAATCATTTGATGGTCAACCCCGCGGCCGTAGTCTACAGTAACCGCGCGTTGCATAGTTCCTTCATCGCGACTGTGTATCCCTTTTATTATCTCAACCGTCTTCTCATTATGTTTCTGTATTTCAGAAGCTATTATTATCCTACAGTCTCGAATTTCGTCGTCATACCACATGGCGGTATCTGATGCCGAAGACATTATTGCTATGTCTTCTGGTGGTAATAATTCGGCTGTGGACATAAGTATAAACGTTTTGCCCACACTTGTAGAGCCTTGGAACAACAAAAATTGTTCGCGCCCCGGAACATACGCCGTCAGTAGCGTGAAGAATCCAAGCAACTTCTCAGCGTTGTTACCAGATATAGACTTGTCGAGAAGCCGTTTGACGCCATAGATGGTTGGTGGCTTGCCAGAGTAGCGAGCCTTTCGGACTAGACCCAACTTATCCACTCAGATATGCCGTTACATTCTCTTTGGTTGCCGTGTCCACGTTGTCTTTGACATCCTTTATGTTTGCTGGTGTGGATTCAAAGTCTGCCTTGTCTAGCATCGTGCCAATCTGTTTATCTGTCAACTCCTTTGTGTCACCGCTAGTCTTCTTCGTGGGCCCACTCGCCTTCTTTTTAAGGCCGCTTGCTTTCTTAAAGTCTCTCTTTTCTGTCGGTCCTTTTACTCCATCATCATCTGGCCCAGTCAACGCATCATAGTCCATATCTGTATCTTCTCCGACCTTCTCAACCTTCCACATCCTGAAAGACTTGCCGGCAAACTTTCCCTTCTTCACTTTGCCCTCTTTCTTCGTAATCTCTAATGTGTCGCCTTCCTCGTATCCCATGAGGGCGTTTACCAAAGACTTGCTCTTAGACAATCCCTTGTAGTAGTCATATACAAACGTTCCTATCCGCTTACCATCTATCGCAAAGCCGAAGTTATACCAATGCACCATCTTCTTGCTCTGTTTCGACTTAAATTCTCCATCCATAGGCTCATCATATAACAATGTTACCTTTTGTGGTATATTATATTCCAAGTCGCGCAAATCCATGTTATAGTATAGCTCGCCATCTGAGCCTTCACTAACCGTTATTAAATCTTCATCACTCACTTTAAATCACCTCGTTTATAATACTGGAGCAATCATCCAGTAGACAAGTCCAACCCCAACCACCATTCCAAGAAGCGTTGCTGAAAACGTATTATTCTTTACCGACACATATAAATTAACACACCCACTCACCAACAAAACAGCTAGCGGTAAAATGTTTATTGTCATAATTTCACCTCTTCCTTATACTTTAAAGTTAACATCTGTAAGTATTACTGTAAAATTATACTTCGTTGCCCCACACATCCCAACCTTCGGTCTTTTGTCTTGCGAATAATTCTATTTTATTTTGTGTTGGAAACATTAAATCTATTCTGTTTCTTATTTCATCTGGTTTTTTTGAGTGTTTTGTTCTTTTTTCTGATAAAAACTGTTTGGCGTTTCTAATACCTCTTGGTGTTGGTATGTTTCCGCGTTTGCCCACCACACATATTTCACACTGAGACATTGTGTAGTGACCCGGATTTATTTTTTGTTTATCCCAAACAAAAGCAACTGTTTTATATTTAAATCCCCACCGCTTCAAAACATAAATTGCGTCGTCTAGCATAGGAGAAACCGCCCAAATAAATACCAAACAATCATCGTCTGATATGTTTTGTATTGGACGCGATGCTATCCAACGCATGGATTGTGTTTCATAGTGGGTGTTTAATTCACCATCAAGTATTGACGTTTTACCCAAACATTCTTTTGTGTCATACTGCCACGGTGGGTCAGCATATATTATTTGATATTTCTTATTCGGTAGTGGTATCATATGTCTATCACCTAAGTTTAACGCCGTCAAGCATTATTGAATCTAACCGCGTTCTCATATGTTAAGTCTCGGTATGCCTGTGTAGACTCTTTCCACTTTCCTATAGCACACTCTCTCATTATAGCGTCAACATCACTTCTACTGAAATCGGCGAAGACCATTATGCAGACCAAGGCAAACTCGGCCTCACTTCTACTGTCATATCGATTCTTGTTCCATATCCCACGATATAAAAGTCTACCATTTGGGTGATTTCTAATATAGATTCTCGCCACCCTGGCCCCCCTAGACGAGGTGTTTGGTTCTATAAATGGTTGCTCTATGGGGGCGTCTAATGACTTTATAACCCCTATCGCCTTTTCACAACGAACAGGAACACCGTCTTCGTCTGGGTCTAACCAACGGCTTAACCAACCACCCGTGATGTTCTCTGTGCCTATTACACGCATAACACGTGCCAAATCACCCATGTTATCTATGACAGCGTCCTCGTTTTCATATTTCCTTTTGGTTTGTTTCTGTAGATATATAATGTTTGCCTCTATTTGGTCTGTTGCCTTAGTCTGCGGTAGCGCCAACCACACCTGATAACCGTTGCCACTACACGCAATATATGGTATGTATCCTTTATTACACAAATCCGAAAATAAAGGGAACGTTACATTATAAGCGTGTTCTAATTCCTTTTCTGTAGATGGTTCCCCGACCGGTCTAACAGCATCCACATCTGTAACAAAGGCATTGACCGCCATAACCTTCTCCGACGTGGTCCCACCCATAAGACGTTCGTTTATCCCCACGTAGACATTATACTTGCCGTTGTGTTGTCGGCACACCTTCACAAATTCGTCTTCACTGTGAACAAAAATAGATTGTGGGAACCGCTCTTTTGTTGGGTCTATAAGACGTATCTCTGTCTCGCTCTTGTGTCCGAGTATCCGGTATGTGAATCTTACGTCATCTTCGTTAAAGTTCTTTGCTCCCATTATACCTAACTCACCCTTAATACCAAATCTTTCTTATCGCCTACCCGTTTATTGTGGTTTATTTCAAATGTAATATTCTCAAGTACGTATGCTATTTTTTCTTGTGCGTCGGCAATTCGTTTGAGTTGCGCTGTAGTATCTTGTATGGTCTCAATCTTTTCGACGAGTTCATCGAACTTAACTTTATCTTTTTCATCCATTCTTCCACATCCATAATTTTTTGGCCGCCAAGAACACGTCAAACACTTCTGTAGACGGCTTATACTTCTTAACTTGATATTTACCCGTTACTTTGTCCAAGCGGACGCAATACAGAACCGTTGGTGGTTCGTAACCCATTTCAATCTTCGCCTTACAATACGCCTGTAATTGCAACTCTACTTCTTGATATATGCCCTTACTACACTTAAAATCGATAATGGCGTTCTCTCCATTGACGATGGCCCCAACGTCTAGCGTTCCGGCAAATCCATATTCAAGGGAATATACCTCTAGTTCGGTTTCGACAAACTCCACATCGTTATCTTCGAGCCATGAGAGGAAAGCCCCAAAGGCGTTGGCTCGTGCTGTTCCCTCATTCCAGTTGGGAGTCGGCTTGCCCTTAATATAATTCTCAATGGCCGAGTGGACATTACTACCTATGGTCATAGCCTTACGCGACTCCTTCTTCGCCCCTTCTACACCGAGCTTACCATACCACAACAACAAAGGGTATTTGTGTATAATTCCAAGGACCGTCGTGACTGATACTAATTTCTCGCCTTCTACGATATAATAGCCTCGATGTTGTTTCTTTTTGGTTCTTCGCTTTCTTTGTAGTGGCATATATCACCACCACCGGCGTTTTATATAATATCTTAATATCTCCCTCTTGTTCTCAACTTCCGCCACCAAAACGGGGTGTCCTGGCAATATTGGTAACAATCCATTAATAAAACCCAAAATTGAAAGTGAGAATTTTTTGGTTTTCCAATCTATATCAAATTGAAATCTACTTTTCCATATCCACTCTTTGTGTTTCTTCCCAAAAAGTAAACGCGGTTTCGTAAGAAAATCCTTTCTGTATTTTTTCATCTACCCACCCACTTCATATTCACCAGGATAAATCTCAGGATAGCGTCCATAATGTGTGTGCTCCTTTATCGAGAAGGTGTGTATCTTTATCGTGTGTCCACCAAAACGTGTCGGGCTCATATATCCAGCATTGTCGGCCTGTCCAGCGACTATGTGTTTGTGAACCTCGGTGAATGTGTAGACCGGATTGGCCTCTCCACTTTCTGTGTCGAGAGCGAAATAGTATTTGGTCTCTAACGCCAGAACCTCAAATAATGTTTCTGTGATGAATGAAAGGTCCACCTTTTCTATATCCACAACGTGTATGAAGCTCTCCTGTGGGTGTCTCAACGAAACCGCGAATATGATAAAGTGGTCAAATATAGACACAATATAAGACTTCCTCTTTCCCAAATATTTAAGTGTTCCTTCAATCATAATACCACTCTCCATCACAAAATGTGTTATCACACCTATAATGTTCTTCGTGATTATGCACACCACATAAAGATATATTGTCACCACATAATGGACATTCGTCACCGTCCGATGGATAAAACCCTCTATAATCATCTTCCGTTTCACGTATGGTTCGTCCAAGCACGCCCATAATACCGAAAGCGAGTCGATTGTTGTGTTTCTTTTGTATTTTGCTACCAAACTTATGATACACACCACAAATGGCGCATGGAATATTTACAACGTATTCAAGCACCCGGCCATCTTCTGTTGTGGCTCTTATGTCTAAACCGGCGCTTCTTTTATATTGTAACTTTAGTTCTTCCACCGTTGGTAAATCGTCAGGTGGTTTACATGGATAAAACTCTACCACTTATTCAACCCCATGTATGTGAACGTGATACCCGTCCTTATTTTTGTCTATCAATATTCTAACCCCCGTGAATACATTTTTGACAATCGCTTCCACACATTTCGCATTCTTTGTAATCATATACTATATGTTTCACAAAATCACAACTTGGCTCTGGACAACATGTTCCGGGAGCTCTTTTTAGTTCAAACGACATGTTTCCTATCAACAAAGTTAACAAGTGTAAACATTACTGAACATCAATACCAAGAAAAACATTCTGGTGTTACAATAGCTTTGTTTCCTAATGGACAAGGTGTAGTTACCAACGTTCCACACTCGTTACATTCCCGCTTTATTGTTGTGCTGTTACACGACATCGTTTTACTTTTTTCGTTATACATAATCAAATCGTTTATCGACTTGCCACATCTTAATGTTGCGGTCATATTAAATCACCATAGTATAATACAATTTTAACATCATCAAGACTTCCTGAATCTGCCTCGCGCGCATATAGATATACACAGGGGTTACATATAGTTACATAGGGTTACATATAGTTACATATAGTTATATAAAAAGTGTCCTCTATGTAACCCTGGTGTTACTTATAGTTAACATATGTTATCTGGGGTTAACGGAATACTTCGTATTCCTTACCACAAAGCATGTGTTACAATAAGGTTTGTTGATGTTAAGGTTGTGTGGCAGTATGGTGATTGGTATGACCGACAAAGAAGTGGTGCGTAAAGTATCCATAAGAATATGTGATGGTTGTGGTTTGGAAATTTTACCTTGTGGAAACAAATTCCAATTCGGTAAAAACGGAACCCATTATTGCTGGTCGTGTATAGAGGAAGGTAATATAAAATGAGATATGAACTGGATTTTGAAAATGGAATAGTGGACATATTCGTTCATAAAGACGATGAATGTCCTTTCCCTTGGATGAACAAAGAAGAGACTGAGGCGCACGAAGGAATGATGTTTAGTCAATTTATATCATTTGTTGAACGTATTAGAAAAGATATGTTAACACATTCTACGCACGCATATCTTGGATAGTGTGCGAATAAAAAAGAGTGAAACACCCGCGGCTACTCGGCGAGGTGATTAAGTTATCCAGAGTAGCGTTGGGTGTAACTAGGAAAGTTGTTGTGCTGGACGGTTCTCATACTCTTCGATTTCGTCGTAGAGTGCTTGTTTTGTTCTAAGCATGTCTTGAAGCAGCTCACGTAAAACAACTGTGGTGGGGTCACTTGCCGGACTTAGACGACTTAGTTTGTCCTCTAGGTCGAGAATGTCTATTTCTATAAGTTCCAACACACCGGGATTCGGATAGTTCTCACGAACGCGGTAAACCATTTCGTTGTCTTTAACTATAACTGCGCCGCGTTTATATTCTAGTATCTGAGGATTTGCATACTGAGCCATTACGTCACCACCGTTATAAGGCGCATCATACGGTTTGGTCGGTCAAGTATCATAGCGTTGTCCCAATATCTACATGTATCTCCGCTATTGTTACCCGCGCTATCAACTTGTCCCCAACGCTCTCCACGGCCCTGAACCCAGGAAGCACAACTTATACTTGTGGTGTCTGTATTGTTTTCTATATAATATTTTGTTGTCTCCGAACCAACATCTTCATCTGGAAAGTATGCCCAAAATACCTTCGAGCCAGTTGGTGTGAAATCGGCCGGTAAATTGTCTTCGAACCGTACATCGATATACTGTGCGTCAAACCCGCTTGCACACGACGACGGCGCGGTTCCAGACGTAGTTGCTGACCGCCTAACCCATCCACTGTCTCTATAATAAGGAAACGATTGTGGGTTGAACGGAAGGTCATTACGCCTCTTTGTGATGCGTCTTCCGGCGTCCGCCAAGTCTTTCTCACTTCGCTCCTTCACATTCACCAAATCCACAAACATAGTTCGTGCTTTACCGACACGGTATTTCTTTCTCCAACCCTTAACCTCTTCAATATCATTCAACCCGATTTTGTTGTCTACAAGGTTCACAAAGTCTCCAACACGCAAATCGGTTTTAAAATTCGTTGTATTAAAATCCAATTCTTTTATTATCGTTGCTGTTTTGTCCAACAAACTTAAACCTAGTGCCGCCGCAGTAGCAACGTCTTCTATAGAAGAATCATTTATAACCCGCGTTACCGTTCCAAGTTTGTCTTGAGATGCCGTTGCGCCCGCGTGTGGATATGTTGCATTGGGTATAGTTACTGATATTTTTGCTTCTGGTCTGCCGTTTATAATATATCGGTTAACCATACCTTGCATAGTGGTCCCGTTTGTTAGTATCTTTGTTTTACCACCAACAGAAAAGGACATTGTTGGGTTTGTTTTTGAACCACGTTTTAAAGAACCATATTTAAGTCTAAAGTCGTCACCATGGCGTTCCACCAACCAAGAATAATTATCCAGCGGTGCGGCATCATGTAATATTTCAAACAAAGAATCAAACTCAACTTCCAAATTTTGTGACCGGGTACTATCTGTAATATCCACAGACCTATATTTTATTTTTGTAATACTAGAACTATCTATTACATTTTTGATTAGGTCACTATATTTACCATTATACCAGTGGACAAAATCTTGTATGGGTTCATCTAGCGTTAAAACCTCATAACCCCTACCAGAAATACGTATTGTGTTTTCCGTGGCTGGACGAATTTCCTCTATAAAGAAACCCCGCTGTGGACCCAACACGTTTATACCACCACTAAGTATTTCAATGGCGCTCTTTGTAGTGTGTCCTATTACCAACCCGTCTTTTATTCCCGGTTCATTAACAATCTCAGCGTCAAACGTAGGCAACTCGTTTTCTTCGTCGAATACTGTCCAAGACATGAATTTCATTGAGAACCACCCAAACCAAATACGCGACCCAATGTTCGACCGCCGGCGGGGGCTTGTATGCCCGCCAAACCTTGTGTCACTTCTAATCCAGTAACCACAGTAGGCTCTGGATTAACAAAATCAGATATCCTAAACTGTCCAACACGTTCACCATCAGCATTTGTTCGCGGAACGAAAAATGCGCCTGTTGTGTATGTTGTGTCTGTGTATGTTTTACCAAGAACGCCGTCTACATAAAATTTAAATTCTCCATCGGAATCTCTAGTAACTTTTACATCATGCACCGTTTGTGCAGTCCACGTAAAAGCGCTGGCCTCAGTAAAAAGAGTTGTTGGAGAACCACTAACATATTTTTTAAATACCAAAGACTCGTTCTCTGCCCAAATTGCCGCATATTGATTTCCCGATTCTGCCACATTGGTTCCAGACATAAAACACAAAGTCCAACCAAAATTATCTTGTGTGTTCACATTAAATTCCCATTTTGCGTCTGCGGTTGTTTCTGGTGTTCCTATAGAACCACCGAAGTTTTGGACGGTTTTTATTCCATCACCTTGAACAGTCCATGTTCCAGATATTTCCGTCCACGTCGGATTTGTTGTGAAATTACCATCAGCAAAAAAGTCGTAAAGGTTGTATATATTCTTTCCGTTTTTTGGTGGACCCCCCGCCGAAGCATAATCATAATAAAGCCAATAAGATTCATCACTATCAGAATCCGCCGCTACGTCTGCCTGTGTTCTAAACACTATGTCCGGCGTTGTGGTATTCCAATCATCACCAATGCGGTCTAGTTCTGTGTTGGTAGAGCCGTCCCAATACACAACACGGACATCATTACCCGAGGCCAAAGATTGTGAACCTGAGACCTCACTTGAGTGATTAAAATCAGAAAACACCACCACATAACCAGAGTCTAATACCGTGGACGCCTGGTTATTTGTTACTGTGATTCGGCGACGCTTTGCATAGTTTCCGTCCCACCACCTAGACATTTAATCCCTTTCCCTATAAAATATTGTGGTTTTGACCTGTCCGCTTATATCGTCCCTTTCTTTCTTTATTGTGTTTGCACCAGTCAAAAACACAGGGAACACCGCCCCACCAGCGTCTAGTGGAACCTGCAATTTTATGCTCTTAATGTTGGCGTCGTCACCAGAGGCAACCGAAAACTTAACATAAAACTCTGTCGTATTTTTTGTGTTATCACTAGAGAGTGTAATAAACGACGCCACATTATCTTCTGCGTCCCCGCTATTTATTATCTTTTCTATAGTCCACGTGCTGTTGTCTGTGGATGTTTCAATCTTTATAAAGTCGGTTATTACATCAATTAGGTAATCCAAACGGCACGCACTCTTTGTTGGGAAAGGTGTAATAACTGGGAACGTGACAGACATGGCCGTAGAGCCGTCCAGGTCTATATAATCATCAACCGAGGAATAAATGGGCTGTCCATCGTTTGTGTCTGTAATATCGTGCCAGAAGTTATCGTTGGTGAAGTCGTCTTCGTGGAAGAACTCACCCTCACCATTACTAGAAGTTGTAATATATGACGCTTTACTTCCACCACCCATGAGTGGAACCGTCTTAAAGTCTGGATAATATGTTTTTAACACATACTTTATAGTTGTGCTCTCAGTATATGTGCTTCCACCGTCCGAGGAATTGGCCAACCTTCCCACAGTAGTATCACCGAAACTTGTTCCGGTTAATGCGTGAACGCTCCATTTGTTCGTGCCGTCACCACCGTCGTCGTCAAGGATAATAACATACGTCTTTGTGGTATCCAAAGAAGAATACTCCATACGTAGATATTCGTCTGTCGCGCTACTACTTGCTTGGTTGGGCGAAAAATAATCTGTGGCTAGAACACTCCCGGTTGTTCCGTTTGCAGATGTGTCCCACTCCCACAAACGTATCCTTAAATTGTCTGGTGAACCCGCGGTACTCAATCGAACCATGACCTTGCTTATTTCTGTCTGGTCTGGTTGGAATGTCATGCCTGCCCAAACATTTGCCGAAGAAAGAGTTGTTCCAACAGTTCCATCTGTCTCAGGCTGTGATTGGTCCACAGACTCCCTACCCAAACGAAACTTGTTGCTTGGGTCGGCGTCTGTATAAATA
>SDBV01002379.1_pt1 | contig 28086 bp, 21 predicted proteins | sample 2277081 | NCBI WGS metagenome assembly SDBV01 (sample SAMN10402039, study PRJNA504765) | marine sediment metagenome | isolation source: marine sediment core GS10_PC15, 223 cmbsf | place: Arctic Ocean: Southern Knipovich Ridge | collected 2010 | reverse complement strand
AATTTGGGGTTAAATTATCAGTTGATTCTTTAGTAATAATTTGGTAAAATAACAGAAATGTAAGGTTCTGTTAATGTTTTGCTAATCCTTGCGGGGGTGACAACATTCCCTCGACAATAAAAACTGATTTAGCTAAATTGAACCCACTCCGCGCGATCAGCCTACCATCACAGGCAGAAATCTATAATCAATCAAACCCAATTATAACCACAAGAGATTCACCTAAAAGGAAGGGAACCATGCGACAGTATAAACCCATCATTATCGCTTTCGCTCTAATCTTCATTTTTGTGTTCTTCCTGACGACCAGTGTAAGCACAAAAGCCCAACAAGTAAGTGCGGTAATTGACTTCGAAGGCATCGCACCCGGCACGATTGTTGACCAATTGTCTTCGGGTTTCGGGATCAGTGGCGATCCCATCGATGGCTTTGTTTTCGTAAGGGCCTTCAACCCGGATTTAGGTGATGTCAATGCAGCGATGATTTTCGATGCCAGATGTCCACCTGGAAACGTGCCTGCAGATTGCTCAGGAAATGATGCGGATCTTTTCAATTTCTCATTTGGTAATACTCTCATCATCAGCGAAGACCTTGATACGACGGATCCTGACGATGCCGATGTGCCTTTATCCAATATCGGATTTGAATATTCAAATCTCGGTGATGGCAGCGGCGCTTTTATCGAAAGCCTGGAAGTTCATGATATCGAAGAAGACCAGGGTGAACTGGAAGACGCCAGGATCATATTTTATCAGGGTGGTCTCGGTGGAACACAAGTCGGAATGGTCGATATCCCCCATACTGGGAATGGCGGGACAGCCCTGGTGCCCGTGGGTGTCGCCGGGGTGGATGCGATGGAAATTGACCTAGCTGGCTCTGGTATGGTCAATAATATCCGCTTTTCCGCTGATCCTACTGCGGTAGAACTGCTATATTTCCGTGTCGAAAGACCTGGTGGTGGTGATGTTACCCTGAGCTGGGCAACTGCCGCCGAGATAGACAACCTTGGTTTCTACATTTATCGCGGTTCAACGCTGAATCTGAGCGATGCGGAACGAATTCACTTCGCACCAGCTGGCGGCGGCTCGGCAGGCCATACTTACAGTTTCCCCGACTCACCAGGAGTGGGATCATGGTTTTACTGGCTTTCTGATATCGACACCCATGGTGTTGAAACATTCCATCTGCCATCTCTGCAGGGAGCCATGTTCAGCCACACCACGTACTTGCCCCTCTTAGTCGGCAAATAATCAAATTGGTCCGCCGTCTATCACTCCTGCTAATACTCATGGGTTCTATGATCGGCCCACAAGCCTCCCTCGCTTCTCCAAGGGAACTGCCCGATTCCAATCCGCGCGTCACGCCTGCACCCGGCGGGTTGACCGTAGAATGGTCCGCGCCGCCGCCCAAGATCGGCGAGGGACCTGATGGGCGATCTGTGGTAGACATACCAGGCTTTTCTAACCTGAACCAGCCAGGGGCGCCGCGAATGCCCTATGCCTCTGTCCTGGTTGCATTGCCCCGCGGAGCTAACCCAACCGTTGAGATCATGGCTTCTTCCGAGACCACACAGCCTCTTAAGGCGCCTCTGGTTCTGGGTGAACAACCAGGAGGTGTGCAGCTCGACTCGCAGGGACAGGTCCTGGGTGGTGCATTCATCCCCGCTCTACAAGAAAAGGTTTTTACCCTCAAACCGGTGGTGCTGGAACGCTTGGGAATCTTACGCGGCGTCCATCTTGCCCGGTTGTCCTTCTACCCCGCCCTCCCTGAAGGGGATAAACTGCGCCTGACCTCTTACCTCAAGGTGCAGGTAAATTACAATGCGACTCTCCAGTTGAACTTACCCGCGACCAGGTCTGCAGATCCACTGCTGGCCATCCTGGAATCTGCGGTGATCAATCCAGAGCACCTGCAGATAGCATCGCCTGACTCGTCTGCGTACTTAGCAGGCTTTGCTGACCTGCAGCTCGCCAATACACCGACAGTCGCCATCGAGGTCTCAGAAACTGGCCTGACGTCGATAACATATGAGCAATTAGAAGTGTTTGGACTTAACTTCTCTTCGGGAAGTTATCCAACTCTCACCCGAGATGGGAAGACAATTGCTTCTATTCTGCAAGGGGGAAACCAAGATGCGGTGTTTGAGCCCGGTGAAGAACTACTCTTTTTCGCTGACCCCCGCTTCAGTCGCTGGACATCTTCAGATATCTATCTTCTCTCAAATGAGGACACCGATGGCCTGCGAATGGAATCTCGTGCTGCTGATGGGGGTAATACCGCGGGTATTCCCTGGGTTGAGTCGCTCTTCGAAGAGAACAAAATCTATACCCCCGAATGCTTCTGCGCACCCATCCCACCAGGGAGAGACGGGGACCGCTGGGTCTGGAAAAATCTACTATATACTGAACCACTGCCAGGCAAGGATCCAATTCCAATAACTAAAGAATTTCTATTCCATCTAACAAGCATAGATTTTTCACAAGATCCAACATTAACAATATGGTTGATTGGACAAACCGATCTGTATCCTTCTCCAGATCACAAAATCGATATCGCTGTCAATGGGCATAATCTTGGATCAAGAAAGTGGGATGGCAAAAACACATACCAGGCAGAATTCACAATCACAGCAAGTATAAGTATACTGAATGAGGGGGAAAATACCCTCACCATCACCCTTCCTGGTATGGATGGAATTCCTTTGGATGGCATCTGGTTGGATGCAATCTCGATCCGCCATGCGCGTACGATCAGCATTGCCGCGGATGAATCTCTGCTCTTCTCCGGTGAAAATTCGCCCAAAGAATACACATTCAGCGTCCTTTCGGGTACCAGTTTTTCAGCCTATGATGTCACCAATCCAGATCAACCAGTGCTATTGACTGGAATTCCTGCTGGAGCCACTTCAATAACAATTTCAGACCCCTTAGAATTCAATAGTCCAAATCACGATTATTGGCTCTCCCCCAAAACCATGGTGAAGCAAGCTGACAATCTGCGTCTGCTTCGCCAATCGTTGCTCAGCGCTGATTTCACGGGTGCGGACTATCTGATCATTTCCCCCGCAGAATTCATCCCCTTCCTGAGTGGTCTGGTGGATTTACGTAAATCCCAAGGACTGAAAGTCGTTATCGAAGATGTCCAGGCGATTTATGATGCCTACGCCGGCGGGCGTCCCCTGCCATCTGCCATTCAAGCTTTTCTGGAAGAATCATATTTCACCTGGAGTCCCACCCCATTGTATGTCTTGCTGGTCGGCGATGGTACGCATGACCCCCGAGGCTACCTGCCCTTATCATCCGCAACTTTTATCCCCCCCTTCCTGGCCGACGTCGATCCCTGGATGGGTGAAACAGCTGCCGACAACCGCTACGTCAGCGTGGATGGCGAGGACGCGCTTCCCGATATGATCATCGGTCGTTTACCTGCCAACGATATCGCTGAGCTCGACATAATGGTTTCGAAAATTGTGCAATACGAGACGAATCCTTTCCAGAGCCCTTGGCAGCACCAGGCAGTATTTGTTGCTGATGATCCCGATACGGGGGGCGACTTCCACAGCTTAACTGAAATCCTGATCGGCAAATTTCCCGCCAACCCATTTTCAGCGCAGCGGCTTTATTTTCAAACACCCGATCCCAATTTAACAGTGGAAGAGATCGAAGCCATTAAGGCTGAATTCCGAAAGCAATTGCAGCAAGTCTGGGATGCCGGTAATGGCCTGATGATGTTCACCGGTCATTCATCGATCCACCAGTGGGCTCACGAGATATTCTTTCATCTGGATGATGTATCCGGTCTGGAGAATGGGCAGAAGCTGCCTGTGGTGCTAGAGATGACCTGCTTCACCGGTTCATTTCAGATACCTGCCTTCCCAACTCTGGATGAAGCGCTGCTGCGCCATCCAGGAGGTGGTGCAGTTGCTGTCTGGGGTTCAACTGGGCTCGGTATCGCTACCGGTCATCACTGGCTGGCGGAAGGGTTCATGAAAACAATCTACCAAGACGGCATCAGTGATATCGGCTCAGCAACCCTGGCAGGGAAATTGAACCTTCTTTCAGTGGGCAGTCATCTCGATCTGATCGACACCTTTAATCTGCTGGGTGACCCGGCAACAAATCTTGAGCGCTCGTATCAAATTTATATGCCATTAAATCAAAAATGATTCTCTGGAGGTATTACCATGTCAAATAAATATCTACCCATCCTGATAGTCGCGGCCCTCATTCTGGCTGTAGCGATATTGGCACTTCCTGGAAATGCCACCGCGTCCCGGTTGCTGGGTATCACTATCACTCCCACACCTACAAACACTCCACCACCGGACACACCAACCCCGACACTCATCGTGACTGGAACGCCGCCAACGACAGACCCACCACCAACCACTGAACCACCACCAACCACTGAACCACCGCCGACGACGGAACCACCACCAACGACTGAGGCACCGCCAGTGACTGAACAACCGCCGACGTCCACGCCAACAATCATCGCGCAAACCCCTCCAGCAACCGCCAAGCCAAAAGTGACCGAAGTGGTCCTCCTGCCTGCGACAGGTGAATTCCCGATTGATCCAGGGCTGGGAATGCAGTGGTTCTTCGCCTTAACTATGATCTTCTTGATCGGATTGATCTTGTTTCGCACAATCAAAGGCGTAAAAATAAAGAAATAATCCCTTGAGTTAAGATATGCGCAATTTTGGCATAGTCATCATTCTGGTGTTAATCGGGATGTTATTTTGGAAAGCTGCGGATCGAATTGATCCGGTCCAAGCCGCGCGGGTGCAGTCTTCCATCGCAAATAAAGCTAGATTTGCTGCAGCTCCACCCCAACTGGATTATGTACCGGATCCTACTGAGCTATTCAAAGATGAATCCATTAATCAGGAAACCTCAGAGTTCGTGATACAATCAGCAGATTTTTCTGCTGAAAAACCCAGTCTAAGGGGTAAAACTTTCAGGGACAAATATTGGCGAAAGGCCACAGAACCATCACAAACTTCCCAGGAGTTTGAGCGCATTGTAATCCCTTCCTTGAAAGTTACTGCCCCGATCATCTCAAAATCTTATTCCGAGTTGACCTGGGATATCTCCAATCTTGGGCAAGATGTCGCTGTTTTGGAAGATATACCAAACCAGACCTCTGAGAATAATATCGTCTTTGCCGGACATGTTACAGTGAGAAATGGAAGTCATGGCCCATTCCGTTATCTCTGGAAGTTGAACCCGGGAGAAGAGATAATCCTGTATGATGGTTATATGATCTATACTTACGTCGTGCGGGAACAATTGCTGGTGTATCCCGAGCAGAGTTCGGTACTCAATGATACTTCTCAGCCTCAATTGACCCTTATCACCTGCACTACCTGGGACGAAGAGACTCTGAGCTATTTGCGCCGACTGGTTGTCTTCGCTGACCTTGAGAAAGTCGAAGCCAGACAGGAATATATGGATTAACCCACAGAAATTTCCACCAAAGAATGGTAATTACTTCGAAGAAGCCGTCTCAACGAGGGACGGCTTCTTTAATTGGTGTTGAAGGATAATTTGCTTGTCATTCAAACCACCCCTCAACCGGATCTGTGATTAATTTTTCTAATTACACACTTGACCATTTGAACTATCTGTCATAAAATTCACCAACAACCAAATAATATTTCAGCTTGGGTGCCTCTTCCCCCGGATGGGAAGGTGTAATGGCGAAGCCGGTTTAAGTCCGGCACTGTCCCGCAACTGTAAGTCAGTCAGATTAAACTCCTTATTCAACACGCTGACAAGTCAGGACGCCCGCCCAAGTTGGGATTTCCACCTCCTCGCGGATAGAGGGTGGGAACACGAAGTTGGAACCTGTCCCATACCCCTATCCTTGACGATAGGGGTATTTCATTATCAGGATTGATCTGGGAAAGGCTTATAGGAGCGCATCATGACAACCAAGCTGACAACATCAACAACTATTCCGCTAATTATCTTGCTCACATTATCAATTCTTATCATCTCCGCTTGTTCACCCCAAGCAGAGATTACCACTGATCCTCCACCTACCGAATTGCCAGAAGCGACCAGTACCAAAGCGGTCGAGCCCACTGCACTTGAGCCTACCGTGGAAGTCATTGACACCCCAGTTCCACAACCAACACAGAAGCAAATTACTATCGTCGATGGCTTAGATCGTGAGGTGACTTTGGTTGAACCAGCCCAAAAGATAGTGTCCCTGGCTCCCTCAAATACAGAGATCCTGTTCGCGATTGGTGCTGGCGAGCAAGTCATCGGGCGAGATGAATTTTCAGATTACCCATCCCAGGCCGCTGACCTGCCTGGTGTTGGCGGTGGCTTTGGCGATTACAATCTTGAAGCCATCGTCGATCTTGAACCTGATTTAGTTCTTGCGGCTGAAATCAACACCCCAGAACAGGTAAAAGCCTTAGAGGATTTGGGTTTGACCGTGTTTCTACTGTCGAATCCCATTTCGCTTGATGAATTGTTTGAGAACCTGTTAACTGTCGCTGAGCTAACTGCCCACATTCCCGAGGCTGAAGATCTTGTCGATACACTTCGCAGCCGAGTATCTAAAGTTGAGTCAGTCATCGCCTCTGCAGAAGATCAACCTACAGTATTTTATGAACTGGACGCAACCGATCCATCGGCTCCTTGGACTGCAGGATCAGGCACATTTATTGACACATTGATCACGATGGCTGGAGGAGAGAACATCGCTTCCGATATGGAAGGCCAGTATTTACAATTTTCCATCGAGGAGTTGCTCATCCGTGACCCACAGGTGATTTTATTGGGTGACGCAGCATATGGAATTACCCCAGAATCGCTGTCGGATCGAACCGGATGGAGCAATATCAGTGCAGTGGTCAATGATCGAATTTACGCATTTGACGATAACCTTGTCAGCCGTCCCGGTCCTCGGTTGGTAGACGGATTGGAACAATTGGCAAGCTCACTCCATCCAGAGTTATCTCCTGACGATTAGTTCCTTTGATCGAGTGCTCTTAAACTCCAACACCGGACCAAGTGCTCATCCAAACCTGGATTGATTATATGCAGCGTCCTTACTTATTAAACGCTTTATTCTTATCAGCAGCCCTGATCCTCAGTGTAGGAATTGGAGCAGTTTATATTCCTCCAGCCTCGGTTGCACGTTTTATCCTTGAGGCACTATCATTCTCATCTGACCTTGAAATCTGGTCGGACACAATGGCTACCATCGTGCTGCAATTGCGCTTACCTCATACCATTCTGATCGCCGTGGTAGGGGCAGCGTTAGCTGCCAGTGGAGCAGGCTACCAGGGACTCTTTCAGAATCCTCTTGCCGATCCATACTTAATCGGTGTCGCCTCGGGTGCGGGGCTGGGAGCAGTTCTCGCCATGTCCTTTAATTGGCCCAGCAATCTTCTCGGCTTCTTTTCCATACCTGTCGCTGCATTTGTCGGAGCCGCCTTAACCATGATAATCGTATACAGGCTTGCTAGGTTTGGGAATGTGCTCTCTACCACAAATTTAATCCTGGCTGGTGTTGCAGTTGGATCGTTTGCTTCAGCGCTGACTTCGTCCATTATGCTCCGCTCTGAGGGCGAGGTGCGGCGCGCGATTGCCTGGCTGCTGGGCGGTTCCACCATCACTGGCTGGGCACCGGTGATCGCTTCGCTGCCGTATATTGTAGTAAGCCTAGGATTTTTGATCACCGCTGGTCATGCCTTGAATGTTCTCCAATTCGGAGATGAGCAGGCGCAGCAGCTCGGCTTACCCGTGGAGCGCATCAAAATCTTGATTATCCTGGCAGCTTCTTTAGCCACCGCCACCGCGGTATCATTTACCGGCGTGATTGGATTTGTTGGCCTCATTGTCCCCCATTTGGTAAGGATTTTATGGGGACCGGATTACCGCAATCTGATACCGCTGTCCATCCTGGCTGGAGCAACGACTTTATTAATTGCAGATCTCCTGGCTCGCATACTTTTCGCACCCCAAGTGGTGCCCATCGGTGTGATCACCGCCTTAGCTGGAGCCCCTTTTTTCCTCTGGATCCTGAGACGTTCTCAGCGTGGTGTGATCCAGGTTTAAATCTAAAGGTTGGTTAACGCATGCTTAGTATTCGTTCGATTTCGGTAAATTATGGGGAGACAGAGATCCTTCACGAATTATCCTTGACCGTTGAAGGAGGGGAAGTTGTCTCCTTGATCGGACCTAATGGCGCTGGAAAGACCACCTTGATTCGGGCGATCAGTGGCGTCCTCCCTCTCCGATCTGGTTCAGTCCAGGTTGATGAGCAGGATCTTGCCACCATATCAATTGTTGAGCGAGCTCGACTATTAGCAGTGGTACCGCAGGCCCGCAGACTTCCACCAGAATATTCCGTCCAGCAAGCCGTACTAATGGGCCGCACACCATATTTGGGTTGGCTGGGCAATCCCAGTAACAAGGATTATGAGAAAGTCAGATGGGCGATCGATCGAACCCAGATATCTGACTTTACCGAACGCCGTGTCGACGAGCTTTCCGGAGGAGAACAACAGCTGGTCCTGGTTGCCAGAGCCCTTGCCCAGGATTCTCCAGTGGTTCTACTGGATGAGCCAACCGCCCATCTGGATTTGCGCCATCAGGCCATCATACTCGATTTAGTACACAGCTTAGCTCGAGAGCGCGGGCTGGCTGTATTGATGTCCCTCCATGATTTAAACTTGGTAAGCCTTTACAGCGACCGGATCGCGCTGCTGAGTGACGGACAAATAATCGCCTTTGGGAGTCCCCAAGAAGTCCTTATCCCCCAATATTTATCAGATGTTTACCAGGTACCGCTCGATATCATCCCCCATCCATACCGCGACGTGCCTCTTGTGCTTTTGAACGGCCATAAAGATTGAGTAAGTCCACAAAGCTCAACTATCAGCTAATATCTCTTCAACCGTGTTGAAGAACTCCGGAACAGAGAATGGCTTCTGTAACCAGGTAATCCGCTTCTCTTCGAGCAAAGATTTCCTTTCAATCCCCATCGGATGACCTGTGACGAATAAGGTCTTCACTTTTGGCCATCGATTCTGGACTTGATTGAATAAAGCCAATCCCCCCATCTCTGGCATCACCATATCGCTTACCAGCAAATCGATCATTTCTGGATTCTGCTCAAAGACCTGTATTGCTTCATTCCCATTTGAAGCTACCAATACCTGGTATTTTTGAGCTTCGAGTAAATCTTGTATCGCATTCAATGTCGTCGGATCGTCTTCGACAACTAATATCATCTGGCCATTTCCTTGCAAAGGTGAAGAAAACTCCACAGGAACTTTCTCGATTTGTTGAACTGGCAAGGTCGGCAAATATATTGAAAATCTGGTTCCTTGACCCACTTGGCTTTGAACATCAATATAACCACCATGCTGTTTGACAATCCCATATGCTTGGGCAAGGCCTAATCCAGTTCCCTTTCCTATCGGTTTGGTAGTGAAGAATGGTTCGAAGATATGCGGGATCACTTCTGGTGAGATACCCATGCCTGTATCACCAACCGTGATAGAGATCCACTCTCCCGCCGGGAGATATGGGCTTGGAGGAATATCCCCCGGTTTCAATATCAGGCGATTGATACTGAAACTCAACACTCCTCCGTCTGGCATCGCATCTCGAGCATTAATTGCCAGATTCATTAGGACTTGCTGCAGGCGAGTCGGATCTGCGTGAACTGGGTAAACCCCAGGCTGGGATTTAAATTCCACTCGGATGGTTTCAGGCAGCACTCGCACGAGAAGTTTGTCAAATTCCTTGATGAACGGAAAAAGATCGAGAGTGATTTGTTCCATCACAGATTGCCGGCTGAAATCTAAGATCTGTCTGATCAAACTTGCTGCGCGCTCCACCTGCTGCTGGATGATCTCTAATCGTTCAAGCCCAGCAGAATTCAAAGCCAGATCTTTTCTTAACAGATCGCTATAAACCAAAATGGTGGCCATAATATTGTTAAAATCATGCGCGATGCCAGCAGCTAATTGCCCAACTGTAGCCAGGCGGTCCTGCATCTGGATTCGGGATTGATTGTGGCGATCCAGGGTAACATCACGCAGCATCAGTATCCAATGGCGTTGTTCACCTCCCAGAGCGCGCGTCTCAATTTCAAAAGTTCTCGGACGTCCATGATCTATGTTGATTTCAACAGGATGTGGATCATCACAGTGCTCGATCAATTCACTTATGGAATAGGGTCCTAACTGGTTCAGGCCGGCGCTGAAATCGTTGATCCCAAAGAGAGTAAGGATCTCACTGCCGAATGTATTCACCACTACCGGGTGATATTCTTGGTTCAATAGTAAAACCCCTACCGGCAATCGCTCAACTAAATTCGATAATCGTTCTTGTTCTCGCTCCAACATTTCTACCAAGTGCTGAACTTGTTCATAGCGATCAACGTTGCTCAAAGCTACTCCCACCTGGTGACATATCGCTTGGATTAGCTCTAGATGATCTTGGGAAAAAGCTGCTACTTCATGATGAAATAAGCAGAAGACCCCCATAAGCTGCTCACCATGAACGATTGGTGAACCCAGCATTGAACGCATACCATCCTGCCATCCAGGGATATCATCGTATCGGTCATCTTCGGTGATATCCGCAATATTGACCGCTTTAAAGTGTAATCCAATCCATCCAGGCAAACCTTCTCCCATGCTGATATCTACCGGAAGATTGATATTCTCCGATCCCTGCTGATTCGCCTGATACACCTTCTGCCAGCGGAGTTTATTCTCCTCAGGAAGATGAATAAAAGCCATGCCAAGTGAACCGCCTAAAGCTTGGCAGGTCAATCTGATCGCCCGGTCTAATATTTCATCAGAGTCCAGACTGGGAGCTAATTCCCTACCAATATCATATACCAGGCTCAAATGACGTTCCTCTGTCGCTATGGCTTCATATAAACGCGCATTCTCTATCGCGATCGCAGCTTGGTCCCCTAATAGCCGCAGCATCCTGATATCAGATTCCGATAATGCTCCTGGCTGAGTATGAGATACGTTCATCACACCGACCACCCGATCACCGATCTTTAAAGGTAAACCGATGATTGAACCCGTCCAAGAACCTGGCATCCCAACATATAGAGGATGGGAGCGCATATCAGATACGAGAATTGGATTCCCGGATTGCGCAACGGTCATTGTCAAACCGCCGGATCGGGGATTCGAAAACGGTTGACTCCTTTTGCCATCCCCCCAAAGGGCGGTCCCAAAGATGAGTTTGGATCCATTCTCGGATTGATACAGGAAAATGTGGCAATTTCTCATCCCAGGGACCAAGTCCAGCGTACATTGCGCGATCGTATCGAGCACTTCCTTTAAATCTAGGCTGGCAGTCAAGGTCAAACTTGCCTGCCGTAAATTTTCCATTTGAGCGATATTTCTCATCTCCCCCAGCTTTCTTGCGCTGATATCCTCAATAGTGCCATCAATCCAGGATCCTTCTCCCGATTGATCACCTTCAACAAGCCTGGCATTGATCGAAGCCCAAAAACTTGCACCCTCAATTTCCTTCAGTTGGATTTCTTCTCCTTTTACTGTACCCCTCAACTCTAAATCATGAAGAAACTCATTCCAATCACTTGGATTCAGGTAAAGGTCTTGCATCTCTATCCCCATCAAATCTTCTATCGTTCCATACCCGAAGATTTCCAGGAATTCGGAATTTGCCAGCAGGAATTTTCCTGGTGGATCACATGTTATCCGGAAAATGCCCAGAGGGATATTCTCAACAAGTGATTGAAGATCCATCTCGCTCTCTATCTGCTGTCCTTGGTAGGAGTTCAATGTCAAAACTGATTTCGGCATTCCCCACCATTTAATAGAATGTGATTATCTTCAGCCATCAATTAAGATGGCAGGGTTTTGATTATAGGAAAAAAATTATCGATTCGCTATCAAAAACCCTAACTGAAATGTTATCTTCAGCTATCAGAATTGAAAAAGTAAGATTCAGGTCGAATCAGTGCATGATTCAGGCCAATTCTTTCACCAAATATAAATCCCCACGCTGAAACCCACGCCCCAGGTAATATTGACGGGTTCCTACTGCGGCAATCACAGCCAACCGACTGTATCCCATCTCACGTGCTATCGTTTCCGCTTCTTCCAGCAAAGATGTCCCCAATCCGGTATGCTGGGCTGTCCCGACTTGCTTTTGACCAACCTCCAATGATTGCCCGTATACATGAACTTCGCGAATGATCGCCGCATGGTCTAAATCAGGCAAACCAGAATCAGGCGATTTCGAACCTGGGAGAGAGAGACGGAGAAAGCCGACCAGTTTATCATCGGCAGTGTTATAGGAGATAAAATGCTCTTCAACCTCTCCGCTGGAATAAACCAGGTCATCGCGCTGAAGTTCGCTTGGGCTAATGGTTTCTTTTCTCACTTCGCGACAGCGCACACATTGACAGCGCGTAGCGCGCTTTTTCATCTCTGCCTGGATATCCTGACGCAAGCTTGTACGTTTATTCCCCTCAACCACATTAGTTGAAGGGATATCCCGGATTACCCGGTTCACCCGGCAGTAACGAGGAATGCTGGTCTTGATGCCTGCAATGAGGTCGATCAATTCACTTGTTGAGTAGGGTTTGAACTCCCCTCGCTGCCAGTATTCGTACAGCTCCGCGTTTGCCAGCAGCTGGTTCGGGTAAATCTTGAGTTCATCCGGACAGAGATCAACCCATAAACGCTGGAAATCCTCCCGGTCAGAGTCGAGCGTGGCTCCATATAAGTTTGGCATCCAATGCAGAACGATCTTGAATCCAGATGCTCTAAGCAGCTCCACAGCGTGCCTCGTTTCTTCGACGGTATGCCCACGTTTATTCAATTCCAGTATGCGGTCATCGAGACTCTGCGCGCCGAGTTGAACTTTAGTCACTCCCAAATACCTCAGCCAGGCCAATTCTTCTCGATCAATATGGTCTGGTCGAGTTTCAATGACTAATCCAACATTTCGGTGTCCTGCGGTTTCATTGACCATTTGCGCTTCCTGAAGAGTCTGCGAATTGACTCCGTTCAAGGCTTCAAAACAACGCAAAATAAACCATTCCTGGTAATCCCGTCGGTAGGCACTCCAGGTCCCACCCAAGATAAGCAGCTCCACCTTATCAGTTGGATGCCCGACAGCTTGAAGTGCCTCCATTCGCGCCCGTGCTTGCTCGAATGGATCGAACTTATGGTGAAGGCCACGCATGGCTCCTGGCTCATCCGGTAAGTAGCTTTTTGGCATGCGTGCATCTGTCGGGCAGAAAATGCATTTACCCGGACAGGGATATGGCTTAGTCAATACTGTCACCACGGTGACCCCGGATAGCGTGCGTATCGGTTTCATCCGTATGCGGGCTAAAAGACTGGGGTCTGGTTTCCATTCTCCAGTCTGAACAAGTTGAGTGTATGCGGCCACAAGAACATTCTTCCCCAAGTAGCCATCCCCACCTGGTAATGGGTATTTGCGAACCGCGTCTTCGACATGAATTCCTGAGCGAACCTGCTCCAACACATGTTGTGCAAGAGCGATCTTCTCAGGTGAATAATCTCGTGTCAGCTTCCAGTTCTGGTTGTCCATCAGAAATTACCGATATCTCTTTAATGACTTAAAGCTCGTATGACCAATCTGGTTTTTCTTGCCTTTATAATATGCTTGTGAATGAAAAAACCACAGATCAACTAATTGATCTCAATCGTACATTCTACCAGACCTTCGCCCATGAATTCTCTGCGACTCGCCAGAGATTACAGCCCGGAGTGCAACGTATACTAAACCAGATTACCAGCCATGACAGCGTTTTGGACCTGGGTTGCGGAAATGGAGCGTTGGGCAAAGAATTATTCATCAGGGGACACAAAGGTTCTTATGTCGGTTTGGACTCTAACGCTGACCTCTTGAAAATCGCCAGAGGAAATCTACCTGATCTGAGTTCAGTTTCCTTGATCCAAAAAGACCTCACATCTCCCACTTGGGATACCGACCTGCCAGTCAAACAATATGACATCATCCTGGGATTCGCCGTTTTACATCATATTCCAGGAGCGGCACTGCGGCAGCAGGTAATAGAGAAGATGAGATCCTTATCTGTCCCTGATGGTCGCTTCATCCATTCGGAATGGCAATTTCTAAACAGCCCGCGTCTCCGCAAGCGCATCCAACCTTGGGATAAGGTCGGTCTGAATTTGGATCAAGTAGAAGCGGGAGATTTTCTAATCGATTGGCGTCAGGGAGGGCAAGGTTTTCGCTACGTCCATCACTTTGATATCAGAGAGTTAGAATCGTTAGCCGTAGATACTGGTTTTAAGATCTTGGAGACCTTTTTTTCTGATGGCGAAGGGGGCAATCTTGGCTTATACCAGATTTGGAAGAGAGTATAATTACCCATCCAATCCACTTTTTATATCTTAAACAATAGTAAGTTATTTATGCGCATTTTGATCATCTCCGATATCCATGCCAATCTAACTGCCTTGGATGCTGTTCTAAATGACGCCAGGCAGATAGATGCAGTTTGGTGCCTTGGCGATCTAGTTGGTTATGGACCTGATCCAAATGAATGCGTTGAACGTGTCCAGCAGCTGCAGAATCTTGTTTGCTTGATCGGGAATCATGATGCAGCTGTTTCAGGAGATATCGAGATCGCCACATTCAACAATGAAGCCCGGTTGGCTGTGCTTTGGACACAGAGTGTGATAGAACCAGCTCATCTAGAGTTTCTCCGCGCCTTATCTCCCCAAACAGTAATTGGTTCTGTATCTTTAGCCCATGGCAGCCCACGGCAGCCGATCTGGGAATATTTACTAGATACCCACACTGCATTCCAAAATTTCGATCACTTTGATACTCCTTTCTGTTTCGTCGGTCATAGTCATTTACCAGTGGTTTTCCAGATGCAAGCCGAAAAGAGAACATCTGACCTTTCCATCCCACAGATAAACAGTTCCTTAAACATGATTCCTCGGGCAATATATAATCCGGGCTCTGTTGGCCAGCCGCGCGATCGGGACCCACGGGCAGCTTACGCAATCTTTGATTCGGTACGGCAGACCTGGAATTACCACCGAGTTTCATACGATATCCAAAGTGTTCAAGATAGAATGCAATCCGCAAATCTACCCCAGCGTCATATTCAGCGATTAAGCACGGGATGGTAACACTAATCAATCACTGGTGAACGGGGAATTATCCAAAGGAACTTATCCCCATTATTAGGCGTCAATAGAGGGAATTCATCCAGGAGGAAAAACAATGAAGAAGAAAATGATGATATCTATAGGTTTGTTCGCTCTCTTACTCGGCGCATGCGCTTCTGCATCGAGTCCCACAGAATTTCCACCTCGAATGGAAGCTGGTTTCTCTGATCAAGCCATTGAAGAAGCCCCGGTCGCTGAACCTAGGGCCTTCGATGCGGCATCCACATTTGATACAAGTTCTGTCCAAGTCAGTGATCGCATCGTAATTATGAATGCCAGACTGGAGTTGGTCGTCATTGCACCGGATGAATCAATGGAGAGGATTAGCCGTATGGCGGAAGAGATGGGCGGCTTTGTAGTTAGCGCCGATCTCTATAAGACTCATACTTCGGATGGTCAGGAAGTCCCTAGGGCAGCGATTACTATTCGCGTGCCTTCCGAAAATCTTGTTGAAGCTCTCTCAAGGATCGAGGCCGAAAGCGACCGTCTACCAATCACCAAGAACATCCAGAGTCAGGATGTAACCAGCGAATACACAGATCTCCAATCGCGCTTGAAGAATTTAGAGGCAGCAGAAACCCAGTTGTTGGATATCATGGACTCTGCGAATAGGACAGAAGATGTCTTGAACGTCTTTGACCAGTTAACCCGGGTACGTGAGCAAATCGAGGTCATCAAGGGACAGATCAAGTATTTTGAGGAATCTGCCAGATTATCGGCGATTAGCGTGGAATTAATTCCCAATGAGGTTGTCCAACCGATCACGATTGGCGGCTGGGAGCCTGTCGGTGTGATCAAGGATGCGATCCAATCTCTGATCGGTGCCCTTCAAGGTCTGGTGAATATCGCCATCTGGATAGGTCTCTTCGTCCTGCCAATACTTCTCATCATCGGAATTCCTTTATACTTTATTATCCGTGGGCTAAGAAACTGGCGTCGGCGTCGGAAGCAACAGCGAGAATTGGAGGCTGTGGAAACACTCGAAGAGGTCAACTCAGAAGAATAATATCTATCCCAAAATAAATACCCAAAGCACCCCATTTCTGTTTTGATCTGGAATGGGGTTATTTTTTATTCAAATCGGAAAGCCAATTTCGTGACAACAGGTATAATTCCTCACCAATGAAGGAATTGATCAAAAATGCCTGGAATCTGTACGGAGTCCGGATATCTGATTCCCAGCGATCAGCATTTGAAATTTATGAACAACAGCTGATCGAATGGAACACTAATATTAATCTCACCGCGATTGATGACCCGAAACAGATCAGGGTCAAACATTTCCTCGATTCGCTTTCCTGTACTTTGGCAATGCGCAGCACACCCACAGATAGGGTTATCGACGTTGGTACTGGTGCGGGTTTTCCTGGGTTACCATTGAAGATCATTTTCCCAAGCATTAACCTGACCCTGATTGAGTCCGTTAGTAAAAAAGCTGCTTTCTGCGAACACATCTGCCAGATGATTAATTTAGCTGATGTTGAGGTTCTTCAGGAACGTGCTGAGTCAATAGCTGCGCGTCCAGATTTTCGGGAAATGGGTGACTGGGCAATCGCGAGAGCAGTAGCAACATTACCAGTGCTGGTTGAATACCTGTTACCACTCGTACGCGTGGGAGGCTATGCTGTGGCGATGAAGGGTGAAAGCGGTCCAGCAGAAGCTCAATCTGCCGAACAGGCAATTCATATTTTGGGTGGTCAAATCCAACAACTTATTCCAATTACTCTTCCCGGAGTAGAGGAGCAGCGTTATTTAGTGGTAATCGAAAAAATTGCAGCTACACCAGATCGCTATCCCCGTCGTGTCGGCATCCCAGCCAAAAGACCCTTGAGAGCAGATTGATTTACCAATTTACAGATTTCAAGACTCAAAGATCAGGTCTCAAGCTTAACCCTACCATCACTTACTTTCCACACTTTCGCTTTGCCCACAAATTCAGGGGTAAATAATTCCAGGTCTGTAGTTGTTAAAAGAGTCTGTCCGTTGTTCGTCAATCGATTGAGTAAATCCTCACGTCTGGTTGGATCCAGCTCAGCCAGGGCTTCATCCAGCAACAACACCGGGGAATGGTTAGTTTTCTCTTTCATCCAGGCCAATTCAGCAATTTTCAGAGATAGCATTGCTGTTCGTACCTGTCCTCGCGAACCGTAAACTCCCAGGTCGATCCCATTTTCCAGGAATCGCAGCTCATCCCGGTGAGGTCCAACAGTAGTTGTTCCCCGGGCAATATCCGCACTTCGCTGATTCTTCAATCGTTGAGTGAATCCCTTTTGGATATCATCTATTGATAACCCCCTTCGATCAACTGGATCTTCGATCGGGAGCGAGAATTGCCTGGGATTTTGGGGTAAGGGATCGTATGCCGGTTGGTAAGACAAACGTAGGATCGCTTCCCCTCTTGTTAATTCCCTGTGGTTGCGGGCCGCGATTCGCACCAAATCTTGGACGGTGTGGATTCGGCCATAGATCAACTCTGATCCTTTTGAAACCAGCAGCTCATCCCAATAATCAAGTTGATCGACGTCGCCGCCAAATTCTTGAAGCTGTTTCAGCAATGCGTTTCGCTGGGAAAGGGTCTGCGAGTAATCTGCCAAAGTGCGGCCGAATCCAGGCATGACTTGAGACATTGCCAGGTTGAGAAAACGACGGCGCTCCTCAGGTGCTCCTTCAATCACCTCTACCATCTGCGGTAAAAACAGGACAGCCATGAAATGACCAACCGCTTCACCCATTTTCATCTTCATGCCGTCCAGTAAAATTTCCTTACGTATACGAGAAGAGCCATTTATCCCATTGGTTTCTTTGATGATGCGAACTTCAAAACGGTGTTGTTCAGATTCCCTTGTAAATTGGGCTACTATCCTGCCTACAGCCAGAGATTCCCTTGCGGCTAGGAAGTTAACCAATTCTCGATCATGGAATGCATGAAAAGAGGTGAAAGTAGCTAAATAATATATCGCCTCCAATAAGCAAGTTTTTCCTTGGCCGTTTGCCCCCACCACCAATACCGGTCCATTCGGCACATCTAAATCAAGCCGTGTAAAATTTCGAAAATTAGTCAGTGAAAGATGGTTGATGTGCATATTTCAAGAAAATGCCACGGAGAGTTTGACCCCGTGGCAGCCAATTAATAGATATTTCGCTACAAAAGTCCTCAATCAGCAGGAGATATTTGGGTTGTCTCACCCTCGATCTGCCAAACTTTATCAGCGCGATCGACAAAAAGCACTCCATCCAGATGATCGACCTCATGCTGGAAAATCCGTGCCAGCCATCCGCTGGCCTTAATTTTTAATGGCTGACCGCGACGATTGAATCCTTTAACTGTTACGCTTATCGGCCGTTCAACATCCCCGACTATCCTCGGTAACGATAAACAACCTTCAGTACCAAAATCCTGATCGGATGAAAAGCGGGTGATCTTCGGGTTAACCACCATGTAAAGTTTAGGTGGTGTTTCTTCATCCTCACTCTCGTTAAATTCAACCACGATCACCCGGAGAGGTGCATTTACCTGAGGGGCAGCTAGCCCCACACCAGGCGCTACCCGCATCGTATCGACCATATCATCGATCAGCGTTTGCAGTTCCGCTCCAAATGAAGTTACCTTGCGCGCTTTTCCCCGTAAGATCTTGTCAGGGACAGTGATAATCTCACGAATAGCCATCAGGCCCTAATTCTACCCCGAAATCGTCATCATATTCATCAAAATAATCATCATCGTCCAGGTCTTCTGTGTTCTGGTGGTACACCTCGATCACATCCACAAACCGTTTCCTTTGTTTCGCGGCATCAATTTTTTCCTTCTCACGTCGCAGGGCATATATCCGGTTGAATATATCTTGCTGGATCCGGGCGGGTTCATGCACATTTCTAAACACGAATTGGGTTTCCCCGACATTTATCGTCACCAAACCATAATTCAGCAGATAACCCCATAAACCCACTCTTTCGTGTTCCAGACTGAGAATATTTTCAACTGGCGCAGCTTTTTTCACTTCCGTGCCTAGCGGTTTACGCTCAATATCAATGATGTGTTGGTCAGTCACTTGGTAGATATCATTTCGCCAGTCTACATACCGATAAATCCACCAGGGGATGAGTACCAAAAGGATGAATGCCATAAACAGCACCAATATAGTCTCTGCCAATTGAGCTGTAATTTGTCCTGCAGTAAATCCATTGATTATCAATCCCATACCTAATACGACTACGATTATCAAAACCGTCGGTAGCCATATCTTGCCGAATAATGTTGGCCAATATTTGCGGTAAGTGATTACATTGTCTTCTTCAAATCGCATCGTGAAGATATTGCCAAAATAATTCTGCCAGATACTTCTCTTCTCCTCTCGATCTCCTGCGGAAAGTTCTTGCGCGCCTCCATCGAGATTCGGTGCAGGCTTTTCTCCATTTTCCCAACCCAAGCGTTGCCGGATTTCTTGATCGATCTTCCGCTTTTCTCTGCGTTCTGAGCCCTTTTGAATACGCTCACGGTACTCATCAATGAACTCGACCATACGATTTGGATCTTTCAAATTACGAAATGTTATCTTACCGGTGAACGTCTTAACAATCACACTGCCATAATGGAATAAGCGGCCAAAAAAGGTGGTGGTCGTATTTACCGCCAATATTGTTGTCAATGGTGCTTCGTCCCTGCTCTCGTAAAAAAAGATCACATTTTCGATCCAAACCACTCGTTGATCGGTGACGATATAGTAATCATTACCCCAATCGATCCATTTCCAAATGCCCCAAAGCACAGCGAAAACAGCTAAACCCATTGAACAGGCAGCACCGGTCGTCCAAATCGTTGTCGAAACATTAGTGGCGGATACCACGAAGATTATCGCTAATGCTCCCAGGAAGAGGATTATTGGAACAATCAAACTGAATACGAAAATCACTTCATGTTTACGGGCAACATATGCGATCAGCTCTTCTTCCCCCACCCATTTAAATTTGCGAGTTCTTACCAACCACTGGCTTTCTGGACTGCGGGCGAGCCAGGGTTTTATTTGCGGAAATTCAGATAGCAACTGGTAGAACTCTGCTCCCTCCAGATGCAGCAACTCGGTCGCCTTATCTGTGGTGATATAGGCATTCTCGGTATGCCCGGAGAGCATTTCTTCCTCGAGAAAATATTCCCCAGGGTGAATTCTCTCTTGGTCGCTATCTTCTACCTCGCCAGCGATGAAAAGACTTCCAGATTGGACAATGTAGAAATCGTCCTCCGCTTCGCGATCCTTGAAGAGAGGCTGCCACGGCTCTAGTCTTAATATCTTGAATCTCGAGGCAATAGTTGCCAGCTGGTCATGGTCAAGGTCATTAAAGATCTCAACGAGATTCAAGGAACGCAAAATTTGATCACTCTCTGGGGTCATAGACTCATTTTAGCACGAACCGAAAAAATCGGGGTGACCCTAATAAGTGATAGAATTTACAAAACATTCTTACGCGAGGTACAAAAAAAATGCCCATTCATTTTGGAACCGATGGTTGGCGGGCTGTAATTTCGGACACATTCACCTTTCATAACCTGCGATTGGTAACGCAAGCCATCGCGGATGCAATTAAATCCGATACATGGAATGATGGCAGTCCAGTGGGAAAGACACCTGATCTCGATAAAATGGTAGTAGGTTTCGACACCCGTTTTCTTTCCGATCGTTATGCAGGTGAGGTCGCGCGAGTCCTGGCGGGTAATGGATATACAGTTTTCCTGACTCAAGGCGATGCTCCGACACCTGCGATCTCATATATCGTTCGCCATATGGGGGCGATTGCTGGCGTGGTGATTACCGCCTCCCATAATGCGCCTCGCTACAATGGTGTCAAACTGAAAGCCTCGTATGGTGGTTCGGCCTTACGAGAACAGTGTCGCCGGGTTGAAGTTTACCTCAACGATAATGAGGAACGCGGCCGGGGACCAAATATGATGGATTACCAACAAGCACGAAAATCAGGTTTGCTTCAGCGTTTTAATCCTCTTCCAGATTATTACGCGCATTTACGCCAGTTGATCAATTTCGATGCCATCGCGGATAATCCTCAACGCATTGTTGTTGATTCGATGCATGGCTCAGGTCGGGGCATAATCAAAGGCATTCTCAAAGGGACTGGTTGCGAAGTTCGTGAAATCCGGGGAGATATGAACCCCGGTTTTGGCGGTGTGCATCCCGAACCGATTGCTCGCTATTTAGGCACCCTCGCGGGAGCGATCAGCACGGGTATGGGTGACCTGGGTTTAGCCACGGATGGTGATGGAGATCGGATTGGAGCAATGGATGAGCGGGGAAATTTTATCGACCCACACAAAATTATGGCCTTGGCGATGAGATATTTGGTAGAAGAAAGAGGCTGGCGCGGCCCTGTAGTGCGCACTGTGTCGACTACCCGGATGATCGATCGCCTGGCACAAGCATATGATTTACCTGTCTACGAAACACCAGTTGGATTCAACTATATCGCCGAGTACATGCTTAAAGAAGACATCTTGATTGGTGGAGAGGAATCTGGTGGAATATCATTCCGGGGTCATATCCCGGAAGGAGATGGAGCCTTAATGGCGTTATTGTTAATCGAAATGGTAGCAACATTGGGAGCTTCCTTGTACGAATTAGTTGAAGACTTAGTCAACAAATATGGTCCGGTGCACTATCAACGGACAGACTTGCGTTTGAGCCATCCAATTTCCAAAGAACAGATGAGTAGCCAGCTGACAGAAGAAACGCCATCTGAAATCGGTGGCGAAAAAGTGATTGAAGTTCAATCCCTTGATGGGGTGAAATTTATCCTGGAGGATGATTCCTGGTTGCTGATTCGTCCTTCTGGAACTGAACCGGTTTTGCGAGTTTACGCTGAAGGGCGCACTCCCGAGATGGTTCAAGACCTCCTCAAATTCGGTGAGGAGATTGCTGCGGGCACAACCTAACGATTACAAGCATAGCCTCTTACAAGGGTGAAGATTAAATAAAGGATGATGCCTGTTTCGAAAGCATCATCCTTTTTACTTACTTTAACTTGCTGTTCGCAACCGCCTGGCTAAGAAAATAACCACAACTAATACCAATGCCAGGCCAACCATTGCTGGGATTCCCACATCTTCAGCAAACCCGGTATCTGGGAGAGCAGAGGCAGTCGGAGTCGGAGTCAATTTTCCAGCGGCTGCCTCCGTCAATAAGGCAGACACAGTAGCAGTCCTGTCGATAGTCGGAGAAACTACTACCTGTGTGGGTTGAGCAATTACCAGTGTTGGAGAGGCACTTGCTGTTGCTGTCGGTGGGAGGGGTGTTACCGTCGGTGTTGCAGTGAATTTTGCAGCTAAGCCGGTTTCAACAGCTGCCTGTGCCAATTGGGTGTTTTGAGCATCAATCGCTGCAACTTGAGTGGCTCGGTCGTCGCGCTGTTGAGGGGCGTATACCAGAGCATAGAGCGCCAAGCAAATCAAGGACAACAGCATCACGCCCCCAATAATCCCCGCCACGATATAAAATGTGCGATTCGCTGATTCTTCTGGGGCAGACGAATCTTCCGAGTCTAATTCGATTTCGTTGTCATCTAGATCCATATCTTCAAATGCCATTGTCCATTCTCCTCCTATTTGTCACGGTGACAAATGGTTTTCCACTTACCCATTTTTACTCTAAAACCTCAAGGTTTACCAGTGGCAATTTTACTTTAATACTATTTTCAAGTTCAATCTCAGCTGAAGTTGTTTTGATACCATTGGGAAGTGCTTCCAAACCAGGCTTTAATGTGATCAAAGTACCGATTTGGGATTGGTATGGTGCCCGCACGATCCTGACCTTCTGACCTGGTGAAAACAATGTCGCATCCCTCGGTTCATGGACCATTTGGTTGACTGGTAAAGAAATGAATACCTCCGGTCGTTGATTTGCGTAACTATCCAATTTTTCCGCATTGACTGCAATTTCCCGGCGATCGCTGGTTATTAACAGGTTGAAAGCAGATGAATTGATCGGCAATAGGCCGAATCCTTCAATGATTACTATTGGTAAAGATATCTCCTCCGCCAGTGGGATTAATGAGGCAGACATACTGGATAATATTAATCCTCGTAAAGGCAATTCAGCTGCCGCATGGAGCACTTGCTCATCTCCGCAATATCCTGCAAACGCGACTGTTCCACGCAAATCAATATCGAGTTGATCTACAGTCAAAATATCTTCCGCCTTCTTAATCAACACTCGCAGAAGTCCAAAATTAATCTGACCATTGCCCCATACCCCCTGAACCAGAGCACCAATTGACTCGACTACCGCCCCGCGTCCTGGTATTAACGAAACAACCTCCCCTGGTAAACCAGCCAATAACTGGAATGGTTCAACGTCTTCTTCGATTAAGATTTTTCCCCGTCCGGTTAGGATTAACTTGCCGGAACAAGGAGCTCTGACCACTCGTTTCCCCCAACCCACTGGTCCGGCGAGCACATCACCTTCAGATACCAATTCACCAGCTTCGCGTTCAAGATATCTATCAGCATCGCCAATTCCCACACCTAAACCGCGCGCCAAATCCAATAAAACATGGCGCGGTTCCAGGTTTACCTCTCCGACCACATCAACTGCAGAAACGTTTTGACCTTTTCGCACCAAGACTCGCCCAGTAATTGGTAATAACCGGTGTCTGCGAATCCTGGTCATAGGCAGGACGTGCACAACTGGTGCTAACATATCACACTTTTACCATCCAAATAATAAATGACAGGCTGCAATTCCTGAACCTTTGGTTGCAATATTGATTCCAAAAGCCAATTCTATCCTCCTAAAGTCCATAACCACTTTTTATATAGATCCTGTCTTCGGCTGGGATCTCTGGGCAGGCGAATTGGGCGTCCACGCGCATCAATAACCACACCCAGAACACCTCCCACGACACGCACACTACCACCACGTCCTGGACCACCCATACCAACATCCGAGCGATGTAAAGGCTGCAGCCTCAATCGAGCTGCTTCTCCCATAGGAATTGGCAGCGCTTCTAAAGTGCCCTGTTTGATATCAAAACTTGTCTCATCCCCAGATTCATAAGTGACATGTAAGCGAAGAATTGGTGTCCCTGGACGTGTATTCGAGATCGGGGTGATCACCGTGGCTAAGCTCAGAAATGCGCTTGATTCGAGCACTTGAACCGAGAGACAAGGATTGATCGGTGCAGCTGCACCGAGTGCAGCTGCAAGGTTGCTTTGATCTAAAACGATTGTCGTGATGCTCGTTGGCTGAACCGCATCTAATATAGTCAAGAGGCTTTGTCCAGCTGAGGGTGCCTTGGTGAGCACACTCCCTGTCGCCAGGATTGGCTCAAACCAGGGCAGCATGTCTATCCCTGAACGACCAATTTTCTTGGGGAAACCATCTTTTGCAACAAAAATCGCCCTGCGGATCGCCTGGCGAGCCAAAGCCTGTTCGATCGCCAGGTCTTCGGTTGAAACGGGCAGGCTGGCAGGATGAATTTTCTTATTGAAGATATAATCCCGGATGTATTCCTCTCCCACTTCCAATGGGATCCAACGCTGGATATCTTCGATTGAAGCATTTTCGAGTAGACCCGGAATACCTATCCCTAAACCATACTCTGGGAAAACACCCAAACTCAATTCACCATCGAAAGCCGCTGCGATTGTCGTTGCTGAGGCACCGACATCGATCCCTAAAACACCTTTGGCAGGATCATAGACTTTACTCAAGAACTGAATTATCCTGCCGAAGGCGGTAGAGGTCGGTGTCAATCTCATACCGGACCATTCATCCAGATCGCCAACCCCAGCTATGCGTGTTGAACGGATCGAACGGAAAATCTCAGCCATTCTGGTTTGAGCTGGGGAAAGTTGTTCGATCTCGATAGCTGGGCGCACATTCGGAGCAAAGTAATGTTTTGTCAGAGTGCCCAGTCTGGTCTCCACCACTTCATTCAACGCTTGGTTGCCAGCAAACAAGATTTCTGGTCTCTGCTCCTTTGGCATCAAAGAACAAGCCAAACCAACAGATTCAACCAACCGGATGACAGAATTCGTGGCACCATTTTCGGTACCCCCAGCGATGACGATCACATCAGGTCTTTGACTCAATATCAGGTCAAGACGCTCTTCCGGTTTCTTGCGATCATTAAGCCCGAGAGTATCGACCACCTGTGCATAAGTGGTTGAAACCAAACGTTGTGCGCTCGCTAAAGAGATATCCTCTAGCAATCCCACCGCGATGACCTGCAATGGGGGACCAGCCGACAAGGTCCCCACAAACATATCAATTCCTGATCCATCCAGCTTACTGGGGACGATCAACCGGTCATCATCGCCAATTAACTTACGACCAGTAAAATCTTCCAAACGTGTGATTGCCCGGTTAACCCCCTCACCGATATGATTATAAGGAGCTTGAGCAGTCGTTCTGGCGGTTCCGATTGCCAAAAACCGGTAGCGTCCCTCAACCACATCAAATAGAACCGCGCGAGTGTTGACTTCGCCAACATCTACCGCCAATAAAGAGGTACCAGACTGATCAGTGGATTCCATATTCTCTATAAATTAACCAATAAATAATCCCAATATATCTCTAATGAAATCAACCAAAAATAAAACACGGCCAATTAATGCTGTTAAGGCAGCACTGAGAATGCCTGCGAATAAAAACCCGAAAGTGAGCGCGATAAAGACTTGACCAATCTGCCCCAATCCATCTATCCAGGTTTGGAATTGAGTCTTTTCGCTGGCTTGAGAATATTTCCCAAATTGAAAATATGCCAACGTCGCTACTGTTCCGATCAGGATGATAATTCCATTCACCAGGCGCAATCCCACGTTCGCATCGAAAGCCTGATTGGACTGCACAGCAAATAAATTCATCGAAGCGAGGACTTGGGGAATTAAAGTTCCGGTAACCGCCCCGCCAATCGCTGCAGCAGCGCTTACTCCCACAAGGTAAGACATGGGGAGATTTCCAATGAAGGCGAATCTCGGAGATATTTTCGAAAACAATAAACCAGCCAAGATAAGCGGGAACAAAGCAAGAATTTGTTCACTTCTATTGTTGATGAAAATCGGGACGAACAGGCGTGGCAAGATGATGTTGTAGATGGTAACCACCGCTACAAAGCCTGCTGAGACCCCAATAAACATATGCAAAGTGATTCTGAAAAGCGGGTTATCCCCTATCAGATAACTAAACACCAGGAGGGTAAGGACGAAACCCAGGAATGCTCCGATCCAATCAGCTAGGTTCATCGTTTTACCTTTTCTTGACTACGAGCTGTTCGGGATAACTCGGGGATCACGTAATAACCTAAACCACCAACCAGGATCAGCAAGGCTGCCACGAATGTCCCCATCCCGAACGCATCCCAAAATTTGCCTGGAAAATCATCACCACCAATGATACGCGCATAGGCAGCCCCTCCTCGCAAGCCAACTACCAGACCATTTACAGGTTGGGGGGAACTCTCATAATATGGTCTTACAACCGGTTCCAGTTGGGCACTGGTAATCAAAACAAAGCTCGTCAATACCTGGGGATTAGTTATCGTTGGACTCAATTGTTCAATCCACATTCGAGCTGTGTCGGGATCATCAACAAGCAAAATGATCATTGAGTAGTCAGTGATCTGTCTAATCCCCGCCGTGGCAGGCAACCCGTTTCTTTCTTCAGTCTCCCAGGCTGATAAACCATCTATCGTAAAAGGTATGGTTCCTTGCGGATTTTCAATAAAACTAAGCAACCCAACCGCTCCCCCAGGAATATAACCAAGATTGACATACTCTAATCCATAAATTAATATTTGATCGGATTGGAATGATTGGATAAAGCGCTCCCCAAGGATAGGACCACTTGGAGATGTGGAAATCAAAGTCAATAGGGCACCCTCGCTCAGCAAGTGATCGAAGACGGGTTTAGCTGCAGTATCCAACTCAGCAGCTAAACCTGGCTCAAAGTCAAAACCAACCAATACACGCGCATTTTCCGGAAGTTGACTGATCAATCGATTGACTTCTGCACTCCCTTCATCATAATCAGGTAATGGCATTTCCTGGTTGGTAAAGACGATAGGCCACAAGATAGCCATCAATAAAACCAAAGCAATACCCCATCGCAGCATATGTTGCTGGGAAATCGATCTGCGTTGTGGTAAAGGTTGGGGTTGACCCTCCTCCTCCAACAAGCTATTCAACAGGTCAATATGCGCCCGTTGGCTTGTAGAGACTTTCAATTTGGCTGAATAGGTCCGAGGTTTACGGATACGCGCCGCCCCAGGTTCCGCGGACAAGACCCCCTTCAAACCTGCCAGCGGTCCAGCGTTTTCACGGTCCCCGGAGGTCTCATCGCGTATTTTTGGAGGTGATGAATCGCCCTGTGAGACATCCTTTTCCTCACCGGCAAAGGGTACCTCTTCAGGCCTTTCGTCTTCAAGGAGGTCTTGAGTCTCTTCCTCGATTAATGCGTCATTCAACCAATGCGGAATATCTTGTGATTCATTAATCTCTTGATCTGGTAAAAACGGCGCAGCTGGTGAGACCTCACCGACTGTAGTTTCTCCATCACCAGATACTCCGGTCATCCAATCAGAAATCGCATCTGCTGGTTTTCCTAACTCGGAATCTGAATCAAGTAGTTCTTCGTTTTCCATCTCCTTCGATTGCTGCAGTTCATTCAGCCAATCTGGCACAGTTGAATCAGATTCATGCCCTCCCAATCCGTTCTGGTTATCTCCGATCCCTGGAACGCTTAATGATTCTGAATCAGCCGAGCCTCCACCCTGCGGATGCAAATGAGCCAGACAGAAATCACAAAACTTATTATCAATTGGATTCGTTTTCCCGCACAGTGGACAGTGAATCTCTTCCATCAATTTCCCCCGTATGGTCT
>SDBV01002378.1_pt1 | contig 28095 bp, 20 predicted proteins | sample 2277081 | NCBI WGS metagenome assembly SDBV01 (sample SAMN10402039, study PRJNA504765) | marine sediment metagenome | isolation source: marine sediment core GS10_PC15, 223 cmbsf | place: Arctic Ocean: Southern Knipovich Ridge | collected 2010 | reverse complement strand
TTTGGCATAGTTACCCCCCTGCCTGACACATTGTACGCCACCGGCAAAGCTCTGGCACGGTCATTGCACTAACAATTAGCATTCAGATAGAACAATATGCCGGAAGGGACGAAAATGGATTACATAAAGAAGTATTACATGATCGCGACCGCAATGCTCGACTTCGAAAAGAAAGGTTGCGACTTTTACCTGTCACTTGCCACTGAACCATCGCTTAAAGTCATTGAAAAACTCCTTCGTCAGACCGGTTATGAAAAAGCAAAAGAACTGGACATAATTTCAGGAATGGTCACCGTTTCGCAATTCCTTCTCAATGACAATAAGGTCGCCGTTTATGACACCGAAGAGACCGACAAATGGCTCGAATCTGTAACCCCGAACACCTATAGCAGTACGTCCTCAGAGCGAATCGCCATGTCTAAGTCACCACAAGAAGCACTTTCTATTGTGATCGAGTTAGAAGAGCAGGTGCTGGCTTTCTACCGGGATATAAACACAAGAATAACTATGGACACCACCCAGATCGAATCGATCATCGCCAGAGAAAAACGACACATCGCCTGCCTGTCAGCGGCGAAACACCAAATTGAAAATACAGTATTCAACAATACAACGGCAATCGAAACCGGACAGTTCCATACCGTCCATAGTTAATGAGGGGATTATCTTATGGTAGCTACAGAAACTTTAATCGGTAATGAGCAAAGCACGAACTGCCGCACCAATAACGTAGAGTATCAAGGTGACCAAAAGGTTCTCTATGAGACCTGTGACGCTATCGTAAGAATGCACCTTTCGCTTGTCGAGGACATGGCAATGGAAGTCAAAAACGCCTGTCCGCTCAATATCGACTTCGATGATCTCGTCAGTGCCGGAGTCTTCGGCTTGGTTAACGCAATTGATAACTATAACTCCCGAGAGGTCGCTTTCGAGGAATATTGCAAGCCGGCGATACGATCGTCACTGCTCGATGCGGTCCGTTATGCCAACTGGATGTCCCGCTACCAAAGAGCCGATGACTTTGGCGGACTGAACTGACCTTATGTATTACGTTTCAGAACCTGTCGAGCAACCATGCCGAGGGGCATCGATCTTCAGGGTTTTGAAACCGTTTATAAGAAAACTCTTTTTCATTTTATGGAGAAATTCTATGGTTACTATAACCGAACAGAACAACAGCCAACACAGGGGAATTGGTGACAGAAAAAAACAAAACCGTGATCGCAGAGATAATTCTGTCGACATCGACAAAAGGAACAGCCTCGTCGAGCAATACCTGCCGCTCGTACGGAGCATAGCGCTTGACATGTGCGCATCGACAACGGCGAACGTCGAGTACGACGATCTCGTCAGCGCAGGGGTCTTCGGCCTCATCGATGCAGCCAGAAGCTTCGACATATCCCGAAACGTCAAATTCAGCACCTACTGCAAACGCCGCATAAGAGGTGCAATGTTAGACGAACTCCGCAATCTCGACTGGGTGCCGAGACTGACACGCCAGCGAAACAATCAACTCAGAAGAGCACAAATGTCCCTCGAATCCAGGCTTGATCGAAAACCGAACTGCGAGGAACTCGCCGCTGAGATGGATGTCGATATGAAAGAATTCAAAAAGATATCCGGTGACTCCGACATAGCAAGCGTCATCTCGATCGATAACACAATAAGCGATGACGGCCAAAGCCAGACTCAGCATGATACGATAGAGAACCCCAAAGCCAGCAACCCTGCTGAAGAATTGCAGAAGAAGGATTCAAAAAACTTCATCGTCAAAAGCCTCAACACGCTTGAACGTATGATCATAACTCTCTACTACTACGAGCAACTGACCATGCGGCAGATCGGCGAAACACTGAGTATCTCCGAGTCGCGCGTCTCACAGATACACACCGAAGTCTTGCAGCACCTAAGACAACGCATCTCGTCCAATGATGAAAGATTCATACTCGCTATTTAAATATGAAGAAACTACAAAAAAACAGATATCCCTTTTAACTGATCGCTGTAAAGGCAATCAAAACATCCTCCTTTTTCCTAAGGGGCCGCCATGCATCGGCTGCGGGCGGTCCCATTTTTTTCACCAAAGTCAATTGAGATCACAGAAAAGCAACTTTCCACGAACACATATTGCTGAAAAAGACCAAAATCCCCCAAAGAACAGCTATAAATGCACAAAAAACTCTATCCCCGGTATCTTATTTCTTGACATCCAGCCCTATATTTGATATACTGGTACAGTCTCTATATAGAGGTAAACGAAAAATTCAGGGGAGAGGAGGCTATTCCCAGCCATTATCTTCCCTGTAAACTACCCGCTCAGAAAGAGTTTTATTGTGATGAAAGAAATCATGGACACACAGCACATGAGGAATGCTTGCGTAATTTCTTTGCTGATGTTTATGTGCGGATCGATCGCAGCGCTGGCGGCACCGGCTACTCTAACCCAGTCGGTCACATACAATAGTGAAACAATTACGATGCAGTTAACGAAGGAGTATCTTCGCGGCGGACATTTTGAGTTGTTGGAGCAAAACAGCTCCGGCGGATATGATACAGTGACTCCGGTCGATGAACGGTCGTATATCGGTACGGTGGATGAGCATCTTGGTGCTGTCTCGTGCGGTATTTTGAAAGATGACGGCACGTTTTGGGGTGTGGTATACTTTGATCGCGGCGTAACCTGGTTTACTTTGGGAACTGCTGTGTACGAAACAAGAGCTTTGGATTATAGTAATTTTACTAATTTTCAATACCCCACCGCTCCTTCGGTTGCTACCGGCCAGGCCGGTACGACTATGTATGCTTTCGATGTAGGCATCGATGCCGATTATTACTATTATGCCGCCGCAGGCAGCACAGCGGCTGCATTCGAGCAGATCGAGTTTTCTACCAGTGCAGTGCGTACGATCTATATGCGCGATGCGTTACTGCAACAATATCTTGGCCGTGTGATCATCCGCGCGTCTCTGGCGCAAGATCCGTATGAGGGAGCCAGCGACTACCTTGGTGCTGTGCGTACGGAGTGGAACACAAATCACACAGGCGCGGACCGTGACTTAGTAGCAAGTGTTTCACCAACAATAGCTGGCAGCGGTGTGGCATGGGTAGGCGTAGTTGGCACCAGCAGCGCATATTCGATCAACGGAAGTAATGCCTATGGTGATTTTAGCATTGTTTGGCGCCATGAGATGGGACACAACTGGAGTAATGGCCATTATGTCGGTAACAACCCGGAAGGGGCCGGAATCATGGGCGGCAACGCTCCCGGGCGTTTCAGTGGTTGCGAAGTGTACAAAGTTCTCAGCCACCGTGACAGCAGATTAGGAATTTTCGACGATCTGGGCACATACACCGCCATTGACATCCCGCCTTATGCCGCACTTGATGCGACAACATTTACGATTAACACCGTTGGCAGTGTAACGGTAGATGTGCTGGGAAATGACTATGATGCCAACGGCGATTCGCTCACAATTGCAGCCTTCGATCCTCTGTCGAAAGAGGGCGCTGCGATCACTCTATCTTCGGGCACAGGTCCGGGCGGAAGAGATGAACTTATTTATACTCCGCTCAACAAGATCGGTACCGATAGTTTCTACTACACTATCGTCGATTCATTGGGCCAGACAGCTTCAGGTGTCTCACTGATTTATGGCGATCTGGGCAACACCCTCAAGGGATATTGGGACATGGATGAGACAAGCGGGACCAGTGCAGGTGATAGCTCAATCTTAGGGAATAATGCTACAGCCGCAGGCGGTCTTGATTTCGGTACTAATTCTACGGCAGGCCAGTTCGGCAATGCTGTCACCCTTGATGGCGTTGATGACTTTTTCTATGTAAGCGGCCTGAACATCTACAGCAATACCGTAACGCTTACAGCATGGATCAAACGCAACGGCACACCAAGCGGATGGAACGGCCTGATATTCAGCAGGGCAAATCAGGCCGCCGGTCTTAACTTCGGCAATTCCACGGAACTGCGTTACCACTGGAATGACGGCAACTGGGGATGGAATTCAGGTCTCAATGTCCCGAATAATACATGGACATTTGTCGCTCTTGTTATCGAGCCTTCCAAGGCAACGATATACATGAATGACGGCGGAACAACTCAGTCAGCGGTTAACACCGCCACGCACAACCCGGATTCATTTGCGGGTACGACATATATCGGCCGGGATGTCAATGCAGGCAGATTCTTCAACGGTTCGATGGACGATGTTCGCATCTATGATTATTCGCTGACAGCGACGCAGATCGAGCAGATCATCGCTGGCGGTGCCGCCGATAGTCCGGATCCGTATGACGGCAAAACCGACGTAGATGATTCAGTGGTAAGCTGGTCTCCAGGCGCAACGGCAATCAATTACGATGTCTATGTTGGTACCAGCCAGACGGCAGTTGCCAATGCAACACAGGCTTCGCCGGAATACCAAGATACAACCACCCAGACATCTTATACAGCCAGTAGTCTTGACGCATCGACCACCTACTTCTGGCGTGTTGATACCGTCACCTCTTCGGAGACGATTACCGGCTATGTCTGGACGTTTACGACCAGTGAAAACATCGGGACGATAAGCCAGAATATCATGATGCATCTGACAATGGATACGGCGGATATCACTGGCAATACGATTGCCGATACATCCGGAGCTCCCCCGAAAAATGGTACTATAGTGGGCAGTCCCGGCAACCCCATAGGTCAGATCGACGAAGGGTTGGCGTTTACGGCCGATGGGCAGTATGTCAATATCGGGGCTTCTAACATTGCCGTGCCCTGGACGGTTTCGACGTGGGTCAAGCGAACGGCTGCGCAGACGTATTCTCATTTGATAGACGGCAACGGCACATCTCTGCGACTGGAGCAATGGCCCGATACCACCAAGGTCGGTTTCACGGAAGCCGGTGTTGCTGATTATGTCTTTGATTACACCGCGCCGCTGAATACATGGGTACATCTGGTCTTTGTCGGTACAGCCTCGGAAACCGAGCTGTGGGTGAATGGTTCTCTGGCTGATAGCGTGGCCGCTTCCATTTCCTGTCCGATGAACACCGTCGGCAGTGCCGGCGCAAGCATGCGTGCTATAGTGGACGATCTGGCTGCATGGGAGCGGAACCTGGATTCTGCGGAGATCGGCTTCATCTACCAGGAAGGTCTTGCAGGCAGATCATTTAAACCTGACACTGCCAGTGACATCCTGATTGAGCCGATCTCCGGTCCGATCGGCACTTTGCGAAATGATTTTACCGGAAATCTGGGAATGCGTTTTCGTGTAGATGAACCCGTCTCTGTTAGCGAGTTGGCTTATTATGATCATCTTTATGACGGTTTGGCCGCCCCTCATACTGTTCGGGTATATGAATCAAACGATGACGGCTCTACCGGTACGGTTATCGCTACGGCTACGATCCCGGCTGGGACCGCTGCTCAGTTATCTGATGGATTCAGGTGGGTGGACTTGCCAACACCTGTCACACTCTCTCCACAAACCGGAACTGATTGGTATGTGCTTGCGGCAACGGTCGCAAATGGTGACGGAGATTCATGGTATGGTCAAGGGGCAACAGGTTTTACATACAATAGTTTCATAGATACCGCAGCAGGATGGCAAGCGTGTTGGGCGTCTAACCCTGGCTCATTTCCTGATACGAATGCCCCCGTACCTGATACAACGTATTATGCTTACAACATGGCATTAAAAAAAATCAAAGATGACACTATATTGATTCAACCGGACCCTTCTCCCAGCGGCGGTTTGCGAAATGATGGCCCCTGGAACCTGGGAATGCGTTTTCGTGTAGATGGGCCTGTGTCGGTTAACGAGTTGGCTTATTATAATCATCTTGATGACGGTTTGGCAGCAAGTCATACTGTTCGGATATACGAATCAAACGATGACGGCGCTACCGGTACGGTTATCGCTGCGGTTACAATCCCAGCCGGTACTGCCGCTCAGTTATCTGATGGTTTCAGGTGGATGGACCTGGCTTCGCCAGTGGCACTTACTCCACAAACTGGAACAGATTGGTATGTGCTTACGGCAACAGTAGCAAACGCTGACGGAGATCCATGGTATGGTCAAGGGGCGACAGGTTTCACTTATAACAGTTTCATGGACACCACAGCAGGATGGCAAGCGTGTTATACATCCAACCCTGGCGCATTTCCTGGTACGGATTCCCCCGTACCTGATACGACATACTATGCTTTCAACATGGGAACCGCCAACGTATTGGGCGAACCGCCGGCATTTAATTCCGATCCATTCACCTATCCCGACGCCGCTGAGGGCGCAGACTACGATGAGACCATAAGCACATTTGTGACCGATCCGGATGTTGGCGACGTGTTAACTTTCACCAAGGAGACAGGCCCGGCATGGTTGAATGTCGCAACCGATGGCCAGTTAAGCGGCGTCTCGGCAGATGGTGATGTCGGCCTGAATGAATTTACCATTCGAGTCACGGATCTTGAAGGGCTCTATGATGAAGCAACAATGAGGATCACAGTGAATAATATGTTCACCGGTGAGCTTGGGTTATCTGATCTGCTGGGTATCGCGGCAAACTGGCTCGATACCAGTTGCGGAGCATGCGGCGGGGCGGATCTCGACGGTGACGGCGATAACGATATGAATGACTGGGCGATATTTTCCGGTTACTGGCTAAAGTGATGTGTTTGGTGGATGCCTTAAATGGATAAGATGAGAATCAAGTTATTATTTTTAATAGGTCAGATATTGCTTTGTGCAAGTGTAATGTTTGCGGAAGTGTATTATCCCGATTCTGTCACGCCGGGTGTGGCGACGGGGCAGTATGGAGGTGGTCAGGGGAAACTGGAAAATGATGTTATAACCTTTACCTTTGAGTATCAAAGCGATCAATTACAGAATATGATCGTCAAGCCTCGAAATCTGCCTGCTTATCCTGAGGTGCAGATCAATGAGCCGTTTGTCATGACTATTGGCGGAGCTGCAATACACGCTACAGATCTGACGGTCACTCAAACCCCGTCACTTCAGCAGATAAGCGCCGACATGGGTTCTGTTCATTTAGCGGATCATTATCCAGGCTGGAAAATACAGTTGAAATATCGTCCTGCTAACAATGCTTATGAGATCCAGTGGGAAGCTATCCTGCGTGACGAATCCAACTATATCAAGCAACAGGTAAGCATAACCGCTCTTAGCAGTGATATTGAAGTTACTGCTATTACGCTGGTCGATATGAATGTAACTAATGCCGCTATAGTCGGCAACGATCTCGGCTGTCCGGTTGTAGCGCTTAATTATTTCCTGGCATATGAGCATCCGATGGCGGCATACACTATTGTCGGTAATAATACCGTGGCAACTTTTTCGCGCATGCTGAGCACTCTGTCACAAGGCGCTACGCTTACGCAATCATCTGTTGCAGGTCTCGTACCTGACGGTCAGCTTCGTAGAGGTTTTCTATATTATCTGGAACGTGAACGGCCAAGGCCATATCGGCAGTTCCTGCATTATAATAGCTGGTATGATATTACACATTCAGGTCGCGCGGCAATGTTTAGTGAAGCTGAGTCGATCAAACGTGTAAATCAGTATAAACAGGAAATGGTAATAGAGCGTGGTGTGACAATTGACGGTTTTGTGATGGACGATCCCTGGGACGATCCCGATTCGGTATGGGAATTCGATTCGGCTCGTCATCCGCAGCAATGGCAGAATTTTAAAACAGCTGCCGAAAGTTGCGGCGCATCTACTGGTGTCTGGATGTCACCGTTTGGTGGATATGGTGTCAACAGGGCTCGTCGCTTGGCTGCTGCCGCTGCCGACCCGGTTAACTATGAAACTATTGGCGGGGGCTTTATGCTTTCCGGGCCGAACTATAATGCTCGTTACCGCGAGGTATGCTTTGATTTTATTCAGAATCAGGGTGCCAGGTATTTTAAGTTCGATGGTATAGGTGGCGGAACGTATCAGACTGGTCCCGCTGGGTGGGCTCAACCGGATTATGAAGCCTTATTCGAGTTGATCGATGATCTCAGGGCCGCGGAACCGGATGTATTTATAAATGCGACTATTGGTAGTTGGCATAGCCCATATTATTTAATGTACGCCGATTCTATCTGGCGTGACGGAGGTGATGCTGGTTATATAGGCGAAGGTCAATACCGGGCACAAAATATTAACTACCGTGACAGAGAGACCTATCAGAATGTTGTGAGTGCCAGTCCCTTGTTTCCTATGCATGCCTTGATGACACATGGCATTATTCTGGCATCGTATGCGACAGTTGGCTTGTATTACGCAAATATAGAGGAGTTCACTGATGACGTTCACAACTATTTCGGTATGGGGATGAATTTGCAGGAGATGTATATTGGTCCGGACCATCCGGATTCAGGGGCGCCACTTATGACGGAGGACATGTGGGACGTTCTTTCCGAAGCGGCCAAATGGTCGCGTGAAAACCAGGATGTATTTGCCGACGCTCACTGGGTTGGCGGCAATCCCGGGCTTGGAGATGTTTATGGTGTGGCATGCTGGAATCCTCAGAAGGCAACGCTGATGTTGCGAAACCCGTCCAGCGTGACAAAACAGATCGGTATTGATGTTGACCAGATTTTTGAATTGCCTAATGGAGCCGGGCAAGTGTATTTCATGAAAAGCCCATGGGCCGAAGATGCCGCCATGACGGCTATCAGATTAGAGGCCGGGACCGCTCATCAGTTTACACTGGCTCCGTATGAAGTTGTTGTGCTGATGTCAAAAACCAGCGATCTAAACGGCGATCTGGAAGTTGATCTGGGTGACCTGGTAATCCAGGCATCTAACTGGTTGAGCTATGATTGCCAAGGTATTTTGGAAGGTAACTTAAATGGCGATTGCATGACCAATCTCGAGGACTTTGCGATTATGTCTTCTGACTGGAATCCAACTACCAGTGCTTCCACAGGTACCATTACCGAAAGTTTTCTCTGCACTGACGCTGAATGGAACACGATTGATGTGACGACGAAAGTCTCTGCAGGTACGGGCTATTCCTGGAGTGGTTATTCCGGCACCTTGGATTCGTGGTTGCATAATTGGCTTTGGTATGGTTCTTATTTTGCTACCAATGGTGACGGAACAAGCTATGAAGGTGTAAATGCCTGGACGATTTTCGATGGCGATTATGTAGCGGACCTGATGAAGATCAAGATCGAGATGGCTGCGGTTGGATATACCAACTCGGGCAGTGTGAACATTGAGGCGATCATTCAGGACGCCAACGGCGACTGGTTTGTTTCCGAAGATACTGCTGCTGATACGGCTGGCACCACCGGAGTCATTGACGCGGGGACCACTACATGGCGGACGATTGGGACGCCTGTTATTGGAACCGCCATTGTTCGTGGTGCAGTTGGTACTCCGGATATGTCAAAGGTTTATGGCGGAGGTGTTAATTATCGTGACTCAGGTACGAGATATCCCGATGTAAGGATAGAGAGTTTGACATTTGCACATCACGAGACCGATCCGCCGACACCGAATACTGCGATCTTTGCTTTGGCTCCTGTGGCGATAAGCGACTCGGAGATCACGATGACGGCGACAACAGGTTTGGATCGAAATGGTCCGGTCGAGTATTACTTCGATGAGACATCCGGCAACTCCGGCGGAAACGACAGCGGCTGGACAACCAACCCTGTTTATTACGATACAGGCCTGGACGTACATACTCAATACACCTATACGGTGCAGATGCGTGACTCTGTGATACCTACGCCAAATGTCGGGACCGCTTCATCTCCTGCCAGTGCTACAACGATCGATCCAAATCCTCAGACTGGCTGGACATTGAACTATGTTGATAGTGAAGAGACAGTGGGTGAAGATGGTGCCGCTGCCAATGCTTTTGATGGCAATACAGGCACTATCTGGCACACCGAGTGGTTAAGTTCTAATCCAACGCATCCTCATGAGATCCGGATCGATCTTGGCGATGACTATGACATAACCGGTTTTGTGTATACTGCTCGTGCGGTTGTCGAAAATGGCCGTATAGCCGGTTATGAATTCTATGTGAGTACCGATGGTTCAAGCTGGGGTTCTGCAGCGGCAAGTGGCACATTGGCAAACTCTTCCGCAGATCAGACAGTCACTTTTGCTGTTGAAACAGGAAGATATGTTCGTCTGGTTGCTCTCAGTGAAGTTAATGGCAATCCATGGACATCAGTTGCAGAACTGAATGTTATTGGACAGTAGCAGCAGTTGACACTGAATACCGTTATCATACCCATTGCAATTTCCACCATAAAATTTTGTCAATTTTCTTGTTTTCTCAAGATTTATTGGTATAGTACGGCATAATTCGCTGCAACTGCATATTTTTGTCTATAAGGATAAATCACATGAAAGCATTGGTCAAAAAAGAATCCCGCCAGGGGTTGTGGCTGGACGATGTCCCCGTCCCAAAGATCGGCATCAATGATGTGTTGATCAAAGTCTCAAAGACCTCGATCTGCGGAACCGATGTTCATATCTATGACTGGGACCAATGGGCACAAAAAACGATTCGCCCGCCATTAGTCATCGGTCATGAATTCGTGGGTGAGATCGTCGAAATGGGCAGCAATATCAGCGATTTCCAGATCGGCGACAGGGTCAGCGCCGAAGGACACGTCGTTTGCGGACATTGCCGAAATTGTCTCGCCGGCAGGCGACATCTGTGTAATTCCCCCAGCGGCATTGGCGTTAATCGAGACGGCGCTTTTGCCGAATATATCTCCGTTCCGGTAACAAATACATGGTACTGCGACCCTTCGATCTCTTCGGATGTGCTAAGTTGTTTCGACCCTCTCGGCAACGCTGTTCATACCGCATTGTCGTTTAATTTAGTCGGTGAAGATATCCTGATCACCGGGGCAGGTCCTATCGGCTGTATGGCAGCGGCTGTTGCGCGTCAGATCGGAGCAAGGCACATTGTAGTTACCGATATAAATCCCGACCGGCTTAAGCTTGCAAAAAAAATGGGCGCAACGCTTACACTTGACGCCAGAACCGAGACCATCGCCGATGCTCAGAAGAAGCTGGATATGAAAGAAGGCTTCGATGTGGGAATGGAGATGTCCGGAAATCCCGATGCTCTCAAAGATATGCTCGCTAATATGGCACACGGCGGCAAGATCGCACTGCTTGGCATTTTGCCCCCAACTGAGATCGATTGGGATTTTATTGTCTTTAACGGGCTGACGATCAAAGGGATTTACGGACGCCTCATGTATGAAACATGGTACAAGGTGACGATGCTCATCCAGGGCGGTCTGGATATTTCGCCGCTGATCACTCATCGTTTCCATTATACGGAATACGAAAAGGGATTTGACGCAATGCGTTCCGGCAGTGCGTGTAAGGTGATATTGAATTGGGCCGACGAATCCTGATCGACAATGAAAGGTGTGAATAAATGTTTACAAATGCCAAAACCTATTTAAATGAACAAATTGAACAGATCCAAGAGGCAGGTCTATACAAGGCAGAACGCATCATCACCAGCCCACAGAGTAACTCTATCACCGTTGACTCGGGCCAGTCGGTGTTGAACTTTTGCGCGAATAACTACCTCGGCCTCGCTGACCACCCCGACGTCATCCAAGCCGCAAAAGACAGTTACGACAAATGGGGCTATGGACTATCCTCGGTTCGTTTTATCTGCGGAACACAACAAATCCATAAACAGTTGGAGCAGAAGGTCGCCGAATTCTTAGGCACAGAAGATACCATCCTTTACAGTTCCTGCTTCGACGCTAACGGCGGACTCTTCGAGACACTCCTCGGCCCCGACGATGCGATAATCAGCGACCAGTTAAATCATGCCAGCATTATCGACGGCGTACGCCTTTGCAAGGCCCAGCGATTCCGATATAACAACAGCGACATGAAGGACCTCGAACAAAAACTCAAAGACGCTCAAAACGCCAGGTTCAGACTGATCGCAACCGACGGTGTATTTTCAATGGACGGCTTTATCGCAAAGCTGGATGAAATTTGCGACCTCGCCGACAAGTACGATGCAATGGTAATGATCGACGACTGCCATTCAACCGGAGTCATCGGCAAAACAGGTCGCGGCACACCAGAGTACAGAGATGTCATCGGACGCATAGATATCATCACCGGCACATTCGGAAAGGCCCTCGGCGGCGCAAGCGGCGGTTTCACCACCGGCCGAAAAGAGATCGTAGAGATACTTCGCCAGAGGAGCAGACCATACCTGTTCTCCAATACCCTTGCTCCTGCAATTACATGCGCATCCTTAAAAGCATTGGATATTCTCACTTCTTCTACAGAGCTGCTGGACCGTTTGCATGACAATACCAATTATTTCCGCCAGAGTATCCAGCAAACCGGCCTCAATGTCCTGCCAGGAACCCATCCGATCGTCCCGGTAATGTTGGGCGACGCGACATTGGCACAAAAAATGGCCCAGCGATTACTCGAAGAAGGTATCTATGTGATCGGCTTTTCGTTCCCCGTCGTTCCAAAGGGACAAGCCCGCATTCGCACACAGATCTCAGCGGCTCACACAAAGGACAACCTTGATCTTGCCATCGAAAAATTCCAGCAGATCGGCAAAGAATTGAAAATATGTTAAGATCGGCCCCTGAGTCAATACTGCAACGGTCACTGTTATTCTACAAAGTAAGCCACTCGTCTATTATCTCATCGACCGCACCAGGGAGAATACCGACCAGCCAGGCCATATCTATAACGGTAGGACGCTTGCGAATCTCATGCATGTGAAGAATAACTTTACGAATACGCTCACGCGAGCATTTAATGTCGGCGAACGTATGAGCGGCCCCGGCGGTTTTAAGGCAATCCTTGATCTGCCCGGCAGGACGGATACGGGCTCGGCAGGCTCCAATATATTCATCCCACAGGCTCTGGTCATTTAACTTGTCACCCATAGATTCAAGCACCGGTTTTTTCTGTTCATACTGGATACTTACACTGCCTTGAACTTTGCCCCAGAATGCAGCGTCGATCTCGGATGGGACGGAAACACATTTCGGCCTTTTAATTTGAAATATCTTCTCGTACAAAACAGAGGCCAATATTGTGCCAAGCCCAACCTGTCTGCCGTGAAGGTCATGTTCACTGCCGTCTGAACCCGAAAGCATGTCAAGCGTATGACTGAGCAGATGTTCTCCCCCGGAAGCCGGAGCCGAATTGCCCATAATAGTCATTGCGATACCGGAGTAGAACAGAGCATTTGTCAGTGCTTCGAGAGCCGATGCCTGGCGATCTCGAATGCACTCCGGATGATCCATATAATATGGCTCCAGCGAATTGATCATTTCGCTGCAGGTTCGGCAAAAATGTTCACCATTGAAAATATGATTCATCATCCAGTCAGCGGTACTCACAGGTTTAGCTATCACATCACCGAGCCCCGCTGAGGTAAGTTCAAATGGAGCATCGGCGATGATCGAGCCAACGGCAAAAACAGCAAGAGGTGGACGGGCGGCGAGCATCATCTTTACTCCCTCGATCGCAGGGGCAACATTGGACGCGGTAAAACCATTCATCGTAGCCGCCGTAGCTATGACGGCATAAGGAATGTTTTGCTCAAAGGCAAGCCATTTTGTCAGGTCATTGACGACTCCGCAACCTATTGCAAGAGCAATATCCACAGGAGAAATTTGGGATTTCAGCCAGGCATAGGTAATATCGTCGCAAACAGGTGTCCCGCCGTCTGTGTCCGGAATAACGATAACATCGCTGACCCAACCGCTGCGGCCAAGAGCTTCACGGGCACGTTCACCGGCGACAGATAATGTCCGAACATCGCCAATAACAACGATCCGACGTCCCTCAACGTAACCAGCCAACACATCCGGCATACATTCAATAGCGTCAGGTGCATAGATGATCTTCTGTATGTCAACGGTATGGCTGCGCCCGCATTGGCAATCAAAAGTCTTGTTAAGCAGTTCGTTGAGTTCCATAATTTTGTGATCTGTCCTGTTTAATGTTACATGATCTTTTCCAGCAGAACCTCTTGCCCCTCTGCAAAATGCGCCGTCGCTGCGTCTTCCGGGCTGATCCGCAGTACCATATCTTCCCCGGCTGCAACCGGCCCTGCCTTTACATGAACCGACCGAAGGCCGCCGTACCACCAGCGCAGATCGCAGGCATACAGCAGATCTCCGGGTTCGGCAGCCATTTGGTCAAGTGCTGATCGCGGAACGATAACGATGTTGTCTCCGGATAAACTTTGGTCCGGTTCGACAATGACTCTGGCCTTGCCGCCAGGACGGCGATTCGGTTCACCGCCCTTAAATAGTCGCATACCATCGTTCTGGGTACCGGCCACAAGGCCCTTTAGTTGTGCAAGAGGTTTGGGCTTTGTAAATAACGTAACAGCGACACCGATCGCACCCGATGCAACCAAGCCGAACAAAGCACGCATGAACTTATAGCTGCCCGGCCCCATGCCCAGATCAAATGGCCCTACAAGCCTGTCGGGCCAGATAAACGAAAGCCCTATCAGCACCGATCCGCCGGTAATCGTATAAAAAGCTGCAGCCGGAGTATACCGCCTGGAAACGATGCCCATGAAAATGGCCGTAAGGACCGGCGGAGTCACCGCCGCGGTAAACATCCCATGCGCACCATATATCGTGTCCTTCATAAATATCGGAACCGTAGCCAATCCCAATCCCGCCGCACACAAACTCGCGATACGGGCCACTGAAAAATAATGTTTATCGCTCCTGCCAGGCCGGACATAAGGTTTCCAGATATCGTTTACGAATATCGCACTGACCGCATTGATCAAGGAATCGGCCGTACTCATTAAAGCCGCGGTCAAAGCTGCCAGAATAAAACCGAAGACACCCGGAACACACAGAAGATTGGCCGCCTTTATAAACGAATCCGCCGGTTCTGTAACCAATTCACCGTTGTTGACCAGAGCCCTGGCTATCCATCCTCCGCAGCTTGTAGCGATAGCGGCCAGCGGAACTAATACTAATATCCAGCAAACTACCATTCGGCGAGAATCCTTGACGCTCTTGAGAGAAAGAAAACGCATGATAAAACCCTGGTGCATAAGCATAAGGGCTCCGGTATTGGCCAAACCGTCCTGAACAAAAATACCGGCAAAACTGAAATTTGGTGGATTATTAAAATCTGAAAAAGCGTATTTATGAGTTTGAGGGAGCAGCGACCAGAATTTATCAAAACCCCCGAAGTGATAAATACCAACAGCAAACAGCCCAAGCCCTGCCAGAAGTAAAATGATCCCCTGAACAAGGTCGGTCATAATAATAGCTGTCTGCCCTCCCACATAAACATACAGTGCTACCACCACCGCCGTTAGTACCGCTCCAGTCATGACCTCCCAGCCAAGAAGCGTATGCAGCGCTTTGCCTAATGTGATCAGATTGATCCCAATGTACCCGATGATATAGAGCAGAATGATAAATGTTGCGACAACGCGGGTTTTTTTATCGAACCGAGCTTCCAGATACTCGGGAACCGACTGGATCTTCCGGTAGTAGATAATAGGGATCCATACCAGAACCAGTATCGGCATCCAGAACCAGTCATTAAGATAGGTCTGCGTACTGCTGATACCGAACTTAAAACCCACCGCACTGTATTTGATGAAACTATAGCTGCCAACAACAGTCGCCACACAGGAAAAGGCGATGAGCCACCATGAAAAACGCTGCCCACCGAAAAAAAAGTCCTTTGTAGTTTTGGTATATCGTCCAAAATACAAACCAAACCCTAACACCGCAACAAAATACACCAGCATGACAGCATAGTCAATTCTTGTGCCGATGGCCTGTGCTATCATATCGTCCCTCCGTTACCCCAGTTCGGAGCCAGGAAGGTAAAAAAGCAAACAAGAGCAAGCATCAGAATATAACCGACGATTATAGTTAAGATAAGACGTCGGTCTTCGGCAATTTTGAGATCGACATATCCCCCGCGCAATCCGCAAAAGATCCCGATCAGACACAGTAACGCCCCAACTCCGAATTGACAAACGATGGGCCATACTCTTAACATATTCACAGACTTATTCTCCCGGGATCAGTTATTTCTCTTATCGCTTGGTTCGGACTGCAAATGTTTTCTCAACCATTCCGGCCGATTGGTGGTTATTCCATCTACCTCTAATCCGACCAATCGAATTGCTTCTTCAGGATCATCGACCGTCCAGGTGTAGAGTCCCAAACCGCCGGCTCTTACGGCCTCTGCAAATTCTCTTGTGATACCTCTGTAATTTACACTCAACCCGTCAAGTCCATTTTCTTTTGCGAGTTGAACAAGTCCCGGACCGTGAGGGATATACTCACCGGTTTGCTTATTTTTGACGGTCCCCTTCAGCCAGCACACAGGTATTTCCGGCATGAGTTGTTTTGCTTCGGTAACTGTTTTCAGATTGAATCCTATAATAGCGATCTGCGATATTTTTCCGCTGTCTTCTAATATCGGCTGGAGAAAAGGCAGGATCTCCCTACCGCATTTGATCTCAACATAGAGTTTGCGTTTTGGAGGGATCGTCCTTAGAACTTCCTCCAGAAACGGTATCGGCTCTCCGATAAACTCCTGGCCCTTATACTTTCCCACATCAAGTTGGCGTAGTTCTTTTGCGGTTGTTTCGCTAACCTTTAGATTGACCTTCGCGGTACGTTTTGTAGTCGAGTCATGGATAACGACAATACGGTTATCCTTAGTCAAATGCACATCAATTTCCACATTGGCGTTTTTTTGCCATCCGAGCATCACCGAAGCCATAGTGTTCTCAGGAGCCAGATAAGACGCACCGCGATGAGCAATGATCTCTACATCCTGAACAGCAATGATCTCTACATCCTGAACAGCACAGCCTGCCACGCCGGCAAAAAGCAGACATATTAAACAGCGAAAAAATAATCTCATCGTTTTCTCCCTGGATCGGCCCCTGCGTCAAAGCCCCACAGCAAGCACCTTCTCTAAAATAGTTTCGTAATTTTGCATTGTTGCCGGCGAAACTTTACGCCCAATGGGACACGCCGACGGCATAACAACAAAGCCCCTGCCCGAATACCCTGCAAAATCCTCAAGCGTCTTATCAACCACTGCGGCAAACTCATCTTTCGGCAGGCTTTCGATATCTGACACTTCAAGGTTGCCGAAGAGAACGAGTTGCTCGCCGTATTTGGCGCAAATCTCTTTAAGCTCAACATCTCCCTGCGGCGGCGGCTCAATAGGGTCGATCGCATCGGCCCCCATTGACATAATATGATCCATGATCTTGCTGATCCGGCCATGACTATGAATACGGGCAAAACCGCCATGCTTCTGTATCATTTTGACCATGGGCCCTGTATATCGAACGACATATTCCTCAAAATAACTTGGCGGTAAGTACGGCTCGGTAACGAATTCCGGCCCGTAGAGCCTCCACAGTCTACCCGGAAATTCGGCTGAGACTTTTTCCGTACGAAGCCATATATACCGGGAAATTTTTTCCAGCAGTTGATGAAACAACTCCTTCTCCGTCATTGCAAGGACCAGATAGTCTTCCATGCTAAACAGCATCGCCGCCGCACAGATAGGATCCTCCGTATCGACCATGACAATACCCCTGTCGCCGATTTTTTCTTCCTCTTCAAGTAATGGCGCAACGTCAATTGTTTCGGCAAAGACCTCATCGGGCAATTGCAGATAAGCGATCAGGTCCTCTTTGCTTTTTAGAAGATGTTCCGTCGTCCAGAGCGTATCGGCATCCGGTGTTCGATGAGCCGATGAAGTCATCGTCCTTCCGCCAACGGTCAATTCGGTCCTTGTCACCCTCTTGCCGTCCTTTTCAAAGTTCTCTGCCTTAAAGAATTCATCCCGGACACCTTTGCCATCTTCCGAATCGCTCCATGCCTCGTAGGACTTAGCACGCACCGGGCTCCGAAGCCGGATCAGATCCGTACGTTCCTCAGCCATATCCAGCAAAGGCTTCCACGATGGATCGGTATAGATATTGAAAGGATCCGTATCACTCGGATCCATCACAAGACCGCCGATCTCATAAAAACTGACCGCAGGCCTGTCAACCGCCTCACCTCGTAATGTCGCCATTAAGCGTTGCTTGCTGTTCAAAATTTTCTTCCCTTTAGTTTTCCGTTATGGCATCACAATATCTTTTTTGCGGGACCGTGGTGTCACATGTAATTTCGTAATTTTACCATTTTTGAAGGTCCCTTTAATTATCGTTTTATAAGGCGCATGCAGCTTAAAATCAACATCCCAATCCTTCGGCCATGCAGGCATCAGGTATATCTTTTTGCTGTACGGATCAGCCTGTATCAGCATCGCCTGTGTCGCTTTCATCAAAACCCCGCCATGATCCTGATCCGGCACCCAGTCATAGTTCGGCCCCCAAAATGCCGGGAAACGCGAATTCTTATCGTAATTTCTCGCACGTTTCACAAGATACTCCCTTGCCTGATCCGTCAGCCCGAGATACGCCATGAAAATATCATCCTGACGCCAACCGAAAGCCCCCCTGTCCCAGCGATGCTTTAACGCATTGACGCCCCATTCGATATTATCGTTGCCCACCCCGATCTGCCTGAACGGAAAAACGGCATACAACTCCGGGTTTTCAACATTGATCTTTCTCGCGAACTTCTCCGCAGGTGCAAGTGCCTTCCCATCGGCCGTATCACGCGTTGGAATAGCCGGTATTTTTTCCATAAAAGCTTTCCAATACGCCCTCTGGGCCTTTGTAGAAAGTTTTTCATCCATCAAAAGCAGCCGCTTCGTTATCCCGCGCAGCCCCGCTATTTCCGGCATCGGGTTGGTACATTCGATCCATGTCTCAACTGCCTGCGACGGATGCATCACCAGCTTACCGTCCGCCCCGGTCTTGTAATAATTTTCAAAGAAAGACATGATAGCTTCGGCGATCGGCACAACCTTTTCCTTCCGGTATTTTTCATCGCCGGTATAGTCGCAGTAGTCCATCATCATAAACACCAGCTCCGGCCCGGCAACCCATTCCCACTTATGCCACATGCTCCTCTGGATAGGATCCTTCCGCTCACTGAACGGTTTATCCCAGCCGTAAGTATTTGAAAATATCGCACCCCAGGGATACATGCACTCACCGAAGTACGCACCCTCATAACCGAAATATTTTTTCGTCCGATACTCGCAAAGCGGAAAAATATCATCGCCATACATCCTGAATAGCGGCTTCAGCAGATCATAGTCGCCCGATGCCGCCATACTTATATAAGGCAGCCTCGTATTCTGCCACCAATAACCCTGCCCCCACCTGCGGTCATCAGGATCGCCATTAAAATCTACCGTAAACATCGCCCCGTTAAACTTAACCGGAAACTGCCCCCTGCTGCCGCAAGCATCGATAAAACGCTGAAGGTTATACCCTCGCGTCACTGTAAACGCTTCTCCCATAAGTTCAGCCATCTTCTCTTCAGCAACCAGCTTGCCATTCAGGAACAATTCCATTCTTCCCTGTTTGGAACTGACAACCACAGCAACATGACTCCACTTTCCCGCCTGCAAACAGTCTCGAACGCTTACTATCTTGTCGGCAACAATAAGTCGCAGACTATTTCCCGGCCAGGTATCAAGAAGTATACCATCGCTGCCACCGGGGGTAAGCTTATCAACAATTCTTGCGCCGCTGCCAGGCAGTTGCTCAGGATTGACCCATGCCTCGATAGTAATTTCTCCCGAGTCCGTCCATTTACTCGAATCGGCGATCGCCGAATGTAGAGCAGGTATTGCGATGTAAAGAACATCCGCTTTTTTCACACCGATAAACTCTGATCGCTGGCTGGCCCGTTTCCCGACCTCTTCTTTGCTCAAAGCACGATTTATTACCGACACCCTGCCCATCTCACCGGCAAATTTATTGCCGCCATGCTGATCGACACCGACCTTAAAAGTATGCTCATTTGACGGAATAAGAGCAGTTACCGTTTGCTTGGTTGAGCTTGCATATATCCAGCTACGACCCCAGAACTTGTTCCACCATTTGCAATGAGCGCGATAGCGGCTTGACAGAGATTTCTTTTCTGTCTTTGCTATTATCTTATTGATCGAACCAAGCCAATCTTTCTCCGTCGACGGATGCTCAGTCACTACATACACACTGAACTGATTATCTTTACCGCTGCTCTCAAGGGTCATATCGTCGATCCGCGTTGCGTTTTTGCCCTTGATAACCGCACCGAACGTGCGATGCAAAAGCGTATCTTCAAAACCGGGGTACTCGTCAAGACCCTGAAACTTCATCGTCATCTCAGGACCGATCGATTTTATATTGCGGTGGTACCACGCCACGCCGCCTTCGTAGTTTTCAATTACACTATCGGGCTCTACAACATGTTGCCTTCCCTGAGGATCCTTATGGTAAGGGCTGCCAACCTGAACCGGTCGCGTCTTCTGTTCTGTACGCCAAAGCTCAACCTTGGCAGTCGCCTTGATCGGTTTTTTGCTTTTGGTTTCGATATTGATCACAGGATTATTGGCATCAACCCAAAACTTAAGCGAGGTAGGATTATCGCCATCAATATCAATAAGCATCTGACCGTTTTTCAGATCAAGCTCCTGATGAAAACTGGTGTTGCCGATCACAGGACTCGGCGACAGCGACACACGCACCCTGCCAACCTTTAACAGACGACCGTTATCGCCCCAGCTATCGTTCTTACTGATGTAGAAAACCAGATCGCCGTTTTCCTCCATCCAGACATTGGTCCCGATATCGCCATTACCCAGCGGCATCGAACCGCCCATACCCTTACTCGGGCTGTCCCATACAATATTACATTTGTCCAGAGGATCAAACTTCGACGCACTCAGCGGGGAAAAACCACCGAATAAACAGGTAAAAATAAATACTGCCAACACGAATCGCAAACTCATCTTCATATTACAGTCCTTCATATAAACATTTAACACCAATTAAAGTTTCAAAATGCGCTTTTGTTCGAGGCTAACGCCCTTTATGATAACATATTACAATTGACGCCGCGAGAGTTTATTACCCCATAAAGCTTTGCGCAGCAAAAAACGCCTTGGAAATGGAAAATTTCGGCACGTAGGTACGGTCAGGAGCGGTTACGGAATTTTTTAATGTAGTTCTTGCAGAAACGATCGTTCCCAAGCAATGCCTCAGATGCGGTAAGAACCTCCATGATCTCGACATCAAGCGGGTCAAGGATCGCCGAGTTCAGTCCTGACGCCATAGCCATAGCCAGAAAACAGCCGTTTACATATTTTCGGTTCGGCAGCCCGTATGAGACATTGCTCAAACCGCAAATCGTATTAACATCTGGAAACTCCTGCATGACCCGCCGAATAACTTCAAGAGCGATCACACCAAAGTCATTCTGCACACTAACCGGCTGAATAAGCGGATCGAGATAGATCCTCGCCGGCTCGATACCCTCTGCGCAAAGCGCCTCGATCAATTCTTTCGCGTGAGCGAAACGCCCTTCTATCGTTGTGGCAATGCCCTCTTTCCCTATCGCCAGGGCAAGGATCTTCGCGTCATATTTCTTGACCAGAGGCAGCACCGTGCTGTATTTAGGCTCTTCGAGAGTGATCGAATTTATAAACGGCGTTCCATTTTTATTAAGCTCCAACCCAGCCTCAAGTACCGCCGGGTTGGAACTATCAATTGCTAAAGGCATACTCGTAGCCTGCTGGACCGTCTCGACAAGCCACTCCATCAATTCGATCTCTTCAGCAGGAAAGGCCCCGGTATTCAGATCCAGATAATCCGCACCAGCCTCTGCCTGGGCAACTGCCAAACCCTCAAGAAATTCCGCATCCCGCTGGGCAAGCGCCTCCTTGATCCGTTTGCGAGTGGAATTGATCTTCTCACCGATGATCAGCATAGTTGTCCTTACTTAAAATTAATTCCATAGCCTTTTAATTCGCCGATGACCTCATCATAGAGTTTCAGCAGTTCATCGTCCGGCTTCATCGTCTCAAGGTCGTAACATTCAAAGAGGTTTCTACCCTTGGGCGCATCCTTGATCTTATCGAGGAACGTCGCCTGAAGCTTCTTAATGATCGAGTTGGCATCCTTACGCGTAATGCCGATATTGCCATGACCGAAGGAACAGGTAAATTCACTGTCGATAGGCAGTGCCTGGTTCGTCCCGACCGCCTTGTTCGGATGAACATCCTCGATGCCGATACCCGAAGATTGGATCGCCAACAGGTAAGTAGCCGCCTCATAGAAGTATTGTTTCGTCGCCGCACCAGCAGAAGCGTAACCAAGTGCATAGTATGGAGCGCCAATATTTCGTGCAAATGCCTGGCTGCTGGCGCTGATCAGGAAGATCATTCCCGGAGTTGTCGAACAGACCGGCATCATTTGTATTGGATACGTCAGGTGATACGTCGCACGCATTACCATAATGCCGTGGAAGGCATAAGCCAGAGTAACAACCGCCGCTCCTTCAGGGCCGCCTGCATAACCGCCTAAGATGGGTCCGGCTTCCTGGCCAATGTTCGCACCCCAACTGCTCAGGTACGCTACCTGATTGAGCGAATCGTAGTTGATCTTCAACTCGGCATGAGGAGCAACGATCCAGCCGTCAGACTTTCTCGCCCCGAACTCAGGATTGCTCGATGCTATGGTTCCAATACCCGATGCACTCGATGGGTGCAGGTCGATGATCGCCATTCCCGGTCTGCCCGCACGACGTAAGCCCTCGCGGGCGATACGCATCATATTGATAGACGCTAATACTTCCATCGGTGAACCAGAAGAACCGTTCAATTTACCAACTGTGGTAAGCGACGGTATGCTCACGGTTTTGGCCTTGGTGATCTTGCCGTATGTCTCGACCATCTTCAGTGCCACATCCTCGGTCGTATTCGTACCGGAGCCGACATGGCAATGGGGAAGTTGATTGTCATCGGGCTTTCTACCGGTCCATGCTACACGATCCGGGCCCTCACCAAAATAGACTGTTTTCGGGCATTCGTAAACCGCCTGCTCGATCTCTTCCCTTGTAAAATTAATGGTCCGTTCCGTATCCGTGCAATAGGTCCCGACCTTGGCATACAGGTCGATACCCGCCTGATACACCCTGTCGGCAAGATCGTCGTCGACGTTGCAGGGGTTTGCCGGATCGAACTTTATCTTATATTTCTTCACAACTTCACGAACAGCAGGGATAAAGACTTTAAGATCGTAATCCTTAACCGACATCATCGGGCCCGTTGTTACCCGTTCCAGAACATCAAGAAAACTTATCATGGGTTATGCTCCTTTCTTTTTTGCAATTAACTTCTTGGCAACATCGACTGCATCAGATGCCAAATCACCATATCCATCCGCGCCGATCTCATCGGCCCACTCCTGAGTAACAACGCCGCCGCCAACCATGACTATGTACTTATCTCTCAGTCCGCGGGCATTTAGCATGTCGACAACATCTTTTTGATACGGTACGGTCGTGGACATAATTGCAGAAGCCGCAATAATATCGGCACCAACCTCCTCTGCTTTGTCGATGAATTTAGATGCGTTAGCATCACAACCGATGTCATGTACCTCAAAACCGGCCGTAGTCATCAGACTGCCAAGGATGTTTTTCCCGATCTCATGAATGTCCGTCTGAACGGTACCGAGCACTACCGTTGCGACTTTTTCGACGCTTTGACCGGCAGCAACGAGTTTCGGCTTGATGATCTTCATCGCCTGCTCCCAAGCCTCGGCAGCCATCAGCATCTCAGGAAGATAGATCTCGCCTGCGCTGAACAGGTCCCCTACCTCTGTCATGCCGGGCATCATCCCATCCTCTACCATAGACAAGGGGTCGACGCTGTCCAGATTGGCCTGAACAAGACCGACAAGTTTTTCTTCATCACCTTCAATTACCGCCTGTTTCAGTTCCGCAAAAAGCTTACTCTGTTCCATGTCCTGTTTACTCCTTATTGGGCTCTAAATATTTAAAAAACACACCAAACCTCACTGGTAAAACCAGACTCCTCTAACGGAATCCCTCTCTCTCGCCACCTTATATCCCGATAAGCTATATCATGTCAACTACATAAACTGAAAATTTTTGTAATTTTTTAAATTTTTTTTCATCCACACCTCGCAACCTCTGAAACCCACTTATTTTCTTTGCGGATCGTCCCCATATCGGTGCTGTCGATGGCTGCATTGGCTCGTGTCACATAACTTGCAATCACCAACTTTAACCCTGTCGAGATCACCGCTGCTGCTGATCAGGCATAGAAACGAAAGCGACTTCTCAGGGATCATCAGACAGCTCTCGGTCAACTCTATGCCAAGGGTATCAGGAAAACAACCAAGAAGAGCCTTTTGATTCCGGATATCCCATTGACAATACCCCGGAGCGAATCGACGGCTTATCTTGTATCCCTTCCCGCTGAAATCATGACGGATCCTGGATTCGATGAAATCGGCGGTTTTTTCCGCTGCGATGGTCCCGATGGCATCTGCTATCAACCCGGTAGCCGGCAATTGTTCATCTATCAGGCCCCTCGCTCGCGTTTCAATAGCTGACCCAACCGTAGCAAGTGCCAGAACCATTTGCCCGGCATCGGCAAAAGCCTCAAGACCGGTCTCGGCGGCATCTACAAGCAGATATACCCCTTTGGCCTCTATCAAACCGATAGCTTTATCGAATTCGGCTTCCAGACATCTTAGGAACTTCGCTGATGCGGAGTCTCGGGCAGGGTATCCTAATTGGACAAGCACTTCATCGGTAGAGATGTCGATGTCTATCTTATCGAAACAAAGGGGTTTTGTTTCCACCATTTTCTCCAAAAGAAAAAATCTGTTAACCGAAGATAATCTTTTTCCAATAAAAAAACAATCCTTTTCCAATAAACAGTTGTTTTTTTGTTTGACATGAAAACCCGTACCTGCTACATAGTGGCCAAGTGTAAAAGAGGACTGCGGTGGACTCTTTTGCTTCATAAGTGTTATTCCTTTAATGCAGGAGGTCTTTGGACATGGGTACACAGGATTTTAGTTTGCGGATGGGGTTTTTTGATGACGATCAGATCAACAAGATCCACGCTAACGCAATCGATATTTTAGGTGACATGGGCTTTATGGTCGAGCATCAAGGAGCCCTTGAAATACTCCGCGATAAGGGTGCTGATGTTGATTTCGACACCCAGATAGTCAAGGCCAAGCCCGACTTCATAGAAAAGTGCATGAGTACGACCAAAAGCAGCTTCACTCTTGGAGCACGCGACGCTGACAAAGATGTTTTCGTCGAGTGCAACCCGAAGAACCCGGTCGTAAGAAATGGCGGCGGAGTCGATAAGATCATCGACATCGAAACCGGCGAATTCCGCGACATGCTGCTTTCAGATATCACCGGCCTCTTCAGAGCCCTCGACGCTCTGGATTGCATAGATGTTGTCGCCCCGCTTTACGCCCATGATATACCCGCCGACATCAGGGACATGGTCGTATTACAGACTTTGTTCAACAACACCTCCAAACATGTAAATATCCGGTCCTTCAGCAAGAGGAACCTTGATATTCTGGTCAAAATGGGTGAAGTGGTTGCCGGCGGCTCCGAAAACTTCAAAAAGAAACCTGTCTTCAGTGTATTCGATTCACCCCTGAGTCCCCTGAAGTTCCCCGAACTGACAGTTGACGTATTCACAACCGCCGGTAAATACGGGATCCCGGTCTACATGGCCAACCTTCCCATCGCAGGGGCAACCGGGCCCTTTACACTTGCCGGAATGGTTCAGTTAATGCACACAGAACTTCTGGCAAGCGTAGTTCTTTGCCAGGCAGCCAATCCAGGCTCACCCATGCTTCTGCATCCGCTGGCGATGACCATGGACTGGCAAACCCTGCTTGGCCTTAGTGCCTCCATCGAATCGACGATGATCACCGCTGGGAGCATACAGGTTGCCAACAAGATTTTCAATATGCCCGTAGACGTTCACGGCCCATGGTCGGACACCTACGTCGTGGATAGCCAATCCGCGATCGAAAGAACTTTCCAGACTCTCTTCCCGGCCCTGTCCGGAGCAGCCAGCATAGCCGGCTTCGGTGACATTCAAGAGGGAATGGCATATTCGCCCATCCAGCTTGCAATTGACGAAGAACTCATCGGTTTCACACGAAAAGCTCTTCAGGGTATTCCCGTGGATGACGACAGGCTTGCCGTCGACGCGATCAAACGCATGGGCTTTGGAGGCAATTTCATGACCGACGAAACTACCATGAAATATCTAAGGACCGACTACTATCAGACAACCAGTTTCAACCGAATGAATCGCGAAGACTGGGTAAAGGCAGGCTCCAAAGATATTAATGCCGTCGCCAAAGAACGCATCAAAAAACTGATAGCCGAACACCAGCCGACCCCACTGGCTCCGGACGTTCAAAAAGAACTGCAAAAACTAGTCGACTCAGCCAAGTAGATCAAGTAGACAATACTAATTAGAAAACAAATACCACGCTTGTTCCGATCACATTAGTATCGATCCATCCGCTGGAGGAGCTCATGCTGCTTTTGTACAGGTAGTACACGTTGGTTTTGATATTTTCACTAAGCATAAATGAAAGGCCCGCGAAAAACCGGTTCTGTTTGACGGTACTTTCCCCGAGGTTTATAAATATCTCATCGGCAATGTAAGGTTGAAGATTAAATTCTGTCAGTGTAAATGGAAGATTGATCGTAAGTTTGTTTCGCAGTCGCCAAAAATCGTCGGTGGTTTCCTTATCGCGGAATTCAAGCCTGAGCCGATCGCCAAGCTTGTACCCGCACAGTTCGCCTTTGAACATAAGATTGAGATGTAGTCGGTTTTCCCTTCGAAACTTACCCAGGCTGTCTCTTTCATATTCCTTCCTGACGTTCAGGCTCACATCTAACCAGTCAGCAAAACCTTTGTAAACCAGACCGACATCGGCATTATGAAGATAAGGATCGTCGCCGCTTTTTCCAATACGAAGTTCTTGGCGAACCGTTATCTTCCAGTACTCATCCATGTTAAAATCCAAGCCGATACTCTGCCAGTACTCGGCGTTTCCATCAGTCGAACCAAAACAATTGCCCCCCACGATCGTCATCAAAACCAACATCAAGCTGAAAACAAAAAGCGTGTTCCTAAATAACTTACCCATTACATTTTCCTACCATTAACTAAAATTTGAAAATCACAATTCATCACATTATAAAGACTACGTTCGAAAAATCAATCAAGGGACATACTCTCCTTTCAATTCTCCCCAGCCATGAACACGGCGGTACAAAGAACCTGTTTGGTGCGGGATTTTTGATTTGGAAATTGGCTTTGCTTTTCATTTTTTTAATTTTCGCAAGGTATTCCCTGATTTTTTGCCGTAGAAATTGCAGGGACTGAAATTGGCTTTGATTGGGTTTGTTTGGGTTTGCTCCGTTTTTGGTTTTCTGAAAAAAAGTGTTGTAAGCCACTAGTCTATAAGAGGTTGCGGTAATATTTGTGTTGTTGAAATTGGGTTTGTTCCTCAAAAAAAGGTTTCGCGAAAGCGCGGGTTCCCCTTGAAAAGGCGAGGGTTGAACCACTAATAAACACGAATTGGCACGGATTTTATCCCGCAAAGGCGCGAAGGCGCAAAGAAAAGATATATTTAGAGGGGTTAGGGGATAGGGGTTAGGGTTTAGGGGTGGAATTGTATTTAATTTAATTTTATTAAGTTGCATTTTTTTATCCTGATTGTTATATGAATATTATACTTCTTTGGGTATTCGTTGTCAACAGAATTCTTTTTATTTTTTTGGTTTTTGTTGGAAACTGCCAGGTGGTTTAACTTGCCTGATCAAAAAGCTCCTGACCCCCTTAATTCACCCTCAGGCGAACTGGGATTGGAGTTAACAATAAGACCGAGAGGCAGACCAAGGAAATACTAATAAGGCGGATAAATTACCTATCTTGCCGTAAAGGTGTCTGACCCCTTTAATTCCCGTATAACAAATGTCATCCTACTTAGGTACACAGGCTGGGTTGGATGGCTCCGCATCGCAATCGATGAGCCAGTTTTCGGCCATTGATGCAAAATCAAGCAAATCGACCCTGCAGTCATTGT